>OHAE01000083.1_pt1 | contig 79976 bp, 84 predicted proteins | sample 1577061 | NCBI WGS metagenome assembly OHAE01 (sample SAMEA3541535, study PRJEB24748) | human gut metagenome | biome: human gut; feature: human-associated habitat; material: faeces | place: China | collected 2012
TTTCTTTATCTCCTTTCTTCAACACTCCCCAAAAACCAGTATAAGGACTTCTTCCCAATGCTACCATCTCTTCTACCGTCATATTACGCAAATCGCACTTTTCCGTCAATACCACACTGATGACTTTAGACATATCTGCATCAGAATATCTCTCAACCTCCTTATCCATAATCCGGATCTCCCCTGATAACTTCGGAAGGAAACCAGACAATGTATGTAGTAAAGTGGACTTTCCCGCTCCATTGGCTCCGAGCAGGCAAGTCAGTTCGCCAGCATAAATGCTGGCATTTATATCGTGGGCTATAACATGTGTTTTATGCTTTCCTTTATAGCCTGTAGCCAGATTCCTGATAGTGATTGTTTCTTGCATTTTAAACTCCTGTCTGTTCTGATTATCATTCATTCACTTCTCCCTTACGTTTGCGGAATAACACCGACACGACTACCGGGGCTCCCACCAAAGCTGTAACGGAGTTGACTGGCAAAGCACCTTCAAATCCGGGCATACGGGCAATCAGATTACACAGTAACGCCATTGCCGCTCCCACCAACAGGGAAGAGGGCATTAATGTCCGATGGTCCGAAGTGCGGAACAGAGCACGGCAAAGATGTGGCACAGCCAATCCCAGAAAAACAATCGGTCCGCAATAGGCCGTGACAATCGCTACCAAAGCTCCGGAACAGGAGATTACCAACAAACGGGCACGCTTGATATTCAATCCTAAGTTTCGTGCATAACTGTCTCCAAGCAACAACAGATTCAATGTCTTTATCAACAGAAAAGAGAGCGGAAGAAGCACAGCCATTGTGCAAAGAAACGGGAATAACTGGTCACCGGAAATGCGGGAAAAACTTCCTAACCCCCAAATGACATACGCACGAATATCTTCTTCGACACTGAAAAACTTCAAGACGCCAATAACGGCATTGGCCACATAACCAATCATCACACCGATAATGAGCAGAGTGACGTTTCCTTTCACTTTCTGTGAAGCTAAAGCAATAAGTGCCATAATAGACAATGCTCCTGCAATAGCGGCAACCGTCAGTGCCAGTTCACCAATCAGTCCCAGACTACTCAATGCTACTCCCCCGAGACTACCCGACAACAAGACTACAAAAGCCACTCCCATACTTGCACCAGAGCTAATCCCCAATACAGAAGGCCCTGCCAACGGATTTCTGAAAACTGTCTGCATCTGCAATCCACTGACTGCCAATCCTGCTCCGGCAACCAGCGCAGTGACTGCCTGGGGCATTCTCGATTTCCAGATAATATTAGTCCAAATGTGATTCTCATGATCTCCCCACAAGCAAATATCCCATACAGCACGGAACGGTATAGATACAGAGCCCAACACAAGATTTAGGAAGAAAAGAAAAAAAATCAATCCAACCAACAGAAGCATCAGCAACCAGACAGGGGTTTTCATATCCTTCTCATTTTAAAAGCTCATAATAAACCGGAGTATAGTCCGACAATAGCTCTGGATGGAACACCTTAATCAAATCTTTCAGCAACACTTCCGGATGGGTAGGAACATTCTCATAGTAAGGTTTCTCTTTGAGATTGCAATAAATCACTCCTTTATCTTTGAATGCCCGGAAATCAGCATACCGGGAATCCTGCGCTTTCAAGGCATCATAAGTGAACGTGCCGTTATGGCTGTTTAATATACGCCAGTAATCGGCACTTTCCGCACGACTATAAACTGTCTCAAAGTCCAAAGTGACTCCACCCGTATTCGGATCGTCTTTTAAGAAATAATCGGCACCGGCATCCCGGAAAAGCTGTGCGAGGAAGTTGCGTCCTCCTACGGCATACCAGTTGCCACCGCGCAGTTCACCACTAAAAACAACGGGCTTTTTTTGAATCTCCGCAGTCAGCTGTTTCAACGTATTATATTCTATTTGAATCGAATCGAAGATAGCATTTGCTTTCTCTTCTGCTCCAATCAGCAGACCAATAAACTTGATCCATTCTGCCTGTCCGAGGGGAGAGTTTTCTTTATAACCCAAGTGCGGAATCAAAGGAATACCCACCTCCTTCAACGCATCATATCCGCCTCGCTTAAAAGGGGAAATCAAAATCAAATCCGGATTCATGGAGATAATGACTTCATTATCAAAGTTCCCCTCTATCCCTATCTTACGGATTTTTTTCTCTTTCAGGCATCGATTCACTTCTTTATTAAACAAATGGCGGGTACTTGTGATGCCTACCACATGATCCAGCTCGTCCAGTTTTATAAAATTGGACAGCTGCAATGAAGTCATACAAATGATATTCTTAATCGGAACAGGTTGCACTACATAATCAGCAGATATCTGATTCTTGGCAAAGGCTTCTTTATCCCTGACAAATGCATAATGATAGATTTCTCCCTTACCTTTCTCTTTCTGCGGATCCTGAATGGTCACCAAACATCCCCCCTCTACATATTGCACCTCAAAACCTTCCGCATATTCCGGATGAATGATCCGGGAGGAATCGGAGACATTTACCGACATTTCGCCTGCATGAACACTGTTCTTGCTTTTCTGTCCACAAGAAACAAGAAGTAACAAAAGACAAACCACCGGCCATCCTATGCTTTTTAGCCGCATACTACCACCATATCTGCTCATATTTTATCTATAAGATTACGGAAAGACCAACATACACTTCCCATTCTAAATTCATTTGATTTTCGGATTATCCAAGTATTTCTCGAACCTTACTCCCGGAAAGTATCGAAAACTTCATTCTGGCAGGTCTTCTGACTTACTCCATTTTCCTGACGCCCTTCCCGCCTCTTCATGACCGAGACAGTGGATTTGAGTATTGCAAGAAAACTTCGGCGGAGCTTACAGCAGCGGGTCTGTTCAGGATTTTCACCTGATTCCCTTTTCACCACTCTTTCCGTAGTATCGGAAAAGTGACACCAAAATTCACTTTGCAAAGATACATAAATAGGAATGATTTCGGAGAAAATGATGTAAAAAAAGAAAGAATATCATTAGCGTCCACTAAAAACTCGTAATAGTTCATTGAAATATAGGCTGTTACAGAGTTTTTTTTGAGAGTAGTATATCACAACAATAAGAATGAAACATCTCATTAGAGTTTAGCCAATTACTATAATAAAAACGCATGTTAACTAATTTCCTCTATATGTAGAATACCCGTTGGCCGACATAGTGATTGGAATATGATAGTGGCCTTTACCTTCGACTTTAAATATAATTTCAACGAAGGGATAGATTGATTTCAACTCTTGTTTCTGAAAATAAGGTTCTGTATAAAATTTAAGCATATATGTACCAGTATTATCACTGGTATTTGGTAAGAAATTCGTAATTCTTCCGTTTATATCTGTTTTACTTGTCGATACTTGTACCCAATGTTCCGGAGTGGAAGAACTTAACTTATAAAGAGCGATTTCTACTCCCTGCGCCGGTTCTCCTCTATTAATATCAAGTATATGTGTACTCAGCTGATATTTACCTGTTTGAGCACAAATGACAGGAGAAAAAGATAAGGATAATACAATGATGAGTAACATTCTCTTTATTGTCCACATAATAGTCGAATTTTATTATAGTAACTTTATAAATAACAAATATAATAGATTAATGTTCGATGCAAAACGCTTCTATATGGGACTATCGAACAATTATGGCGAATACATTATATATAAGTATATAGAGCAGAATCATGCCTAAAGATGCCGATTATCAAGGGTTATTATGGCTTTTCAAAAAATAGAAAAAGACTGCTTTACAGGTTGAATGCACAGTCGGATATCTGGCAGAAATCAGGTATACCAGACTATATACTAAAAGTACGTATTGACAAGGATAGAAAAGTAAACAGAATAAGATTTGGAATTGAATATCTCTGATAATTTATAGAAAATGGAAAAAGAACAAGGTATTTTTCGGGGGATTGCCCAAAGAAACTTTAGGTTTAATCCTAGCAGCTACAGGAGTTATTATTGGCAGGTGCGCTATCTGCTGTTAAAAAATCCGTCTTACAAAGCCTGTATCGTGCTGATTGCTCATGTAGTATATCATTAAAAGACAGATTACCGAACTGATCTCCTCTTTCAGTGAAACACTTTACCATTTAGGTGTGAGTAACATCTAAATGGTAAAGTGTTTATGTCGCCGGATTCTTTTTCATCTACTTACAGAATCTCACAAACACTTATATCTACGAAATTTTAAAAATATATTTCAACGTTTATGCTCATATTTGCTATTATTTATGTCATCTTGAATAGTTGCTGAGGGTTCGGCTTCACTACTCCCCTTCACCCCTCCTACCTTCTTGATAAGGTTCTCTCGTTCCTGATAATTTTCATCTGTTTGCAATATACCTACAAATTCAGGATGTGCGATGTCATACTTAATATCCTCAATATACTTGCCATACTGATTTTGCATATCAATAAATTGTTGTTTATCTCTAAGTATGATTTCCGGCACAACAAAACCCGGAAAATGTATTTTAGATACATATCTTGACCACTGTGAATCGATACATTCTAACAGCTTGAGATTGGTCACGTAATCTTTCCACAATTCCCGAAATTCATTCATACCCACTTTCTCGGCGCCCGCTATGCCCTTAACTTTATCCTCTAACACACCAACATGGTTAAATAGAAATTCGCGATATTTATTAAGTACGTAATAATCTCCTAATGTAAGCTCCCTACCATAGAGCTTTTCAAGCTGATAACCATATACATTTTTAAAATAATCACTTCTCAATAATTCTAATGTTTCACTTACATCCCCTTTCAATGAATCTGAATCCTTTTCTTTGATAGCTTGTTGTTCATAAGAGTATCTGAGGGACAGATTATTATTTATCTGATCCATCACAGAATGACCGATTTTACTAATCTCATATAATTTTGTCAATCGGGACTTATCCTCTTCAATCATTTGGGCATAATAGGAATCTGATGATACATTGATATGCATCTCATTCATTGCAACCTTTTGCTCCAGTCTACCTATTTCACTATCTACAGATTCAAGATAAGCATCAGATATAGCAATCGTTCTTTCATCTAAAACAGCCGGTTTTACATGTTCAAACATCTTCCCTACCGTTTCTTGAAAATAAGCAGTAGTTGCCAAAACCGCCCCTATTCCTTCAAAAAGATATCCTCTTAACTCATTTGAAGGTATTAACACTGCATCTTCATCTTTGTCCGTTTTTTCAGCATCCTGACTACGCAAGTAATCTATGATAGATGCAATCGAAAAACCATCATTTTTATATTCCATTATGGTTTCTATTATAAAGTTTTTGTTTATGTAATCTTTACTCAAACCAAATATCTTAGATATAGCTGTTTCTAATGGAGGGTAAGAGCCTATTCCCGCCATATAATTGTTACTTATCCGTTCAAGATTCTCACGTGCCTTTATTAATGCGTCCCCCTTTGATATAGCAGCTTCCGGAGTTCCTTCACTTTCTTTCTTTATATAAAGATCCGTACGGAGCTTTTCAATCTCATAGTTGTGTTTTGCATCAAAATACACAGTATCAGCAACCAATCTTTCCCATGGTTTCATCCGATTATCAGAACCAAGCAATGACAAGTCACCACCAAAGCGGTCTTGAAAGAATTTGGCTTTGTACAAGCCGGCCATTGAAATACTTCTTGCTATCTTTTCCGGTGGAATACGTCTTTCTCCGGCAACATAAAAATATCTCGCCGTAAAGTATTCATCGGATAAACGTTCATTATGGACAAAAGCCATTGGATTACGTTTCAAAACATTATCATATTGTTCTGCAAATTTGGAATATAAATCAGCATATTCTTTTGTTTTTCTATATTTTTCAACCCTCTTTTCCACTTCTTCCATACCTATTTCAGGCTCTTTCCAAAGTAGTTCTGTATAAACTCTCAAGTTACGTTCTCCCTGATCAAATAGATAGGCAGCTACCAAATTTATATCACTCAAAGAATACATATCACTTATTTTTTAAATTAATACTTGTTTTTAGAGGAGTAAGTTATACCCTCGCTCTCTTTCATCCGTATATTCTCAGTATCCCAATATTTTTTAAAATGCGCAAAAGTCCTTTCCTCGACAGGGGGTAAGGGGCGTTCATTCAATTGTTCATCAGTACCCGGAACCAAGATCGGCTCATTTTGCTCTTCCCATGATCTATAAGCTCTTGACTCCCGGTTATAGACACCTTCTTTTTTTTTATCATAACCAGAACTTTTTTCAGCCATTATTAAAACTTCCGGATGTGTATCCGGACACAGAAGTGCTGTTTTAGCTGGCAAACCGATACTAAGAAGGAATTCTATTTCTTTTATTCGCTCCAAACAATAGCCTTTTAATACTGCATCAATATTTCTTTTAGAACTTCCACTTATACGTAATTCCATTCTGTCTGCCAAATTAACAATGGCATTTCTCGTTTCCGTTACACAATCTTTATATTGTTGTATTAATCCGTTCATCCCTTGTCTTAAAAAGAACTTTTGTATTTCTTTATTTTCAAGGTAAAACTGAATAGAAGTCATCCCAGTATGACACATAAACTGCAACATATCTTTATCTGTCCATGTATTCTGACCAAAATTTGTAGAGAAGAAAGCCGGGAATAAATAATCAGACAGGGACGCAGACATTATATGCTTATCCCCTACCCGACTCAGATGCTGTGTCTTATTATACAACTCGTCTACCAAACCATCATACTGATCGGCACAGGTTATATAATCTGATAATTGAGGAATAAATTTAAGATAGCTCTGTTCTCCACCATTTTCAGTAATGACACATTGCACGCATTCGTTAAGGTATTCGCTGAACCGATTTGAGATAAAATTACGATTATCTTTTTCCAAAAAAGCTATCCACTGCCCTGGATTATATGAATGCCCATCAAACGGCACACCGTTCATTGAGAAGAAAGGTTCGCCACAGATTAATGCATAAGATGCATTTCTAAAGGATATCTCCTTTTCAAGAATGCCATATTCTTTTTCATGTAATAATTTCCAAATCACATCTAAGTTATCACTTTTAGCTTCCGGCACTACTAAGCCATTTGGAACATAATAGCTGCGGAAAATATAGTCAGGCATATATTCCCTTCGCCCTTCCTCTTTTATGTTTTCCATTATAAAGTCCTTCAAGCGACAGTGCTTTTCTTCACGTTGTTCATAAGGTATTTTATAGATAGCAATAATCTTATCTTTAGAGTCTTGCATCAAATAAATATAATATGGACAACTATCACTCTGCTCTTTAGATAGTTGCTGCACTTTCCTACCCTGATTATTTTCAAAAAATCCCATAAGATAATCTTTTAAAATAGGTTTTCTTATCTTCTAATATTTCGTTTCTCACCAGCTTCTTCCGATAAAGCAGCCTCTTGCACCGGTTTATGTTTATTGCTGATCTGTTCACGGAATAAATCTGCATAATAAGCTGTACTAAGATCAGCAGCTGCTTTCATCTCTTTTTCGTTACTAAACCCGTCCCTAAATGGAGCCGGAGGAGTATTAAAATAGTCTCTTGCAGTCAGCAGCCCTTTACGGTAGGCGATAGCAAGTTCTGCATGATAGGTTTCAAGTATCTGGAATGCGGCTTTCTCTGAAGCATTCATTCGAGTAGGAGCCCCATACGTATTGGCTTCCTTGCATTGTTTAAGTGTCAGAAGAGGAACATTCAGTGGAGTTTTTGGCATGAAATATGGCTTAGGCATCAAAAATAGCCGCATTTTCTCTGGGAACTTCTGTACCCAATACTCAGACTCTGTAACAGCTTCGCGAAAAGCCCAACTCTCTGTCATATCAAGCGTGCTATAGTTGAAAGGGGGCTTCTTCAAAAATTCAAAAGCGGATATATTGCCCATCCTAAATTCAATAGCTCTATTAGCATATTCAGCAACCTTAGGTGCATAAGATTGCCAATTCTTCTCTGCATTCAGCTTCTGAGAACGGGTGATTCCCGGAATAAAATAGAACAAATCACTTAGAGTAACATCCTGCACTTGTATAACCGGCGCTTTCTTCGGCAAATTACGTACAGAAATACCAGTCGTTTCTTTTTCTATTTCCGTACGACGAATACGATTCAATTTAGCATCATCCGGAGCAAATCTCTGTGGTTTATACAGTTCCTTAAAATCTGCTTCTGCCCTAATATACAAATCCTCGGATATCACACTCTTTGGAGCAAACTGTATAGCCCTACCATCTTCCATTACCGCGGTCCAACATATATCACGATCTTTAATGCGAGGTGGAACATCCCAAAGCGCATATCCAAAATTAGAGACTGCATCTTTGCAAATTTCTCTATCACGCATACCATAAGGAATATATTTTAAAGCAGCCCCATATTCACGAACACCCATAAGGCACATTTCCCTGTCCTTTATCTTTATATCCTGCGGTGTATGCTGTAAAGCTAAGCCATTTGCTGCGACGGCAATACGGCAGTATTCATGGTATTTTTCAGGTGTATACAACTCCCGTTTAATTCCACGCAAGTTATCCGGATGATAGCGAAGTACCCGAATACGTTCTGTTTCATCCACTGTATTAATATTAGCACGCTCCAAAACCTGAAAACATCTTTTTCTGAGGTAATTGGTTTCACGGCTCCCCTCTCCTGCAGCCCAACTTTCCATGTCTTTACGCGCTTCTTCAAACCACTCCTCTCCTATAAATTCATCCCATAGTTCTGAAAGGGTATCTTCATTCATTACCAATGCATCTGCTACATTCTGCAATGTTTTATATTCAAATGTGCATAAATAATAAGCTGCCATCAACCTGTTTCTTCCTATTTCCTTATTAGGTACATCAGCGTTATCCACCTTAAGAAATTTATCTTGATTACCTATCCTATCACCGAATTTATCAAATGACTTATATTCGGCACGAAACTTATCTCTTATTTCATTATCATGCAGGATGCTGTCTCTAAACGTCCTATATGGTAAATCAAATTCAGCTTGAGCCATGATATACTCCAATCTGGCCACTGATATATCCGCCGCCCTTGCAAATTGCTCCATTGTATAACCCCGAGTTTGCATGAAATAAATTCCGGCTACCAATTCACGTTCACGAATTCCCCTTTTATTACCTAATCCTACATTGGTGTCAAACCAACGCTCATAGGTTCCTTTACTACGAAGTGGATGAGAATTAATCTGTAACTCACCGATCACTACCTGCATTCGCTCTCCTTGCCTATCCATACTTATATCATATTAATAAATACCTGATTTTATCTCCTAACTCCCCTACTCTTCTCGACTTCTTCTGTAGAAGTTATTGCTTCCACTCCTTCAAATGCTTGCCGGGCCTGCTCCTCTGCATATTCATCCCACCCAAGAATATTGGCCCCATTTGTTGCAACAGGATTTATGTCCACCAGTGTAGGTATATCTTGAGATTCCACATTTATGCTTTCTGCGGAACGTCCATGAACAAGCCCACTCCAAAATGAAGATATCTTATTAGCCGCCTCATTTACATCTTCTTCCGGCATCAGTTTTATATCTTTCCCATCATATCCGGCACTGCAGAGGAGTTGCTCCCGATCAATATTACCTTTATTATACTCCTCACACATTCCTGCTATATTTATAATGAAAAGTTCACGTAAGTCTTTATTTGATTCTGGGATATCAGGCATTTTCAGTCCTTCCTTTTGAGCACGTTCATAGTCCGCAATATCTAATTGCTCTATTTGGGGATATTGATTAAAGAAACCATCAGCAAAACTTTTCATATAATCTACCGAATTGAAAAAGGAAGATGCGCCATAAGTTTCAATAGCTCCTGCATAATATTGCCCGATAGCGTTATTATCTATGGATATATCATCTTGAACGGCTTCTGTACAAGGCACTATTTCAGCACCAGGCAGAGGAACAGTGTTGTTTTGCTGTTCTTCTGTAACAGTATTATCTAAGACCTCCTCCTGCAAAACTTGTTGTCGACTTTGCTGGAACTCTTCCTGAGTCATATTCCATTCAAACTTCTCATTTAATTCAGTAAAGTTCGAATTATTCTGTCGTGTATAACAAAGAGATTGCAAAGCCGTACCTTTTAGTATATCAGCAAATTGTGCTATAACTTCAGGGGCATCGCTATATGATTGGATTAACCACTTTGTAGCATCTACGACTTCCGCCTTCACTGTTCCATCCATATTCATTGCCAATCCATTAGAAATTGCAGTACGAATATTTTGAACTTTCTGAATATTCAAATTTTTTATCTCAAATGAGTTATGGAAACGATTAAGTATATCTGTATATTTAGCTATTTCTTTCGAAAGCATAACTTTGTGTTCATTATCACCAAACAAATCATTTTGATAACGAACTCCACTCGTGGACATCTCAGCTCTCAATTGTGCCAGGCGTTGTACCGCACCAAAATATAGAGATAAAGGAAATGCTTCTGATTTGAACTCTCCACTACTATACTTCTGCAATATTTCTTTTACAGCAAAAGTGTCGCTAAATGCATTAACTATCGGTGAGAACAACCCCTGATATGATATTTTTCTTTCATCCAAGGTTTTCATATATACTATCGCCATCATTTCATGGAGCACTCTGTCATTACCTGTTTCCGTATATTTGTTAATCAAATCAGCACATTCTTTATCATCATAAGAATTCTCAAAAATACTCCTTTCTGTATTTACCCATTCTTTTTCAGCAGTAATGCTGACCAATGCACATCTAGCTTTCTCTGCCAATTCCGGATTTTTCTCCGTTGCACCTATTAATAGAAGTACCAATTCACTTATAGGTTGGACTTGGTCTGGTTGCAAAGAAGCTATTTGCTCAACCCGCATCCCACCCAACCGATGGATCTCAGGATGATGTGCGATGGCATCGAGTAAAACCATAGCCAATTCGCTGTTCAATATTTTTTTAAATTGCTCAGTATGCTTATTCATAATTGCAGCAAAATCATTTATAGAAAGATGCGTACGTCCTTCTATATTATCCAGTATCACTTGGGAAGAAAAATCACCTCTTTCAAATTTTTCATCCAAAGCGGCAAGTAATGCTAATCGATCCTGCTCATTTTTAAATATATCATACAGAAAGATATGCCCTTTCTCTATCTTTCCAAAACTGGCTATATCATGTTCCTGCTTGAACTTTTCGGCCATTAAAGTACTTTGTTCTAATTCTGTCACGCCATCAAGTGACTCGAAATTATAAAAATAGCGCCAATCCCCCTCTGTTATTGTCTTACGGACTTCATCGAGTTCCGCTTCATTGTAGCTTGTTTCAAATAATTGCAAGGTGTGATCTGGAACGCCTTTAGAAAAATCCCGTTCTGACAAAAAATCATCATTTACATTATGTAGTGCATCAAAGTTATTATTATATAAAGCAACCTTGACAACATTACCTGCATCATCTATTTCCCGGATAACAAAAGCCTGTATTTGTGGAGCAATGGGTATCGTTTTCTTCTGGACTTGATGTCTTATCCATTTTCCAAATTTCAATGCTCCATTAAGTGCCTTAGGTGTATTCTTCCATAACCATTTTAGGTTATCAAAAACAATCACCTTCAATAATGACTTTATTATCCACCAAGAAATAAAAGCACTATAAGCAAGGAAGTTTTGAATAGGATCCCTGCTTTCTTTTTCTTTTCCAGCCATTTGACTAATCACCAAATACCAATTAAAGGGCATTGTATACCCGGTACACTAACCTAAGAAACGAGTTTCTTTATAGAGTACAGCTATTTCTTCCGCAGAGAGCCCTTTTATAATATAAGAAAGGACTTCTGACACTGTTTTTATTTTATTAGACCAATAAAGAGCATATAATAACCTGTTTTTCTCAGGATATCCAACAGGCCATTTTAAAGGAGGAAGAACGGATATTTCATCCTCTGTTTTTTGTAAAGACATAATCAAATCTTCCCGTATTCCTTCCTTTTCCATAATCATTAATAATTGTGAACGCTGATTCATAGTTGTTATTTGGGAATGTTCATGTATGGAATTACCACGCCCTTCTTTGGAAACCTCCGTACTAAAATCAGGTTCTAACAGATGACCGGATACAGATAATACCGGCTTTTCAATTTCTGTAACTTCCAATTCCTCTTTGGAATATCCAAGTTCGTCCATTAACTGAAAGACTTCATCGACAAATAAATTAGGAATCTGGAATGGGTTTACGATGTTAATCAAGATTTGCCACAATACCTCTATGAAAGAATCATCCCTTGAATATTCATTCAAAAAATGCTGTAATTTAATGACTTCTGTGTTTTTCTGAGTATCTGTTTTTTTATCATCCAAAAGGATTTGTAATATTTGCCGGAAATTCTTCTTTCCAATACTTCTCTCCTCTTCTGTAATTTCTGATAAATACTCCCGCCCTGAAAGTTCAGCTAAAATCTTATTCAGTATATCATGTAACTGAATTTCACTATTTAATAGAATTGAATCCTTAAGACCATAACTTGTATAGAAGGGATCAATATGCACAAATACATTCTTCTCAATACTTGAGAGGGTATCCAAACCTTCCGCATATAAATGTTCCAATCTGTCACGATCCGTCTGACTCATTTTTTCCCGAAGAACTATAATATCCATTGAGGAAAGTGGTTGGCGCAATATTTTTCCTGTTATATCCTTCCAAACAGCGATCTTTCGTTGAATCATCTCCGAGAGAGTAATTGTTGTGTCAACAGCCGTTTCACTTTTTTCTTGCGATGAGACAACAGGAACATTGCCATTATTTATACATATATCCTTTTGTAGTTCCAATGTTCCCGAAGGAAATTGCTTAGACCTTTTGGTATAAGAAATTGGTGTAACATCAAAGCCTGTATATTCACGAATCCATTTCTCTCCTTTGGTGATTAAACGTCGGTATGGGATAACAACTTCACTGTCATAAAAGTCCAACAACAAATTTAACTGTTGGTCAACAGATAAAGCTTTCCATTGTAACTGACCTTCTATCCCCGCTAACTGATAAAAATCTTGCTCGCAAACAAAAACGGAATAAAGAAATATCTCAGTTACAAATTCTTTATCCGGCAAATATGCATGATAGAATTTTCTGTCATACCGGGTATCAGCTATAATACACTCAATTCTGTCATTAGGTAGTATACGCATACAAATATGTTTATTCCAACCATGAAAAGGGCAATTTACAAGAGCTTTCACTATATCTTGCTCTATAATCGGCGCATACTTTGATTGATATATTTCGGATGATTTAAATATGGACAATTCACATTCCAACTCTTTCACCGAAATACCATTCTTCAGTGCTATGCTTCTGGCAGGATGCCTACCGCTATCCAACCAATAAACAGAAAGGGCTCTAGATTGATCATCTTCCATCATAAATATTTTTTCGATATAAAATTCGACAAAGGTACAGCATTAGGTATATCTACTTTTGCTCCGACTCAACTCATTACACAACTTACTCATATAGTTAGAGAAGAAATTAGAGTTTTTTGGCAGATATGGAGCTGGTTTAAACACCAGGAAGTTATTGCATCGTCTGACAAGGACGGCTTTTCTTGGAAGGACATCTATTAAATATCTTTTGCCTCTAATATACCCAATAACCCCTGATGATAAAAGAAAATCAAACCTCGTATAATACTCAAAAGATTCATTCGGCAATACTGATTGTATAATTAGGAAACCTAACTTTTCTTTTATTATCGTATTGCGAACAAACCCTTTATTAATCCACAATTGCCCAATCAGGTCGTCTAAAGACTGAATGTTTTGGGAAACTTTAATCTTACAGAGTGTTATTATGAAGAAAAATATCCAGCCAAATTGCCCAAAATCCTCAATGACAAAACCAATAAAGTATGACAATAAAGAAAAGGCAAATAACCAGATTTGCAACTCTGTTAATAGATTCTTAAGATCAATTCTTCTTAAAAGCCTTTTAGGAATCTCATCCATGACTTCCTGAAAGGTTAATGCATAGCGCTTTATATCTAACCTGTTTATTGATTGCTTTTTTTTAATTTTGATGATACTATCTTTTACGAAAATGGTTAATTGGGATGATTGCCGATATTCTCTTACTAAAAATAAAGCTTTTCCAAGAAACGAAAAGGCAACATATCCACTAAGGATAGCTACCATTTGCATACCCCAATGAAAATCGTCTATTTCAAGAATAGCATAAAGCGAATTTATCATCAACCATAAGGACAAAAGGCCTAATGATAACCAAAAACAGACCGCCATCCAAAATGAAGTTTTTTTTATCATATCCGTAGATTTAACAAACATTTCACCATCTTCATTCACACAAAACACAGGGTTAAATAATCCCCGTATTACTTAAGCTATAGAATTTCAACTTCAAGAAATCAAACATGTATTTTCATCACCATTATAGAGAAAAAGAGCGTAAGAGGGTATTTCACAACATGCCTTTTACGCTTCTACCAATGTAGATTTTGTATGGTGGGGGTTTCACAACTTTCCATTAACATACTATTAATGTAATATTATGGTATAAATATTTCATTTTATCAATACTGATACTGAAACAATAAAATATTTATCTCAAATATTGAGATGAAAAATTTATAAATTTAAAGTTTCTATTATTGTTCATTTATATGCAATATCTTCTTACGAGTTCATAATAAAGAAACTCAGAATTATATCCGGCATCTTATTATGTTTCTCCTGAAATATATTTGGAGTAGCGTATATAGGCGCAATTAATATGTTGCAAATCCAAACATGCAACAAAAATCGTTACCTATAGAGTCTAATTCCAATCATAAATTTCAGTTTGACATTTGTACATTTAATTGATGAAATGGCCTCTTAAAATGAAACCTCCACAAAAAGTCATCATTTAATGTAGTCTGTGCGCTACCCATTAACAAGGTTCCGATAATTTTTATTAACGTATGGGCATTAATTTGATCATTAGAAAAAAGTTCATGAAAGCATTTAATAATAGTGCTCCCATCAACTTTTCCCTTTGCCCATAGAATAAACTTTTCACTCGATTTATTAAGAAAGTTCTTAAACAATCTTTTAATGTTGAATCGTTTCACTATAGATAAATTCACTGGCCTGACTTCCGGCGACCATTCCGGTGTTAGAGATGGATTATTAATTTCAATCTCGTAATGCAAAGATAAATCTCTTTATAACTATCTCCAAATTGTGAAATAATAAAAGCCCATTTCATGAACTTTTCCATTACTCTTTAAGATTATAACTGTTTTATTGATTTATTTTTGCACAAATGATGCTTTGATCGTGACAGACTGCCTTTTAACTTATCCAGAAAGGGAGTAGGATATTCTTTTCTTCAAATCGGCCAATACAAGCGAAAGATTACATCCAACTGGATATTAAATACATTTTGTATATACTTGTAAAGCCGTGTGAGAGGTATATCTGCGAATGTTTTAGCACTATCGCAGGACAATATTTGCTTTACTCCCTTTCCATGTCTTTTTTGTAGCAGGAAAAGCAACATAAGTGTTTTATACCGCTATCATTCAATTACTCTATTCATCCATTATATAGGCGAAGAGCATATCATTTACCAGAATTTTAGCTACCTCAAAATCGTAAATTCTTGAAATTTTAGGCCGATTTTGTAATGGAAGGCTTATACGTCTGTCTTTCCTCTTGAGAAATAAAGAGTATCTAAATGTGAAGCACTGAAACGGCAGTAACGAATAAAACCATGTCGTTTGCAATTATACTTGTTTATGGGCAGAGGTATTTCCTCTGCTTTTGATAGTATAGACTCTTCTATAATAGATCAAACAAGAACAGATTACTTTATTTGATAATCCACACACATTGATAATATTTACAATTTCCCCTTCAGTATATTATAAATTATGACTCTTATCAGTTATTAATACTCCAACAAAAATGATTTCTCACTCACCCATCGTGGACAAATCTATCTCTGATATAGAAGAAATATCCGGAAAGCTCACTCTCGTTATTTTTTCACTTGAACTAATATGGACTTGATAACTGCCTATAGCATTATAAGTATGTTCTAAATTAGACGAGTAAATTCCAGTTTGACCATCACCATAATTTAGTTTACCTTTTGATATATCTAAAGTAGGTAAATATATCACTTGGTTCTCAGATGAAACCATTACAGAATATGTTATTGACCCACGTGTTACAAGATCATCTACTTCAACAGTATTGTCAGCCCAAGATTCAACTGTAACCTCTTCTTTATTTAAAGTCAAACCAAGATCAGATAATCGCAATGTAAAAGTGTATTGTTTTCCTTTAGTATACCCCCCATTGCGAACCGGACATTCAACAATATACTGTTTTTTATCTATTATAAAAACAAACTCTACATCCCCCTTAGATTCTAACATGAAAGGAATAACCATCGCGGATGGCAAATCAGCAGACCAACCAGTGGTTACAATTCCCCTGTTAATGGAAGGAATAATATAAGGCTCATGACCATCTTCAATTCCAGTAATTACACCAGTGGCAGCACTAAAAGTTCCTGTTGTATAGAAAATCTCTTTACCCTCTTTATTTCTTATCTCAATACTTTCCAAATTTCCTTCACCCGTATAGTCCATACTGACTATATTAAATCTAAAATTTGTTTGTACATGCTGCATATTCAACTTAAGAACACTATTTGTTCTGGATGCTACATTAGATGTACCAGCATACAAATAGTCTATTTGCTGATTTGTATTTACCGGAATTGATTCAGGATTTATCGATTGCATTGAAAATGGATAATAAGCAAAGACATAAGCCTGGTCATCGCTCAAAATAACCGCAGGGCTAATAGTCCAAGATTTATTATCGTATACCGCTTTACATATTCCTGTTACTTGATTATACCATGATGAGGTAGGCTCAGATGTACTTTTTATAAATAATCCAATTTCATCTCCCTCACCAAATGTGGTTTTTACAGCTCGCGTATCAATATCTGTCTGAATTGATAGGTAATCTGTTTTTTCTTCAATAGTAGATTTCTCATCTGAACATCCTACTATCATACATACTAAAAAAAATATCAGCAATAAAAAAATATTTCTATTCATATTATATCAATTATTTCCGGGAAATCTACTAACTTCAATCTGAGATACTAAATTATTATTTTAAAAGATTTTATATCAGTATTATTGATTATTTTAAGAATATATGCACCTACAGGAAGAAGAGACACATCTAAAATACAGGCTTTATTTAAATAGCTTGATTCTGCCACAACACTGTATCCATCCATTTTATATAAGAATACATATGTCTTTTCCGGCATGTTATCAATAGTTATCTTTTTGGTATGCTTATCATAAATAAGTGGAATAGGTGACGGGGCTACTGATGGTGGATTTCCTTCTTCTATCCACAGCACGAAACTATTGGAATTCTTTTGATATTGTAAGGGAATCAGATTATGATCGGAATCATAGTCCCCCTCGGAGTTTATTCCACAAAGCACCCAATCACTCTCCCCTTCTGGCTGAAAATACACATGTACAAACGGGGTATACATATTCCCAAAGTCATGAAATGTTGTTGCGTAGCATCCTTTCACGTCATAAGCTACCTCTTTGGTGTTAGCAGGAATTTCAATTGGCAACCCTGTTCCATCCCAATCTGTATAACCATTCATCGTAGCTCCTTTTGAGATACAATCACTCCATTGAGTTGCTACAGGTGCCGGTGAATAACCTCTCCAAAATTTTTCAAAGTTACGCTCCCATACCAGTTTTACCTTCCCCCTTTTTGCCTTATTGGAATTATTAGAAAACCGTATGTATACGTCAAATCTCTCATTGCACTTATGCTGTTCCGGCTGATTAAACAGACTCGGAATATTCCCATTTACACTCACCTCACTCAGATTTTCACTACGAAGTAACAGAATACTGGGAGCTTTATATGTATCAAGATCTTCGATATCGTATTCCCAATTTTTAAAAGTTAGCATATCGTCGTCATCGTCATAATAACTGTAATCTTCAGGAATTGTCCAATATTCTTTATCCAATTCCCGCAGCAATGGCTTTACTATATATCTTCCAGCCGGAACCTTTACATAACAGGGAATTCGCCGACCATTCATTGCACCTTGTTTTACTTCCAGTTCATGTATGTCCCCAAGCTGAAGTAGTTCATGACCTTTCCACAGACTAACTCTGGCTTGAATCCTGACTGTTTTTACCGGATGGAGGAACCAACCAAAATATGTGGCTTGATTAGTTATTACTGTTCTACCAGACTGTGTTTCATTAGGGGTTACACTACCTATATCATTTAATTCATCAATTTCAATCGTTTCATTTCCGACTTGATATTTTTTGGTTACTACCTGAGACAACACTATCTGTGAAAATAGTAGCAAATAGCATATGCTATATAATTTTTTCATTTCCATAAATATAATAACTGTAATTATTTCATATTTGTTATATTACACAATACATTTTCAGCGGTAATCATTAAAGCTACACTGCGCTAGTTCTTTATAACTTTTTATTATAACAATGCTATTTGGTGTCCTTTTTTATTATCGATACAAAGATAGTATTTTCTATTGAACATCGAAAACATTCGCCTCCTTTATTTACGTATCTCATTTATTTTCATTCTTTTGCAACAATATAATAGATAGCTTTATGGGAAAAGAAAAAGTATCGTAGATTTCAGAACTTCTTTCCTGGTGAAAAAACGCATTCAAGTACTACGAGAGTATAAGATGGACGAGATCTACAGTGTACAAATGTGCAACCGAAAATATAAACGCAAGAATACAGGAAAGTTCTTCACTTATAGAACACTAACCCTAAGTTAAGTGCGAGATTGGCTATACACAATTAATATGATTGCCAATCGCAAGAACGCTATATCTTCCTATCAATTAGCAGATGATTTGGATGAATCCTTTAGGTCGCTGACATAACAAATACAAAAGGTCCGCAATCAGCTCATCAGCGGGTACAGCAAGTTTACTATCTTGAAAAAGGTAAGAATAGCACAATTGCGGTTACAGGAAAGAGCAAAATAGGAAAAAGGGGCCCGGAATTGTTAACTTGGAAATAATCTGCTATCTTAGCAACCAAATGATACCGGAGGAAAATCCACCGATATAACAAAAAATTATAAAAAACAAGCGTAGTGTAGCTTTTGTGATCACTGTCAAAATTTCGAGGAGAGAGCCATTTCTCCCTCCTCAAAATATTATTTATGGGATATCTACATTCCAAGCACGAGCCTGCCAAATCGTTACAGATACCGGTTCAGCTGTTTGACCACCTATAGTGAAATTAGCTGTGTAAACTACCGATCTTTCTTTTCCATTATTCGCCTCTGTTGACACGCGGCTTTTACCCGTCTCTGTTTCTGTCCTTACAAAGCCTTCTGCGTTTCCTGTAATTGTTGGATAGTATGTTTCCAAATTACTAGCTCCTACCCCATTCCACGAACATCTTACTGATACTGAATATGTCAATATAGAACGATCACCAGCCGCACTTGTCAAGGGACGTGTTTTGTCTGTACCTTTATTAGCTGTCATCGTAATAACCGGCTTACTATAAACTTTCATACCAGCCTCCTGATACACCGGAATTCTTACACTATTCACACCATCGTAAGTGGCGTATGCATTACTTATAAGTCTTGAAGTAGATTCATTATTAGAATACGAACCTGTCCCATTAGAATTGATAGTGGCCACTCCATCAACTTTTGTCCAAGCAGCAGCTACGGTCGTTTCGCGCGAATCCCCGCCACTAATAGTTGTACCAGATCCTACAACCCCATTCCAGACCGGTGTAACATCACGCACTTGTTTTGCTATTGCAGAATAAACAAAACTTCCTCCATTTGCGGCTACAGTTACAGGAGATACGCTAGCTAAAACAGATTTTGTTAGCCAAGCCCCATAGACATTTGATGTTATTTTTCCTGCGGTTTGAGTTACGCCAACTGTTTCTTTAACCGTTTGACATCGTAAAGTAACACTAGTAGAGCGAACAGAAGTTGTCGTATTATTAGATACAGACACGGTAAACTTCCATTTATTGGTACCATCTTCGATAATTGAAGATTTAAAGAACACACTATTATCAATAGACACATCCGGTGCTGCATAAACATTATATTTTTTGTCTACAATACCTGCCAAAGAACGCTCATTGACTGCATAACATTTAATGGTAGCGGTTCCTCCTGTAGCTGCAATAGGATTGTCAGACAGCGTGTAATGAATAGACCATTTATTAACCCAAGTACCCGCCAATTGATTCACTTTAACAAGACCACCATTTTTCGAAGTTATGTCTTTTCCATCAGGTCCAATAATAGTCATTGTCGTTTTTCGCTCACCTTTAATCGTCCCATCCATATTCAGATCACTATTTGGATTAGCACTGAAAGCCGGTGCTGTCCAGTTAAAACCACTGACTGTAGCATTATTACGGATAGTAAGGTTAGACATCCTTTCATGATCAATCACTACACCATTTAAACGAATTTCGCGAATAGCGGATGCTGTTAACTTGAAGGTACCCCCTTCTGATTTTATTGTGATATCTTTTCCATCTGCCTTCATTATTCCATCAGCACTCACAAACCCTCCTTCTTGTTTTTCTACCGTAATGCCTTCATCAAGAACAGGTTTAACTTCGTCAGCCACCCAATCAGAAAACTCATCTGTGAAAACAGCCTTTATATTGCGATTTTCAGTAACCGTAAACTGATATTCAGCATGTGTAGGCTGATTTACTGGTGAAATAGTAATGTTCTCATCGATGATTCTTGTTAATCCACCATCACTCCCTACCTCATAGAACCCCACAAATTTACTGTTAGGTTTGGATACATTTGAACCATCTACTTTAAGTATGCACTTCCGTCCTTTAAAAAACATTCCACCTCCATAACCAGCTGCGAATGTACCATTTGCTGTAGAAGCTGTAACTTCAAATACAGTTCCAGATAAATCGTATTTCTTTCCCGGACTTAGAGGCATTGCCTCTCTCCCACTATACCGTAAAGGATCAGACAGTTTTTCACCAGACACTCCTTTGGGAACAAGAATCTCCTGGTTGGGGGAAATTATTGTGCCAGGTAGGCGTACAGCATATTGGGCTTTATTATCATTCCCACTATTTCTATACATTGTTATTTCAGTGGGTTCCCCTATTGTCGTCACTTGACTTTCTACCGCCGCAGAAAGGTTCACAGTTGCCTTATTACGAAAAAGAGCAGAAAGCGTCTTAACCGATGTATGAGTTGTATTTGAGCTCCAATCAAGTTGGACCATAGCCATTATATGATAAAAATCCATCATTACGGTACCATTAGAATTAACAACAGAACTTTTACCTGTGATTAAATCAGCTTTTCGAAAATCAACTACCGATAACTGACTGTTTCCAACAGTATGAGTAAATGACGTGGGATCTGACACATCTGAACGATATGGATAGTAAGCGAAAAAAGTAAAATCACGGTTACGACCAAAGTAAATTTCATCTTCCGAAGAAAATGGTCTAAATTCCTTGGAGGCAGCATGGTATTGATAACACTTATTACTAGCGAAATTATTAATCCCTAACTTTTCACCTGGTGCGACACAAAATATACCAATCAAATCACCATTTTCCCATTCTGTTGCAATAGCTCTAGTTGGAGAATCAAGACTTTGAAATGTCGCCATAACCCTTTTATCAGTTGATTCACCATTCTCCTGCTTCTCACAAGAAGTAAATATTAAGAAAACAAGTAGAATTGAGAGACACACTAAACTTATTTTTTGCATAACTAAAGATTATATATATTTAAAATTATCTACTCCTTATTGTCATCGTTTCACAATACCTACCTAAAGGCCGTTTGTTATAACACTAAAATTTAATTGCAAAGGTATGGATATAAATACCGCTATGGGGTAATATAAAAGACACGGATAATTTGTATATACAAACTTATAAAGTTTAGATATATATTAGATTAGCAACTTATTAGCTATTCTACTAAGTTTAAAACACCATGAACCAACTAGTGAATAAAAACTATCATATTGCACTACCCCTACAATGCTTACATTCTTCTGCTCTGAATAATTTATTGCATTTTTATCAATTCCGGAACATCTAAATTATCATAGCTTATCCGCACTGATGCAACTTTTGCTTTGTTAATCTTAAAACTCCAAATGTACTCACTTTCAGCCTTACCATAGATATAGACTCCATCAAGTGTCATGAGATTGGCAACTTTAATAGTCTTAGATGCTTCAACATATAATTTCCCATCTAACCAATATACTTTAGTAGGAAAATCTCTTTGTTTCACTATTGGCAGATCAACTTTATACTTTAATTCTGAATCAATTATCTTTGAAGGTAAATCCAATTTTACAATGCTTTTAGTTGTCATTCGCCCAGGAACGGAAAATTCAATTGGGACAGAACTGCCTTTCTTCTCCCTGTCAGTCATAACAGAATCTGTATGTAGTAACATTAATTCCCCTTGCATTTTGGGAATTACTCCATCCGATATTCCTTTCTCAGCAATATCGAAATGTAAATGCATATTAGTACTATCAATCCTTGCTAACTCCGTTTTTTGTAAGCGATCAATATCTATTCCGACTAAATTATCAGTAAAAATGAGGTTCTTCTTGAGGTTTTTCCAAGGAGTTTTTTTCATATATAACTGGGCAGAGGATTTAGGAATTAATATTTCTTTTTCCTGAAGACTAAATTTCTTCTTATCTAATAAATAAGGAGGCAGCAGTGATTTAAACTCGACTCTTTCAAGTTTCATATCATTTGCAAAGATATCTCTTCCTATTACTTTTACATTTTTATGAAAAGAGGCAAATTTCAAATCCTGGCAGTCCGCTAAAAGGTTATCATTTAAAATAGTACATGCCTTGACGTTTTGTGACGAGAAATATATCAACTGACTTTTTTGAAAAGCCCCCTTACCAATCAATTTGACATTTTGAGGTATAGATATAACTTTTATCCCTGAAGCATAAAAAGCATAGTCACTTATCACCAAAAGACTATCAGGCAATGATATTGCACACAATGATGTAGTGCCCTTGAATGCCCCCTCCCCTATTATCCGACATTTATCTGAAATTTCAATCTTTTGGAGTTTTTCTAATCCTACAAAAGCTAAAGGCTCAATACTGATTAACCCTTTAGGTAAAATAAGCTCTTTAATATTTGAATTTGCCTCTTTAAATACATCAGAAGGAAAAGAATTATCAGAATGAAATGTTTTTCCTAAAATTCGCACTTCACTTAGGTCTAATCTAAAAAGCGATGATAAAGTAGCTAAAAAACGTAAATCCTCAAAATTCATCTCCCCTTTAACCATGATATTTCTTAAAGACTGAACTTCTTGAGCCCGAGCATTCTCTATTAAATTTTTGAGTAAACCTGGTGAAGAAATAAACACGTCTATTTTTTGCGCTGGGTTCAAAACGGTTGCATTCGATGAATTAGCCGATTGTGCAACCACATTTCCATCATTCAATATCGCAAAAAGTATAGTTAAGACAGTTACAATGCCAATTTTTCTCATTTCTATATTTTTAAATTTGTGACGAATATAGAAAGAATGCTACCAATAAGACTATAACATAGGAACTGCAAATATTCGTAAATACAAAATAATAGCAAGTGACATTATCAATAATTTTAATCCACCACAATTTTTTATTCATAGACTTATATTTTTATAGTTTTTATTTTTTCTCATCATATATTTTATGCACACTATTTTACATTGTCTATTATATTAATATTTAAACATGCTTTATTATTTTTATAAGCTATTTCTTTTAATTCATCTTTTATATTATTCTTTTTTACATTTATTTCTACGCTTCTTACATTACTATATGACACATTTTATATCATAGTCTTTTTATAATTCCATTTATAAACATATTAGCATGTATACAAATCAATAAAAACGGCATACCCCCCCCCAGAATAGTGCTACCAGAAACATTCTATAATCTATATTTGTATCAAACGTGCGACATCAAAGTAAGCAACAATACATTACTACACGTATTATACTTTTTCATATATTTATATTTATCATTTCATTTTCTTATTTATGTATATTACTTATATATATATGTATTTATATTTTTCCTATTTATTCACTATTATAGTTTTTTTCTTATTACTCTATTTTATTTCTCAAATGTTATTTATTTTATTTATAATATTTTTATTATTCGATTTATTATTATTATTCACTGACTTATATACTTACCCACTATGTAACCGCACAACAAACTTATCCCCAAATCATCATACGCCCTTATGCATAATAGTAAGAACATTACATTTGACTGGCAACCCAATAGCACAAAACACATTTGCGCAGTTATAGCAGTTGTCACTAGCGCCTCCTACCCTATCCCGTTCTATAAAACCGCATCCCGAGTTAGAAAAAAAATGTATCAAAACAGTAAGGTTCAACTAAACAAAGAAAGAAAAAGAGAGATAAATAACGAACTGACCACATGAAAACAAGATAAATAGCAAATTTACGAATCCAAAAATATACGTAACTATGGACACTTGTCCTATTCCATGATTTATACTTTAGTATCCATCACTATCTTTCACAGACTTATCCACTTTAGGAGTATTACACGCCCCGTCCTCATTCAAAATTATTAGAGAATAACTCTTAATACGATGGTTAGAGTAAATACAGTATAAATAAGCTCACATAAGCAACCACATATCTTCAATTTATCATATTCTACTTTATTATATATCTTATGTGTCTAATTTTACTTCTCGCATTTACAGCACTCTACATATACTTTCATACATACACTATTGCATCCTCTTATGCTTCAAAACCGATCCGTACTTAATACATGTATTATCATATAATTCTATCATATATGCAGACATATATTTATATATAATAGCATAATTCTATCATCTGCTTCATTATATTTTTTTATTAGACTATCATTAAATCAATTATATACATCTATTTTAAGGATTACTGTATTACACGTTAATATTTTATTCTATGATTTACACTATTAATGGGATTTAAAATATAGACTAATAGATATACTATTCCATATACTAATATAAATATCAACATCTATAGTCATTCCCGTACATTCAACATTAACAATAGTTTCAAGAAAACAAATAAGAACCAACTATATAATAAGTCCATGACTTATAGTATTTATACATTTATATTATAATATAACAGATCTCTAAGCACATATCTTTTCATAACGTAGAACCTAAAATACACTAAAACCTATTCTCCATAATATCTCATGAAACATATTAATAAGATTTATTATAACTACACAATTTACACCTTAAACATCCCTTAATTAAAATACACAGAGCAGAAATTCTTCAACCACTCACAGCACAATAAACACAAATATAAATTGAGTTATTATAAATCGAGCAGGAGTATCCCCTAAGGGTTCTTATTTTTATTCATAGACTTATTATATTTTCACGACCAAATATTAAGTAGCAAAAATATATAGAACCACAACTTATACAATATCGGCAGGTCCCTCAAAAATGCATCACACACAAACCAACTACAGAGTACACAGTCCCAATATGGCTTAATAGAGATTTCACAAAATTCGATAAAGGTCAAATATTATCCAACAGTCGCTTTACGCAGAACTTCTGTTAGCAGTTTTTGCAACCTCCTCATTTCCTTTGAATTATCAACTATCAGAGTGGTCATTTCTTCAAAGCATGAGGTTTCAATATTTCCTTTAAGATGCGCAACTTCTATATACTTAACACAATCAGAGAAAAGATTGTTAGATTCCGAAATAGCGCCCACAACAGATTGAATAGAAGTAACCAACTGATCTCCGGGCAACTGCTGAAGATAATTGTGAAACACCTTACTATACACATACAATGATACTCTATGCTTAGAATTACTAAATTTCGAAGCTTCATTGTGTAAATACTGAAATTCTCGTTCAGTGACGCGCCAAAAGATAATTCGCGTCTTTTTATCTTGAGGATCCTTTTTGGGACGTACCATATATATAAATAATTAATTACCACACAAAGATAAACAAAAACCACACACAACACTCTGGCTTCAAAAACCGACTATGGAGGTTTTTACAAGTGAGAAACTCACCAAGTTATTCGTTAATAAAAAAACGACAACGGAGTTTTTTGTTAGCGAATAACACATCTTGTAAAATTTAAAAACGTGAGGGCAAAGAAGGGGTGGGTGGGGGCAGGGAGGGGGAGGGGAGAAGGGCGGAAAGACACAGAAGGAACACAGGACAATACCCCGAACACCACAAACTCAAACCAAACAAACAACCGGCAATATTTTAATCGGACCTAAGAATAAACACAAAACCAACACAAATTAAAGATGAACAACAAAGGGAATATTTACGATACAGATTTATATTAGTCATAGATTTATAACTTCTACAAGTCACAAATAGAGAGCATACCGGAAAGCAACTATCATTCATTAACGCGAAAAACACAAACGTCCTATATTAGTAATACACCAATGCCTATACCTATAGTGAAAATAAACATCACCAATACCATAATTCATAGACTTATATTTTCTCATAGAACAGCCATATAAAATTCAGCCTACGTAAATATGCCATGTACCCATAATTACATAACCCACTCCTCAGCTATTAAAAGACACCATAGTGACACATATTATTATATATAAATCAAGAACAACTTTTTCTTGATGAATTACGATACTACCAACAATACTTATAATATACCAACTAAGGGATATTCCATGCAAGCCTGATAATTTAAGATAGTAATAGAGCATCATGAATATCCATTATAAAACGAATAGTACTAATTAATGTAATATAATTCAGAATAACACTTAAATCTACTCATACATTATACATACACACACAATGCTATATTATTCAATAATTACTCGTTATTCAACCCATTATATTAATTCACATTTTTACATTTTACATGCGAATTGTATTTTAATACACCTATTTTTTTTACATATACTACACACAAGACACATTTTTACATTAACAATTACTTTTCCCATTATTCATAGACTTATTTTAATACTATAACTTATTATAGTAGACACATTTATCTTTAATAACACCACAACAGTACAATAAAGCAGTTATAAATTATATAGATAATAAACAATTCTACATAGATAGTTTTATAACTAGAAGTAATTAGATTCAGAGATATATTAATTATACATAGAATTAAGAAACAAGAAAGATTTTATCGGAATCAAGGAACTAATTTTAATGCATAAAATAGATAAGAGAGAGTGGAAAGCCAATATCCTGAGAAATTCTGTCTGCAGATTACAAAAGCCCCAATATATACTCTTCGTATCCAAATCGCCAAATTAATAGCTATTTTATCAACAGCTAAAACCATAAATTCATAGAACTCTAAAAAATAATTATACTAGGCATTTATTGTCGGGAAATTCTGTAAAATGAGAAATAGCGAAACAAAACAAGAATTACCTGGCTTTACATGACCTGAAGTGACAAAAAGTGACTAATCCTGAATTATGGGGCCTGTCATCAGTCCCTGTGTTTGATACTCCGCCAAGATAATCTTCATTTCAAATGGGATTTATACACATAAGGGGGGGCAATTATACTATACCGGAATGGAGAAGCATCTATGCGACAAATGGTGACTTTATAAATAGAATTAATGTCACTATTCGTCACATAGATATTTAAGCAACAAATTATCATGCGATTTTTAGAACGGATGAGAACTTTATTCACCGGCATGAGATTTCAGATCTGAAAATAAAGTTCATCCGGCAGGGTAGGGGAGCGAAGCAAATAAGCCGGATAGGAAATTCATAGTAACTGCATGGATTGAGTGAGAGTTTGAGAACCCAAACATATACAGGAAAAACAAACAGTCATATTAGAGAAGGAAGACTCGTTTTATTAGTAGTCATCTTTACACCTGTATATTATCCTTAGAAACTCGGATGGCACAATAAATTTGCAGCAAAAAGTGGACTGTATTACAGAAGCATAACACACATGACCTCTGAGAAATCAGTAATCAAACATAAAGAAGAAAGTATATTCATTGTCATCGGCAAAAATCAGGATAAAATGGAATTGACAGGCAAGATAGCATATTCATAATCAAGTGACAAAAGGTGACTTTAGAGAAACAAATTAAAGTCACCTTTTGTCGCAACAAGTCGAAGGATACAAAATAGGAGCTGTGTAGAGTTACATGAAGAAGACATATTTCATAGTAATTCCGAATAAAACAAATGATCCTGGATTACTAACCAGTAGTTGAGAAGAAAGTTAGGGATAAAGTCACCTTTTGTCACCCGGGAAGCGGAGAACTCCCAAAATGTCGGATATAAAGCAGCCTGTTTTTTAAATAATACACTTAGAGCACATAAATCTCCTTCCAATAATTATTTAGCCAAGTGACAAATAAGGACTCTGAAGTCTCAATTAAAGCCACCTTTTGTCACAGAGGGGTAATTTAGCTCAAAACACCTGTACAAACTGCAGAACAGACCCTGATATGATATAAGAGCACTAATATCAGCCGGATTATTATAAGGTTTTCCACATTTCAAGGCTATAGAATCAGAATAATGTCACCTTTTGTCACTCATCTTGAAGTGTTTTTCTGACCGGACATTGGTAATTGAACCTATTCAATTGAAATTCATATATTTAAAACATAAAGAGATTAAATACCATACGCATTTTAGTTCATCAATGGACAATATATGTCTCTGGAATAAAGGACAATCCGGGACAATATGAATAGATTTTAAGGCAGATAAATGTGACAATTGAATGAATACCTTATCAAATATTGAATAAGGTATCAACTTGTCACCCATCTGATTTTCAATATAATATCGAGTTAAACAGTAAATATGGGCAGATATTTGCGACATAAAGTGACTTTAGGGTGTGAATTTAAAGTCACTTTTTGTCGCAGGAATATATTCAGAGATGAATTAGAGCTACTCTAAAAGTCAGAAATAATTCGCATCTATCTGATTACCATCATTTTACCAAATAAGAATCAAATTACATCAGGATAGGGGATCCTCATCGGGGATAGATTTAAAGTGGTGACAAATGGTGACTTTATCATTAATATCAGCTACAGGTAGAGATTATGGATCCACAATGTGACAAAAGAGGACTTATTGATTACTATACGCCACAAAAGATAATATTTGAATTTAAAGTCACCCTATGTCATCAAGTAGAATTATCAGCTAAGTGACAAAAGGTGACTTTAATAGAGGGGGTCAAACATATAAAATAATAAAATGATTTTCGCTCTATCAGTCAAATAATACTGTACTAACTTGTTTTTCAAGTAATTACTCATCTCAATATGAAATGGGCAGATAAAAGTGACAGAAGGTGACTTTTGCCGATGCATCTCCATTTTAATATTGTGTTATAGGAGACACAATGGGTCTAAAATAAAATTTTCCCGGATGATAAAACATAATGTGACAAAAGGTGACATTAAATTGGATGAGAAGAGAGAATGAAGGCATTCAATAGGTCACACTTCGGCACATTCAAAATGGAAATCAAACAAGAAACGTCAATAACATATTGATTTTCTGTGCATTATACATATATAAACGAGGCAAATTAAAGATAGAAAAAGGTGACAAAAGATGACTTTATAAAAAGCGAAGAGGATTTTTCACTTCTATATAAGACATTATTCGTCACAAAAGTGGCCACTAACATCCGTACAGACACATAAAAAACATGCTTTCAATGAGTTACATAAAATAAGGCAGATAAAAGTGACAAAAGATGACTTTAAATAAGAAAAGAAACGATCCGTATTTTCTTTAATAGGCCAGAATTAGCCATCTGCACCAGAAATCTAAAAGAATATGGCACATTAAAAACTGTAAGTTTATGATTTATAAAATAAGCGGTGACAAATTAAAGGCAGATAATTGTGACAAAAAGTGACTTTACAAAGAGCTTTCTCCGAATATAGTCCTACTTTGTCACTATGCGCAGCTGTGATACATAGAATACTATAACAAGTCTGTTTTAATCGACTTATGAATGCCGGGAATGTCATAATGTGGCTAATGTGACAAAAGGTGACATTAGATATGAAGATAGAAAAGAATTCATTAGCCACTAAATACAGGCAGATAAAAGTCCGTTTATGTCACACACAAAATATCTGTGGAAAAGCCAGGATGTTTTTGCAATATAATCAAGGGCACTATTAACAGGGAAAAGAGGAGAAGGGAGCCGAAGTAATCACAGGATAGGACGGCTTATGCCGTCTGTCCAAATAGAACCGGTTGAGATTAGTACCTCTAAAAATAAAAAAGGATCCATTAAATTATGGAACCTTGGACTTATAATATGTATGTCACCAATCACTTGATATTAATGCTTTTGTATTTAAGAATGCGCTCAACCAGCCTTTGTTTTACAGTAGCTATACTGTTAGCGTTATTACGTTTGCTACTGAGACTTAATATTACCTGATACTCTTCATTAATGGCAGTATTAATAGCTAATGCATTATCATCTGTAACGATACTACTCAGTTTGTCAATGAGGTTGTTGTCACCAACATATATAATGCTTAACATATTATATACCATCTGTTTAAAATCTACCATAACCGGCTCAGTCAACTTAGTCTTGACAAAGAACTTCACATGAGTAGCTGCTTTATTAGTGGTTTTCTTTGCATTTTTTCCGCACAACTCATAATCAAAATAAACGTCTGCTTTTTCTTCCAGCTCTTCTTTAGCTTTGTCAAGCACCCGCCGCTTCAGGTCTCTTATATTTTCGTAAATACGTTTTTTTTCAGCTTTCTCCCGTTTATGGTTTACAGCGATAACCGCCCCGTTGTCATCATAAATCGGTTCAATTTTGATATGATCGTTCAACCCTAATTGCTTACGCAATTCTTCAAGCTCTACCAAATGGTATGGCTTATCATCGCTCACCCAAGATGAGATGAGTTTATACATACGGTTGGAATAGGCACTGAGAAGACCACGAGCGACTTCTTTAAAGTACTTTACGTATCCACTATCTTTTTCTAATATGAAAGCTTGCAGGATTTCTTTCCGGAAAGTCAAAATAAGATCGCGTTGCCGATAACCAGGAATATCCTCGATTTTGTCTGCCAAAACGAATTGTCTTGTTTCGGCATCCCATACTTTACGGCGTTTACCGGTTTTCCACGCAACTCCTGCCAAAAGTTTGGTACTATTGGACCACACAGAACCATCAGGATCATCATTCTTAAATTGTACAGGAATATCCGTTAACGACATGATGGCAATCCGGAGGTTTTCGTACTTTTGACGAGGGACACCAAAATCACTCAATTTGAAATGAATCTCAATCAGATCCTTAGAATTAGGACCACTGAAAATATCAAGTTGATCGGGTCTTTTATTATTAAAGGATACATCTTTTATATCACTCTGAAGTCGCTCAACAACAAGATCAATGACTCTACACTGTAACAATGAAAAATCTCCAGCTATATTAGTGATAGCCCTTGTCTGGTAAATTTCAGAATTTCCTTCAAAAGGGTCAGGGAATTCCAAACAGGTCGGCACCGATGAAATCCCTGCTTGGGCATTCACTCCTTTATCTATTATATTTTCAGTATTCTGTTCAGCCATTGGTCTTGAGATTACTATTACATAAACGACAAAATAACAAAGAAGAATCTTATAAAACAAATTTTTCTTGCAAAAAACGATCAACTGGTTCTATCATCACACCTGTCAGTGAATCAGACTGCTTTGAGATGGAGTATCAATACATTGCTTTACATTGTTCTTTTTTCAGTTACCGACTCCAAAAGGAGAGGGGAGGACTTGATTCATATGGATTCACATGATTACTTCAAGCACATATACGTTTGTGTTTGAAGATGGTTTATAGGAATGAATCAGTCATCAGAGAACTGTACTTTGTCTTTATTAAAATTGATAACTATACTGCCTGTTTCACCGTTCCGGTGTTTGGCTATTATGATTTCAGCCTTGTTTCCCCAGTTAAAAGTTTGCCCCTTTATATTTTCGGTGGTAATGTTATAATATTCCGGACGATGTATAAAACATACCAAATCGGCATCTTGCTCAATAGCACCGGACTCACGCAAATTGGATAATTTAGGACGCCCCCCATCGGCTCCTTTGGCATCAACCTCCCGGTTTAACTGGGAAAGGGCTACAATTGGGATATTCAGTTCCTTGGCCATACTTTTAATCATTTTACTGATATGAGAAACTTCTTCCTGGCGATTATTGGCTTTTATTCCCTTGACGGTCATTAACTGCAAATAATCAATAAAGGCAATTTTTACTCCGGCAGTACGTACCATATATTTTAATTTATTACGGAATTCTTCAATAGATAATGAAGGAGTTTCGTCAATGATTAATTTTGAGTTTCTCATCGCCTGGACCGCCCGATCGTATGCCAGCTTATTTGCCGGAGAAATATTACCAGTAAGAATATCATGGAGAGAAATACCGGAAATAAGGGAAAAATAGCGTGTCATAAGTTGCCGGGCACTCATCTCAAGGGAAAAAACTGCGCAACCGGTCTGTAAATCAACACTGATATATTTAGTGATGGTCCCCAATAGGGCTGTCTTCCCCATGGCAGGACGGGCGGCAATCACGAGGAAGTCTGTATTTTGAAATCCTAATGTTTTTTCATCCAATGTACGGAGCCCGCTGGGAATACCCAAGAGAGAGTCACTCTTGGCACCGTTTTCCTGAATCATATCAACGGTAGATTGAATGATATCTTTTAAAGATAGGTATTGTCCGCGAAAAGCCGAGGTCTGAATTTTATAGATATTATTGCTAAGGTAATCCATTACTTCAGAAATCTCACAGGTATTATCACTGGCATTACGGTAGGCTTCCATTGACTTCAGCATAACCTGACGCTGCATCCACTTTTCTTTAATCAGATGTGCATGCGCTTCAATATGAGCGGAGGAAACTACATTATAAGTTTTTTTTGTGATAGTAATCATGCCGCCTATCTCATCCAGTTTACCAAGAGTATCCAGTTTACTCCTGATGGTAATCAGGTCGATCGGCTCATTATTATAATACATCTCCTGTATGGCCGAAAATAAGACACGATTGGAATTATCGCTGAAAATGTCAGGATTATCAAGTATATCTTCTATATGTGAATAGGCCTCGCTCTCAATTATAAGGGCACCGATTACGGCGTCCTCTGCCTGAGGAGCACAGGGAAATACCTTGTTAAAGGAATAGTCCTCCTCTTTTCCCCTCACTTTTTTACTCTTCTCGTTCATATCTTATAGGGATTTAAGATATTTAGTCATTTGTATGCGGATGCTCTCCGACTCACTGGCATCATCGCTCTGAAGTATCAATCTGGAAGCTTCCTGAGTCCGGTTACGCAATTCAAGCACGTTTTCCTGAGATAACTTGGCATGGATGTCTACCGGGATATCCTCTTGCTTACCATATATAATGGTTAACAGACCATTGATCAACCGCTCGGAAGTTGTAAGGTTTATCTGCCCTTTCTCCTTTCTTATCACAGTAAATTCTATATGGGTAGCTTCGGTGTCTTTAACTTTATTGCCGGAAGAGTCAATCAACCGATACTCAAAGTAAAGGTTCGACTTTTCCTTCAATTCTGTTTTACCAACATCAAGTACCCGACGCTTTAAATCACGGATATTTTTGTATAAATGAGTATCCTCGACTTCTACTTTCTTTCCATCAATCACCTTTTCTACCGTTCGGGGGGTATATTCATGACGGATAACATTGGTACCGGATGAATCATAGATCTTTTTGACTGATAATGCATCATTCAACCCCATACGTTTACGGAACTCCTCGATAGAAATCCTCGTCACAATGTTTTGCCCGCTTTCTATCGCACGTGCATTATAAAACCCGCAGATAAGTTTGTAGATACGGTTGGAATACAGGCTTGTCATCATGGCCAGTACCTCTTTTATATACTGGATATATCCGTTAGGGCCTCCGGTAATAATGGCCTCTAATATGTCTCTCCTGAATTCAACGATGACATCTCTTTTTCGATACCCATCTACCACTTTAGGCACATCCAAGAACTCAAAGCAGTTCAGTTTATTATTCCACTCGCATCGCTTTAGGCCGGTGTCAAATTTAACCCCGGCAATCAAAGTAGTGTAAGCATCCCAAACGGTACCTCCCTCTCTATATTCTTTCATCTGGACGGGCAGGGTTACCAAAGAACGAAGATTTTCACGAAGCTCTTTATAAAATTGTCTTTTCACTCCAAAGTCTTTCATCTTGAAGCTGATTTCTATAAGTCCCGAAGTCTTATTGAGGGATGATTTAAAAAGTTCTAACTGCTCAAATGAGCGCTTTTTAAAAAGGGCTTCTTTTATAACCGGCTGACCTTTTTGAATAATAACATCTAATATGCGCATCTGCATGAAATTCATGTCAACAGCAATATCGGTTATCTTCCGGGTCTGATACACAATGTTTTGAACCGGAATGACCTCTTCTTGTTCGATGCTACTTTTAATCAGATTATTACTCATATAGAATGTATTTGAGGGCAAAGGTATAAATATTATAAAACAAAACAAGGAATTTTATACATAAAATTAAACTTGAACAAGGGTGCAAAAATACCGTGTCAAGATTGAAAACAAAGTCATCTTTTGTCGCATTTTTGAAAAAACAGACAAAAAAAGCGATGTCATCTTTTGTCGCAAAATGCGGTATAACAGGGCATTCAGGCAAATAAAACAAAACTAAGAAAAAACGGTTTTTTTAATGGAAAAAACAAAAGAAATTAGCTTTTCGTGCTTTATGTAAATATTATATATCATAAATAATTTATACTGACAAATAATGTTTTATTCGAGTACGGAATGTTCATCGTTTTTAAATTTAGTCATGTTCTGTCGCAACTAAAGTTATCTTCTGTCACGGATAATGGTACTATCTGTCGCGAATAATGTAATCAAATGTCACGGATATGTATATATAATCAGCTTTATAACAATTAGTTACATACTCTTTATAGTTTATATAGCTTTTAATAGATTACTTAAACTGCTGAGAAATGACTACAATGAGGGCGTTCAACTTTTCTTCCTCTGTCTCCCTTTTAACAAAAGGCTGTTTAGCTAAAAGGGAGCTGTCTGGTCGCACATACACATTACAAAGATAGGGAAATATTGGAGAAAGAAAGACTAGCGTCCCAAAAGTTTATCTAACTACGAACAACGCAATTGTGAATAAAAACTCTCTATTTCCCGATTAACAAACAACTGTTTCTTCGTAATAGGGGAGACCAACCGTATGCCATCTGAAGTACGGCATCTTGAAAGGGCTACATAAACTTGTCCCGGCGCAAATGATTTTGCGGCGTCTACTGAGATACGATCGAATGTTAATCCTTGACACTTATGTATTGTTATGGCCCAAGCTAAAGCCAAAGGAAACTGTTTACAGGTTCCCACTTCCTTTCCTTCGATATTTCCGGTATCGGGATTAACGATAAACGTCATATTCCTCCACACATACGGGTATACGACAATATCTTCACCCGACTGATCCAAACGGACAGTCACTGATGTTTTATCCAAACGAAGAACCGTGCCTATCGATCCGTTATAATAACGATTACCATCCGTATCATTAACTGTAAATAAGACACGCGCTCCTTCTTTTAAAAGCAGGGTCGATTCGCAAGGAAGTGCATTTAATGAAAACTCTCCACTCAACGTCGCATTGTACTCATTAACCGATGACATAATCGAGTTCAGTTTCGAATCATTAATATTCCTTGCCATTGCTCTGTGTGAACACAGTGTTATAATATCTTCATTATCAAACTTGGACAACAACATTTTATTCAATAATGCCTCTCCCATAGAGGAGATATACCCCTGACGTATTTCATTCAGAAATCCTGTGAACACCGGATCTTTTTGCCGATATACCTTTTCGAACTCAATCATACGTATACCGGATAGCTTCAAGGCTTTTGAAGCGAAAAAAAACATGGATGAATAACTTCCGGCAAGGATTTCCTCATCTTCTTTCTTATAAACAGGAGGCAATTGCAACAGATCACCGACCAACAGGACTTGTACTCCTCCAAAAGGCTTTGGATTTTTACGGTAATGGCAAAGTACATCACTGACAGCGTCCAATACATCAGCCCTAACCATTGACACTTCATCAATAACCAGCAAATCCAACTTCTGAATTACCTCCAACCGCTCTCCTCGTATGTTGTAAGCAGACAATGCATCAAGAAACTGTCCTGTCAAACCAATTTTAGGCACATAAGGTTGGAGAGGTAATTTGAAGAAGGAATGGAGTGTCACTCCGCCTAAATTAATTGCAGACACTCCCGTGGGGGCTGTCACTATGAACCGCTTATTACAATTTTCAGACAAATGTTTCAGAAATGTCGTCTTTCCTGTTCCAGCTTTGCCGGTCAAAAACAAATTATCACTTGAATGATTAATCGCATCCAATATTTTCTCCAAGGGAGAAACTTCTTTTTTTATCATGACTATTTATATTTATTATTTAATCTATTTATTTATCAGAGGATATTGATCCTTTCTACAAAATGACCTTAAATATTAAACTCATCACATGTCACATGTCAACCTATTATCACGCTTAAAATCTTCATTTGGTTCTGTTGGAATACACTCACCTGAGTTTATACCTTGTTGCAACAATTGGCCACAACAACAGCATTTTACTAATGTCAGATTCTTTCCGCAACCATGGTCAAACTGGAGTTTGCACCTTTCATGAAAAACTTTATATTGCCCGACAAATGCCCGAAATTTTACATATATATTTTTCTTATCCATCTCGTAATGTAACACATATATATTTTGCTGCAAATCAAATTTTTCCTCTTTCCAACTCATAGGAACGAATACTTTTTCATGTGTCCGGATATCCTGAAGACAAAGTTCATCACCCGAATCCTGTGAGACCACTCTTTCAACTTCACGATACACCATAACGTATTTGTTTCCAATATAAAAACGATTTTCTATCAGCTTCATAATATCATACTTTTATAATTTCCTATGTGCGGAGGATAATCTCCTCTCATCATTTGAATATATCTTTACCCTTGAGTTCGACACTCCAAAACGAACTTATCATATCTCGCACTGAACCTACGTTATTCATAAGAATATGCGATATAATCATTATACTCTTGGAAAAGAAGTATAATACATAACCCATATAGTAAAAGGGTATAAACAATATCATTGATATCACAAACCCTATATCATTACGAAGTATTCTTCTTGAAATCTTACTCATATATTTTAATTCTTATACTCATCTTGTTTATACAAAGATACTAATTATAGAGCCTAATACCTTATCAAACAATCTTTCAGGTAATACGAAATATCAATAAAACTTTATTCATTAAAGCGAGAATAAACTTATGCCGCCGGCTTGTGCCGGGGCAGTCCAGGCCGTTTGTGCTCTCTCCGAAACATGGGGAGAGTCCGCACAGGATTATATCAGCAAAGCTAAACATAATCCTGTTGCAAAAGCGATAGTAGCTATCACTGCCACTTTTACTATTGTCATACCTTGAGGACGGGTTGAAATAGTGGCTATCTCCCGGGATTTTAGAATAAGTTCTTTTTCTTTTGATTCAAGAACTGTCTTATAATTTTCCGATTCACTGGAAAGCTTTTGCATCTGAACTGTTAGTGTATTTATAACGTCAGTCTGCTTACCTGTATTTTGAGCTGCTTCCTGAAGCTGGTTAGTAAGTTTTGAAATATGATTACTTGCGTCTTTTTCAGAGTTTACACGACTATCACGTTCTGCTTTTAGCTGCTTGGTTAGTTCTTCTATGTGATTGCCGGTTTCAGTATTTTTTTTCTGATTCAATTCTGTTATTTTATCGAACTGTTTCCGCTGATTATCGATTTGCTGAATGAGCTTTGCGTTCTGTTCACCTTGGCTCTTAATTTGCGCTGTCTGCTTTTCAAGCATTTCTTCAAAGGATTTACGTACTTCAAGTGTCAATGCAGCCTTTGACTTTACACGGGCAGTCACGACTTCTTCAACAGCGTCCGAGAAGAACTTGCCTAATGCGGTAGGAGTATCTACGGTCAGGTCTGCTACATTTTTAAGATAATGCTTTTCTTCTGCATGCCCCACAGCAGAAATTACAGGTGTGCTCATGTTTACTATCGCTTCAATCAAAACAGGATCTGAAAAGACTTCCAAACAGGAACCCCCACCACGTATGAGAGCTATTATATCATATTCCTTATCTATGTTCTGGAGGATACCGACTGTTTCTTTTACATTAGCAAATGTAGTGTTTACTATCGAGAAATCAATAGCTTGAACTGCATTTCCACATGCATTCCCAAATTCGGTACGTACTACACTATGAGGTGAAAATAGTAGTGCAACGCGCGGTTTGCGATTTTCAAAAATAGCCTGTTTGATTAAAAGTCCTACACTTTTGAAACCTTTTTTTGACTTCTTGACTGCCAACTCCGCCAATTTTACATCATCTTGTGATATTGCGCTTTTTTGTGATGTCAGGACAAATGTCAGGGAAACAAATACATCAATTCTGCTGTTTGAGGTTACTTTGCGTGAAAGCGTACCGGAAACAGTCACTAACTTACCTTTTTCAGCAAGGACTTTTGTCCGGTGAACAGGTTTTACTTTCAATGTGAGGATTTCTTTGCCTCCTTCTTCTATTAACTTGTCATAATAATAATCTCCGTATAAACGATTACTGGGGTCTGGCTGATAAATACCCTGTATTAATATCGGGGTGTTCTCAATATTTACTTTTAAAGCATTATTGTAACATTCAATAATCGATGCAGGGGTATAAGTTGCCTGCGGTATCGGGGTATATATACTACTTGTTAATTCTGCCATTGTATGTTCCTTTTTATTGATAATCAAAGATAGCGATTTATAGGGAGTAAATAAAGTATAACGAAAGAGGAATGTAATAGTATATTGAAACAAACTTATCTCATTACAGCGATGGAAATAAGATGCTGCTGGCTTGTACCAGAGCACAATTAGGGATTACATATTAATACATAAACCGGGCAAGTTTTAGAGTGGTAACAATGATCTGATTTCCCAATGAACTCCTGCTGATAATATATAGTGTTCAATAGTCGCCGGTTTGTACCGGGACTTATTTTTTATATTGTGCGATATGGTTTTCTTTGAATCATACCGCACAATTTTTATCAGATATTGATATTGCAAACGTCTTGGTAATGTTTATTCTCCTTTATTAAAGTAATTTCTTTCAATTTTTTAGAAATTAAATAATTTGTTTTGACATTTCACACAATAACCGGATATCAGTGATTCTCTTTCTATAAGCGACAGGTAAGAAAAAATATTTTGGATGGGAATTTTACGATTTAAATATGAACTATAATCATCTACATTTACAACCACATAACTTGTTTTACCACACATGACACATTGACAAGCAACATCTGTTCTCGGTGGTGAAACTTTTTCAGATTGCTCATTTGAAAAAGCAACTTCAAAAACTGAGTACTTTTTTCTGCTTGTTTTGATTTCTACATATTTATCAGGTGTCAGCTTTATCCATCTTTCGCTTTTGCCTTCTTTACACATTATTTGAATGCCCAATATTTCATGTAAACTATTTCCTTCCCCTTCTTTAGGGTTGGCAAGTAAAAGGGCTTCTCTTCTTGTCAGAGAAAGGTTGTACTTTACCGCTTCTGATTCTGAAATGCTATCTACATTGTTTCCCGATGAATAGACTAACCGTATATCCGCAGGAACTATTTCAGAAAGCCTTATTTGTAAATTTCCTCGTTTCGAAAATAAAACTTTAGCTTCTAATTTTGAAAGTTCAATGATGTTTTTTGCGTCCATTATAAAATGAAATTTAATGAGTAAACGATATAATGATTTATCAGAAAGGGTTTTAGTCCGCTTTTCTGATACACAAATATACAAAAACAGAATAAATTGATATAGAGCATTTTATTGATATACAGAGAATTAACAGGGTAAAGATTCTGCCATTTCTGCGTCAGGTGTTTTGTATTGTTGCCGGCTAATACCGGGACAGTTTCCGGTGGAAGATCTTATAAGGATCTCCCTGAAAGGAAGTTTACAGTTTCTGATAATCCTCTGGTCTGCCATCAAAGATATAACGACCATAAACCACACATTCTTTTCCATCTACTATTTCAACAGACATCTTATATACTTCATGCGTAACAGGATTAGTGTGTGTTAACGATGGCGGATTAAGTGGACAAAGTACCAGAATCTTATTTTCGAAATCTGCTGTTGTATTATACTTAGATGCCAAAGTTGAAATCTTTTCCTTATTCTGTTCGTGGAATGTCCCACGTAAGGTAATTTTACGATCATAATCTATATGCCCCTTATATTCTTTGTCATTATCTTCCCATAACGTCAAACCATTTCCCAAGTGGGCATAATGAAGGGTAGGGATTACATTTTCTTTTTCTGTGGATAACTTCTCTGTGGATAAAATTGATGACTTTTTCATTTTGATTCTGTTTTTATTTTCTTATACTGTAAAGATACGAAATACTATTAGACAAAGGAAAAGGAGCTTTCATGAACAATAGAAAAGGGATAAGCCAGGCTTATTTCATTTAAGAGTATATCGAAATGTTGCCGGCTAATGCCGGAACAATAATACGCTTTGTTTTAAATGCAGTGTGAGTAATGTTGCGACAAAGTATGACTTTATTTTATTTAACCCCTGCTTTATGGTGATAAAACAGGGGAGTAAACTTGGAATTAGAATGGAAGGTCGTCTTTTACATCGTCTCCGATTTCAGTAACCCCTGTCACAGGAACTGGCTGCGCCTCGTGCTTTTCTAAAACTCCCATGTTGCCCAAAATCGGAAGAGCCTTTTTCTCTTCTTCTGTCAGTCTATCACTTTCTTCTTTTGGCAAACTTCTTTTCACAATGTGAGATTGCCCGTATTGGGGATTGTTAACGACAAATGCAGCAAGATTAAGGTAGCTACCTTTCTTTCCTACAAAGATTCCATTCGGCTCTATCGGAATTATTACTACAGGAACGCTATTACCTGCTTTGCCTTTAATATTAGTTACTACCACCTGTGATAATTTTGTTAAATCAAGTTTAATTGAAAAATTGTTTTTTTCTGACATAATCGTATTTTTTTAAGTTGTATATTGATTGAATTAATGAGTTATCTTATTGGCGAATAACGCTTTAATCTGTGATGAGTGAAGTGTTATTGATTTCTCATTTTCTTATATACAAAGATAAAAAAAATACGGGAGAAGTATGGATGTAAATATTTGATATACAGATGATTATCTCGATTGGGTTTGATTCATTTATGTACAAATATTGGTAAGGCTGCCGGCTGGTGCCGGAGCTATATATTCAAGTATGCTTGATACTTTCAGGGCACGACTTTGTGAAAGTGTTGATGCTCTCTATGTATATTTGTAAAAGTAACTTGTTGCGTTCTTGGATGGCTTCTTCTATTGTCATCCCTATCTCATCGGTAGATGTATTGCTGTCTATGAGTACTTGTAATTCCGATTGTCGCAGTACATCGTACCTGTTTTTATAGTTGGGAAGTATCCGTTCTATGAAGTCCCATGCTTTCTCTGAAATATTTATAGGCTTTGGATGAAAGTCTGTTACCATAGCATTCTCTTTGATGAATCTGACGATGGTATGAAGTCCGTCGAGGGTTATCATATAGACCGGGAAAGTGTATGTCTTAGTCTTATCGTTATCATCAATTTCGCAAATCGGTAATCCGTATTCGGCATGAATGCTAAGCGAGGATATTTTATAAGATGAACTTGCCTCCAGCCTTCCGACTTTTTCAGCCAATGTAACTTCCAACGGTTTATTTTCCGGAATACGCATAAGTCGGTGAGTACAACATTGAAGTGTAGTTTTTATCTGTCCGATCAGATATTTGCGTTCTTTTTCGCACATATAATTTTGAATATTAGGGGTTATTATTTTTCCAAATTGGTTTTGAATCTTTTCAGGCGATACATATCCTGTCACTCCAATAATGCAAATGGTACCCATACAGCCGGCATACCAAAGTCTTCTCTGGATTTATCCATATCAACAACTTCACACATGGGGGAGATTGTATCGGGGGATGAACCAAGATATTTTTGAGATTCAGGCCATGGGATTTGTTTGAAAAGCCGGCTTTTTTCGGGAGGTACGCCCATATGTTCTTTATAGAATAACTCGGGTACATATATTGCGTTTATATCTTTACTATTCAAACAGGGGGGACATATTTCAGACTGCTCGAAAAACGCAGTTTCTTGTGTGAATTCAACTAATACATACCACCCGGTAGGGGCTTTTTTCTCCCATTCATGGTAGCAAATCAAGCAATAGAATACTTGCTTTGATGAATTATACAACAGGTGTCTTTTACCGCATTGGGGGCAAATATAACGGGGTATGCTTAATACCTCCTCTGCTAAAATCTCCATACTCGACCAATAGAGTTGTTCTAAGTAATCGCTCTTAAGTTTATCGGCAAGATGAAGCATGTCCGAGTCACTGACTTTTGATGTATCAAAACCTTTGTATATCAAATCATCACGAGAGACTGATATAATAGGGAAGCTGGATAGCTCACCTGTTAATTTTAAGAATAAAAGATCTTCTTCCGGTGTCAGGTTGTCTTTCTTTTTGAAATAGTGGTATAAGTCTTCAATAAGTTGTTTTTCCATTTTTATTATCGGATATTTATCGGGTATATATTTTTTCTATGAAGTAAAGATACTGATTATTAGTTTATTATAATTAGAATATGTCATATCATAGAGTAATGGTGCAGGGGAATATTTATTGCATTTATGCGAAAGAATGGTTTGTCGTTGCCGGCTTGTGCCGGGACGTTTCGTAAAGTCGTTGCGTGATCGGCCTAGTATTATTCTGTAAAGAAATTATTTTTTATACGCTGGAAAGCGTTTTCTATACGGTCATCGGGAATTGCATTGGTATTATCATTCCAGATGACTTCGGGTTTTATTCCGTCCATTCCTTTACTTCGTACTCTATTGCGGATAGCTGTATGTATGGCTTGTGAATCGGGGACAGTTCCTGCCAACAGGCATTCTTTGATGGCTTGTCTTACAATGACCGGTGTTATGCGGATGGATATGTTTACTGACAGGGATTGGTATTGGGCCTGAATTAGTTTTTGTTTTTTCAACTGGAGCTTATTCAGTCTGTTTGCGCAATAATAGGGTACAGGATTTCCGCTTTGATAGGCTTCCTCTATTTCTTGGATACCTGCGTTTATATCTGCTAGGTCTGTACAGTTACAGGCAATAGTGTATGGGGAGAATTTTTTTTTCATGATTCGGGGTGATATTTATAAGTTATATAAAAGTGTTTTGTATAGGCTAACTGCATATACATCTGTCATATTGCTAATGAAATCTATTATGGCTTGAATGCGGCTATAGATGTCGGGCGAATCAGTTTCATATTGTGATGAAATGTTTCTAAGTAACTGGGATGCGTGTATATTTTCCGGCTGTTCTGCTGCTTTAATGAAGCCGTCCAACAGAAGACTGATAATTCTGCATCCTGCGATTGAGACATTAACGGAATCCCGATATTTATATATTTTGTTTTGAGCTACGGCCGCACAATTTTGGTAGGCGCTACTGAGTTTGGAATCCAGATTGGTAATTAGTGTACCGGTGAACTTTCCGGACAGGATATTGTCTTCATTACGAATGAAACAATCGGCACAAGCGTATTCTAACAACCTGATAACTTCTCCTCTCAGGTATTCTATTTGTGAATTAACATCAAATGACATGGATGATTTTATACGGTCGTGGTACTCTTTGGTAAAATCAGATGAGAAGAAAGCTAAGAGCAGGTTTTCTGTTTCATACTGTGAGAGTATTTTGAGTTTGAAGGCATCTTCTATGTCCATAATCTGATAACAGATATCATCGGCAGCTTCTACAAGGTAGACTAACGGATAACGGACGTATCCGAGGGGAGAGGTGGAGATAGGGAGTATGCCTAATTGTTGGGCAATCATGCTATAAGTGGATTCGTCACTTTGGAAGAATCCAAATTTGGACTTTGCACCTGCAAGGTCAGATGAATACGGGTATTTTACAGTGGCAGCCAAAGTGGAATAAGTCAAACCGTAGTTGCCGTTTATCCGACCTCTGAAATTATGTGTCAACAGATGGAAAGTATTCGCATTTCCGTCAAAGTGGGTGATATCATTCCATTGTGTTGCAGTCAAGGAGGCTTGGAATCTTTTGCCCGGACCGTCTGTGAAATACGATGAAATAGACTTTTCGCCATTGTGTCCGAAAGGAGGGTTACCAAGATCATGTGCCAAACAGGCTGCCGAAACAATTGAACCTATGGAAGAAAGGAGAGGGATATCGGGGTGGTGTTCAAGTAGATGGTTAGCTACATCGTTACCGAGTGACCGTCCGACACAAGAGACTTCGAGTGAATGGGTCAGGCGGTTGTGAACAGATACTGAACCAGGTAATGGAAATACCTGGGTTTTATTCTGCATACGACGGAATGGGTTAGAAAAAACTAGCCTATCATAATCACGTGTAAATTGTGACCGTTGCTCATAGGAATGTGCAGCAGGTACTCTGTCATCGGTTGTCCGAGTACATAGCAATTGTTTCCAGTTCATCTTCTTTTCCATATCTTTATGTATTTATGTATAAATATATTTATTATCTGCTTATACAAAGATACCTAAAACCAATAGCTAAATGAAGGCTTTTAAGTTTCTATTATGTAATAGATAATGATATGATTTACTTCATTAAAGCGGGGTGCTTGAATTAGTATTCCGGGCATTTAAAGGTAGGAGATTTATTGATATGAAGGGGACTGCTGCTGCATGTGCAGGAAGTTGTATAACTAAGGTGTCGCTGGGGATTTTACGGGGCCGGGTGAAACCGGGCCGTCGGATGAATATTTTTGGAGAAAAGGGGGGCTGCCGGTGGTATGAACCGACAGTCACAAGGGGGCTTTTATGCAGATTTATCGAAAAGACAATAGGGGAGGTGGAAGCCTGCTGCTCCCTGATGCCCACCACCACCGAATTCTGCCGCTATGAGAGAGCAGTCAACTGTCCGGCTGTAGATGCTGTATCTCCATTTTTCACCATCGAACTGAAATACGCAATATATAGGGTATTGAGTGAGGTCTTTTCCAAAAATCTCGCTGGTTACTTTTCTGTTTATCGCCAAACAGGGATAATCGGCCAAACGGGTTTCGAATGCCCATTTGTTTCTATTCATCAGATTGTCACGGTGAAGATAGGACAGGACAGCTTCTCCCTGAAGTTTGAGATTTGTCAGGTTATAATTTTCTGTTAATACCTCTTTCCACAGGTCGGAGGTGTACTTCCAATCCTTTGACAGTATGCCATAATATATAGCGTCGGTATCGGGCATTGATTTTATCCAACAGTCGTAATCCGAGATGTATTTAAGAATTTCAGGGATTTCGCTATAGGTAAGGGAATGGATGAACATTGCGGTTAATGCGGCACCTGAGATATCCGTTTGCCGGATTCCTGCTATAGTGGTTAGTTCGGGATACATTTTTTGCAGCTCCATACTGCTTTTATGATGATCGATCCAGGTGACATTTGCAGTACCTGCATTTTTAATGATGCTGTGGAGTTCATGGCATGTATCCGGAGTAAAAGAATAGTCTACTATGAATATTTTTTCTCCTGACTGAATCGTTTCAATAACGGGCATTAAAGGAAAACTATAGTTGCATTCGATGAACTCGGCTTGTTTATCTGTATCCAGTACGTTGTATATGAGGGCTGCTGCTGCATGACCATCGATATCATTGTGATGAAAGATTTTCATAATTGTATGTTTTAATGTTATTTTTATTACGGGCAGTAGTGGGGAGATTTACTCGGTATATATGGATTCCCACTCTGTATAGTAGTTTTCATCGCTGATTTCTTTGCTTTCCCAATTGTAATCAGGGGTATTGCAAATATCTTCGTCTCCGTTTTGACAACATAAGCGATTCCACTCTTGTAGAGTATAATGTTTATGCAAGCATTCATCAGAGCAGTAATATTGTGCGCCTTGTCCTACTAAATAGCCTTCTTTCATGGGTTTAGAGCACTCTGTACACCTGCGGATGTGGTCGTCGCGAAAGGTTTCTTTGTGATTATCCCAGTGTTGTTTATACATGCTGTCGAGCCGGGTGGTGTATATGGCACAGATTTCGAGAGTTATGTCCCGGTTGAGTGTAGAATTTTTAGTAGAGAAGGGGTTATACCATGTGTCTCTTAAGTCGTACAGGGCGAGCTCAAAAGCTGAAATTTCGCAGCTTCCATTTCTTTTCCAAAAAGACAGGCAATTTTGAAAATGTTTGTCCAGTATTTCTATTTGTTCTTCTTTTGTAACCATATTGCTAAACTATATTTTGGTTTCTTATACAAGATATTTAGTATAAGGAAGGTTTCTGACGTTTGATATTTCTCACTTTCGATATACAAATATACGTATTTATCATCTAATTATGGTACGTATATAATTGATATACAGATTAGTATACCAAACAAATTTGATTCATTGTTGCGATAGAGGTATATTGTTGCCGGCTGGAGCTGGAACAATAAACGATATCGGGCAATGATTACTATACAAAGCCGCTTGTATAGTAAACAGTTGCAGTAAATGGATGGAAGTGAAGTAAACCTTTGGGGTTGTTGTCCCCAAACTTTACGGAAAGAATTTCATCACGAAGCAAGACAGTACTATGGTCGGGTATCGAGCTGTTATTAAGAGGTGGGACTAAAGGAGGCAGGGCAACGTGTCCTGAAACCTAACAAGCTGTTGTCTTCTGTGCGTATGAATGCTGCAAAACGGGTATAGATATAGCACATCTCAGCATGCTCATAGGGATTTGGCGCGTTGTAATTTACCAGATTAGGAGGCAGGTCAGACTCTTTTGGATACATTGACCTGAAACGATTAGAGAGTAGCTTTTTAAGAACTTCGACTTGTTCTTCTCTTGTTGTTGGTTGTTCTTCGAAATATTTTTTCATATTTATATTTTTAGTTTGCAGTGTAGGAATCAGGATAAATTAAGATGGGCGCTGTCGGCTGATGCCGAAGCATTGAACATTGGCGGCCCATGGATGGACAGGACCGGCCAATGTGCATGACTGTCAGAGGTTGTAAAAGGAGTCATGCTGCCAACATTATTCAATTGTTTGTATAAACAGCTTTGAGAAAAGTATCGTAGAACGGTGCGAAAGTTTTGTTTTCCTCTTCGGTAGGGTAGGGGTAGCACTCTTTTCGAGAGTACTCGTTATAACTTAGGAAATTGACTAAATAATCATTGCTGATGCCTTGCGCTTGCATTTTATAATAAAGGAAGGCTTCGAAAGCACGTGCGGACAACTCTATCATAGTGCCCCAATATTTTTTGCTTTTATAGGCATCCAACAAATGGCTGCGTTTTGCATATTGGGAAAGGTTAATGATACGATAGAGGTCTATTGCGGCCTTTTTAATAGTCTCATCTTTTAATCGTGTGTTATCGGAGATACTATGTAGAAGAGGTTGGCTTTCACGAATCATCAAGTAGTTATCCAAGCTGTGAAACCATTCATGGGCAAGGCAACCTGCTCCCGATTTTTTAGTGAGGTTAATTACACGTTTTTCCAGCTCGTAATGTGCAGCGAACTTGCTGATGCCCCTACTGCCGAATGCCATAGCCAATGTACCGTCATGCGCAATTTTATCAAGGGATATGCCTAATACTGATGCCATGTCCCGTAAAGCGTCCGAACATTCATTTAAATGTGATAACCGTTCCGACTGGTTTAACCAGTTTCCAAATTCTACCCCACGGAAAGGTATCAGCTTTGAAAAGTTATCCGGTGTCATATCAATGTTATTCCGGTAGTCTTGTCCAATACGCGGTGAGTTTACTTCTCTTCGTTCGTTAGGAAACTTACGGAGACGATCATACTCTGCCTGAAGGGCTTCTTTTTCTTCGTTGAGTACCCGGATAACTTCTGACCTGTTGAAGATTCCACGTCTTAAATAGATGTTTTTTTTGCCTGCCGGACAAATGACGTATTCATTGTTTTTTTTGAATTTGTAGATTTTGAACTGTACATTATTTTTGCTTTTGGTTACTGATTGGGTTAGCTCCCGAATGCGTGATACAGCTTGTTCAATGTTGTAATGGCGTTCAATCGGACGATTGTTGGTTACTATGGTATAGGGGCGTTGGGGGTAGAGAATGGAATATCCTACGCTATATTTTCCACGATTATACTTTTCTTCGGGCCAATTAGCTGCTTCCATTTCTTTAAAGAATATATCTTGCAGGCTTGCTTCGTCGAAGTTATCAAAAAGACCTTCTAATGACTGGCGTTTTAAAAGGAGTATATTTGTTAATTCCTGTATGATAGTATAGGTGTTTTCTGCCCAGCTCTGAATTTTATAGAGCGGCTTTTTCGCTATCTTATTCCACAAGTACAAACACATACGTGCCTGCTCGGTGGTAATTTCTTTTTTACTCCATAGTTCGGACAGGTTGGGCAGCTTAAATACTTTGGTTAACGGCTGCGCTATCAGTGCTTCTTGGGTTATCAATGCATACGTTTCTACATATCTTAGATATGAATCTTTACGAGCTCCGCCGATTTTAATTCCGAAATCTTCAATTTTTTCCATTGCTATTATTTTTAAATGTTGAGACATGAGAATAATTAATTTTTCCTTATCTTTATATATCAAAGATAGTGAAATATGCTCTTTTAATGGCTTGGATTAAAGATGTAATATACTGTATTACAGATATGTACGTGTTTCATTCTTGCGTTTTATACGGAGCTTTGGGAGCGGTTATTTGCAGTCGGCTGGTCCGATGCAGATAACCTGCCAGCGGACATGGATTGTAGTCTTTTCAGCAAGGTGGAGAGAGAAATCCTTGCTGAAAAGAGGTAGATTTTTACCCTGACAGATAGATAGCTTTTATTTATGTGTTGGCTTAATGCCGGATATGGATATGCGATAACAGAGTGTACAATGACTTTCTTCATTGAATATTTCACAAACTTCTTCTGAACTTGTACGGTTGTCGTTTATATCGTGTATCGGGATCAGCCTACAGTTTTTTTGTAAATAGGTTTCGATCTTTTTGATATCTTCGGGGGCGAAATAGCCGAATCCTTCATTGAATAGTAAACTGTGAATGAGATCATCATGAATCCATATTTCTTCAATTGATTCTCCTTTATCAAGCAAGATTCCTGCTATGTCTGTCTTTTTGTAGCGTGTGATAGCTTCTGTCATGATTTTGACAAATGTTTTACCTTCGGCTGAAGATTTGGTCTTTTCGACTGCAGTTATGTTGGCATATTTATCTGTAAGGAGATAGAATGTACCGTTTTGCCGGTGAGCAAGCTTAATGCTGATCAAGTCATCCGCTTCTTTTTTATTCATGTCGACAGACAGGCAGATTTTGATTGTATCGCCAATACGGAATTCTCTTACTAATAAAACCAAATCTATGAGGGACATGGGCTTTAGTTTTTCACCACTGGCCGTGGTTATGATGCTTGTGTCATTTGTCATTTTCATAATATTACATGATTTCGTTAATCAGAGCAATTGTTTCATCTGAGAAACAGCTCAAAGGAACTACGGCACATGGAATGCCTTCTTCGTTTAATGTGATGGCAGGAATGGGAAGATTTTTTTCAAATTCTATAACGGTTGCTTTTCCTTCATCATTGGTTAAATCGTATTCTCTGGATTGGACAAGTTTCCTTTGGATGCAATACAGGTCGGAGTTGAGCTGGTTGGAATAAATGCATTCTTTGTCCCGGCAGATTCTGATGGTTTCATTACCGTCAGCTTGCTCCGGTTCTAAGAAACGTACAGTTTCATAGTCTATCTCTGTTTCGGCCGAAGAGTCATCAATGAAACTGCTCATGCGGTTTTCTTGTGCTGCCGCACGCAGGATGTTATCGGCTTCTTCCTGCGAGGCTGCGCTAATGCTTAATGTGCTTGTCTCCATGCCTTGTAGCAGGAGACTAACTTTGTAGGTGAATAATTGATTCATTGTTTTTTGTTTTTGATCAGTGATTATTTTATTATCTTTTTACCGGTTGATGAATGTCGTGTCCGGACGTTGATATTTTCCGTTCTGATAATCATTGGCGACTTTTTTGTATGACAGACCGCATATGACTCCGCCTTTATCCAAGAAGCGGGCGTCGTGCGTATTGGCGTTTACGACGGGATAGCCTTTAAATGTGCTTGGGAGAGTTTGTTCGAATACAACGGCAACACGGTGACCTTTTGATAAAAGGGATTCACATTCATCCCAATTTTCTCCATTGAATGAATAGGTCAGATCGTAATTGCTATATTTTTCAAGCAGGGTGAAGTATGCCACTACTTTGGTATAGTCATAAAACTGTAAGTCTGGAAAGATCTGAAGGATGTTTTTGCCGTTCAACGTGAATTCTTCAATGTTGATATCGGATGTACAATTGAGACGGACAGCCAACTTCATATTGCTGGATTCTGCTTTTTTCTGAGCTTGCTGGATTTCATATATCAACAGGCGCATGAATACTGTTCGGTCCTCGAAAAAGAGCTTGGTCTTTTTAATCCTGGATGTATGAATGGCTCCGCCATTCTTATAGGTCAATAGTTCTATTTTATTTCGTCCGGAACCATAGAGGCAATGTTTACTACAATTGCCGGAGTTGGGACAAACATTATGACCGCTTATGTCATAGGGGGCAAGATATACTCCATATGTCATTACATTCTGTTCTGTCATGCTTTTTATCAGCTTTGGTGAGTTGCAGCCACCAAGATAGCTTATGCCTAAAGATTTCTTTATCTTTAAAGGACTTGTGATTTTTGAATTCATTGTCTGTTGAAATTTAGTGTGTTAATGTAATTTGTATATTGCTTTTTGTGCTCTTTTAGTATTACAAATATACTGATAAATGGGGAGGCTACGGAGTATAATTCATGTGCATACAGAGGTGAATTTAACGTGATTTTCTTTCATTGGAGCGATTTTGTATGGGGTGTTGCCGGCTGTAGCCGGAGCGTCGGAATATGGAAGTGAATGAAAGGGAAGAGTTAATAATTTATTAGGGAGCGAATATCTTGAATATACAAAAATATATTGTAGCGGCATAAACTAATCATATATCATTTTTTACTATATTTGCACCACTACTCGTATTTGAGTAGTAATTGTTTCATTTGGTTTGGTGGTCCTCAAAAGCAGCAACTTATAGAAGACACTACCGAACTGAACAGCCATTCGTATGTTCTGCACTGCGATATACGCACCTGTTCAGTTGAAGTGTGTCTGGGTCGTTGCTGCACCTTTGAGGACTCTGAAAACTGATTCAGGTGCGTTTTTTGTGTTATTAACAATTATATCATTAATCAATTAAAATTACCATTATGGAAAATGATTCACCTAAAAAGCTTCCTTATAATTTAAGGGAAAAGAAGGATAAGAAAGAGGCTGCCTACAGAAGTTTGATCAGAGCAGAACTGGCAGATGAGTTGTATGATCAGATTATGAATATTATTGTAGTCCAAAAGAAGTACAAGGACTCCAATTATTCTGCAAAGGACCTGGCTAAAGAATTGAAAACGAATACGCGATATTTGTCTGCTGTGATCAACTCACGGTTCGGTATGAATTATTCATGCCTTTTAAATCAGTACCGTATCAATGACGCGGCCAATCTCCTTGTGGATAAACGCTATCAAGACAAGACTATTGAGGAAATCAGTGCGATGGTCGGTTTTGCGAATCGGCAGTCTTTTTATGCTTCGTTTTACAAGTATAGAGGGGAAACACCTAAAAACTACCGCAAACGGAAATTAGAAATGTGATAGGATTACGATTTTTAGGGCCAGTGGGGTACTGGCCCTAAGATTTTATAACTTTACTGGATTGATATGCCGGATATGCCTGGTCTAAAAAGATAGATAGGCGAGTTCCAGTGCATTCAGTATTTGCATATAAATATCATGTTCGATATTTATAGATTCTCCCCAATGTATTATTGATTCTTTAGACAGGGTTATTTTACCCGGACGAAATTTATGTTTTTTTCCGTCTTTATCTGTCAGTGTCATAATCGTTTTGTCTGCGACTATTTTTTTAACGATATACGGTAATTCTGCATCGAAAAATGAAATGCCTTCGGGTGCATCGGAATATAGTACCAGTTGTGTTGTTGTAGTTTCATCTGACCGTAATTCAGTGTCATTCAGTGATTTCATCTGATCGTAAAAATATTCTAGAACCTCCGACAGTGAGTCCACTTCTTTTTTTCTACGGATGGAGTTTTCAATGGTTCTTGTGGTAAGAGTATCTTTCTCCCGATAGTTTCCGGAAGGGCGAAGTATCACATCTGTAAAATTCTCCTTGATGGCGGTTTGCAGTTTGTTTTTATAAATCAGTTCGTCAATGTAATACATTTCTTTGCCGAAGAAATAATATAGGTGTTCATCTTTTACAGATATGATTATGTCAAACAGTTCTGATAAGATGCCTGTACCATAGAAGGCAAGTTGATTGGTACCTATATGTAGATGGGTTGGCTGCATGTGTAATGTTGCAAGGTGCTGGGAAAGTGAATCGTTGTCACTGAAACGTCTGAAAAATTGCTCAAAGGTGATGTCAAACCGCCAGGAAAGAGGGGATTCTAGTTTGTCAATTAATTCAGTGGGAGTGAAGTCTCCTTGCCTTTCAAGCAGTATCAGTCCCTTAGATATGCTATCTTCATGTAACAAATTCCGGTAGGGGTAGTCAATGAATAAGGAATCGAATTCATCAATCTTTAATAGTGGGATTATTGACTGCTCTTCACATTTAAAGTAAATATATGCAGTGTTTCCGTCACCGTGGTTCTCGTAAGAGTCAATATCGGTTCCTGGTACGGAACATAAAAGATCACAAGGATAGGTGTAGTCTCCTTCGTGTTCCCAGTCACAGACGCTTATTCTTCCGTTGTATCTATTCTCCATTTTATATGTGGTATTAGTTGATTATATTAGTTTCTTATCTGAATCTTCTGTTGATCCGGATCCGGTAAAAAGAGGCATTGCATCCATCATTGTATTTGGTTGCATTTGCATCATTTTATAATGTAAATTCTGCCTTGAAATCTTCATCTGTCCGAATCAGTCTTATTAAAACCCGGAGTAAAGATTGTCTGGAACCTGTTTTGGAAACCGAACATATGAAATTGTCATTCTGCTTGCCTGTGGCGATAAAAATGTATCCTGCTTTCACTTCCGGTTTCAGAGGGTGAACCTGACTATTGAGTTTCTTGAAATCTATTGCCATATTAGTCTGTTATGTATTGATGATTAATATTTTTTATTGTTACTACCTGTCTGTAAAGACGGGTAGGGGAGTGGCTCTTTCTGTATTACAAAGATACTTATAAATGATTGATTATTAGCGAGGAACAGTGTAGTTGTATTGAACTTGTCGGGGAAGGATTTTGTTCATTGGAGAGAATTAAACGAGATGCGGCCGGCTGGTGCCGGGGCAGTGGAAACTGGATTTGGTAGAGAATGGGATGTCCGAAATGGGCATCCCATTGTTGGACTACGCTATGAGCTCTTTAAGGGTACGCAATTTGTGATATATATGGTCCGGATAATAAGTGGAATCATATACATCTTCTATCCCGGAGAAATCTACCGTTGGGTGGTCTGTGGACCACGATTCCAGCCAATGCCGTTTTTCGTCCTCAAAATATGTATTGACAATTACTCCCAATAGGTCTTTTAATGTATTCTCTTTATAGACTCTGTTCGTGGGAATGTAACCTTCTCCTTCGGCAGTTTGAACTTCTGTTGAGGATAGGAAACAGACGTAAGGGGAGGATTTGGCTGTCGTTTTGGGGGTGTCCTCCCAAATGGTTGAAGTCAACAGTGCTAACAGCATATTAATTTTCTGTTCTTTACAAAGTCCGTTTGGGGATGCTGGTGGACTTTGAAGTAAGAAATCATCAAAGTAATCAGGTGTATCCGTATGCAGATTAATTATTTCATCATAATTACCTTGTTCGATATTCTCAATTTCATTTTTTAAAGAGGAAATGTTTTCGAGATGAGGATTGAAGCCGTCTACAACAGCTTTTGACCAAAGTCGCTCATTGGATAAAGAACCCAATAGGTTTTTGTGATATTCTTTCCAGTCAATTTTTTCTTTTTCCATTTTTTACTCCTTTTGATTTACTTGATAACTCGGTATAGGTCACAACAATATTCATATAGGTCAAACACTACGGCAAATTTTTTGTCTTCTGTGAAATGAGGATGCCAACTTTCTGCTATTACTTCTGCTTTCGTTTCCTCTCTTTCATCTGTCCCGCTGTTCCATTTCCGGACAATGTCATCAGCTGTGATTTCATTGTGACTAAATGAATCATATAGGTGACGAGCCACATCATTATCTAATGTCCGGATGTGAATACCGTAAATTAGTTCACTCATTTTCTTTTGTGCCTATCATTTTATTACTATATGCTATAATTTCATCTTTTGTCAGCCATTCCGGTTTCTCATCATCCTTGAAACTGTCGTGAATTTTCAGCATATATTCAATTTGTAAACTTTCATCATTAGCCCATAAGGTCTTTGTATGTCTGTTGCCATAATTGAGATAATATTCGCAATCTGACTTCAGACGCCCCAATAACTGATATCTGAATGTCAGGTCATGTTGTGTGATTTCGTCTATCGTCATTCTTCCGTTCAAATTTGTTTCCATATTTAATTGGGTGTTGAGTATCATTCTAATAGAGAGGATACTTGTTTATAATCATATTATTATCTCTTGTTATATTACAAAGATAGTCATAACCTGTTGATTATTGGTAGAATACAATCACGATACAGGTTAGGAGTCAGAAAGGTATTTTATCCATTTAAGAGGAATTTGGAAATGAAATGTTGCCGGCTGATGCCGGAACATCAGGGGGAATATGGTATAACCTTTAGGCCCTATACCATATTCTAAAGTTAAATTAGTTACTCCATGACAAGGTGCAGTTCACCCTGATAATATTTATTACCGGATGATTGTTAGTATTCCCAGCCTTTACGAATTTTACAGGCATTAGGGAGTTTTGAACGGCGTATCCATTTGTTCCTGCCTTTTTTAAGATGCGGCGGTATTGTATAGTAGACCGCTTGTCTTTACCCTCGAAATGGCCTTCGATTTGTTCGAGTTGCTTTTTAAGACTCATGGGGGAGTTGTTTTTAGGGCTTTATTATTTGGGTAAGATTCTCTGCCAACTCGTCTAAATTCACCCACATATTTGTACCTCCGGTATAGTCTTTACGGTGTTGAGCTGTGCGGACGAGCATAATAGGGTGTTTCATCAGGCGTACATCGCCCAAACTAAAATACCATAACTGGCCGTAGGCGGAATTGAAAAATCCGCTGATATAGAAGTGTCCGTTGAAGCATTCCAAGTCAACACATCCGAGGGTATTCAATAACTTTTTGAATTCTGATTTGAATGTCTGGCAAAAGGCTGTGAATTCGGGCGTTTTGCCGGATGTGTTTTCAAATCCATGATTTATTTTTGAAATAGTTTTATTCATTTCTGTGGTGTTATTAGTTAATTATTTTTGCCCAAATTCATAATTTATTACATCATTTCCTTGTTCGTATTTTTGAAATAGGTCTTGTATGTTTATGCCTCTGTTTTCTAAATATAGTATATAAGTAGTAAACAAAGCGACTGCGCTTTCTTCGGTTAAATACATCTTTTGCTCTATAGCTCTCCCAGTACTAGGAGGATTCTCAATAGAAAAGAGAAATCCTTCTTCTTCTGTTCTGACAACGGAAACCAAACGATGATCCTTAAATTCACAACGGACAAAATCTTCTATCTCAATTTTTCTAGGTGTGGCGGTTTCACATCCAAGAAGTACCGTCCCTATACTTTTATTTTCAGGCTTACTATTCATTTTTATTTTGGTTATGAGGGTTATTAAAATGTTCTATAAGTTCTTCTACTGTAGCTACATGACAATAGCATGAGCATCTTCCGAATCTTCCAATGACAAAATCACCTTTCTTCCATTTGTGAAAATCTTCATCAAATACCCAATATTGATTATCTGACGTATCATCCCTAATTGCGGCAATAGCGAGAAACAGTTCTTCATTCTCTCCACAATCAATGACCGAAGGAATATCCTTCTTTATTATGTCAATTAGGCTATTTTGTACAAATCTAAATTCTCCTTGTACACATAAGACGGAATCTATTTGGGTCTGTTCTTTTGAGTAGATGAATCCCATTCTATAACCCAACTTATCCAATTTCTCTGTGAGTTCGGGTGTCCTTTTTCTTATAAAACATATTTTTGTAAATCCCATAGTTAGCTCCTTCTTTTCTTGTTAGTAATTAGCTCCCGTGAGGCGAATAGAACGCCCTGCAATGCAACCACATTATCACGGGAAATAATGTCATTTACAAAGCTCTTGTATAGTAACTAACCGGCACAGGATTATTATTTTGTTTATCATAATAATATCTGCCAACGAGCCAATAAGTAGGCTTCCCGTTATAAATTGCCATTCGGTTGCAATATTTAGCATACACTTTGAAATATGCCATAAAAGAGCCGCGCGCCCTTACATATCCTTTTATGCGCTGCCATTGTTCATGTATTTGTTTTGGTGTCTTTGTTCTCATATCCTTAAAATTTATCTGATTCATAACTATTCTTCTAATGAGATAATTTATTAGCTTGACCGTTGATCGAGTGAGTCACTTGCTCAACGGATGTTTTATTTTGGAGTAAAGTTATCTTTTGTAGTGCAACTTCAGTTTACAATAGTAACTGTTGATAACAGAAAACCTACATTATATTATAAATCTCTTCAATCGTTTCGTCACAAAAATGAGATAGTGGTACAAGTACACATGGTTCTCCTGTTTCACCGGCGACTATGTCAGTTATGGGTAAATCTTTTTCTTCATCATATATTATTGATTCACCCTTATCATTAGTTAAATCCCACTTACCATTATTCTTGATAAGAAAATTCTTAATTTTCTGAATTTTTGTTATTGCTTCCATTATTATGTTTCTTTCTATTCTAAGGTGAATATTTTCTAATGTAGAAAATACTTGTTTATAATCATTTTTATTATTTTTTTTATACTACAAAGATAACGATAACTTGCTGATTATTGGAGAAATAGGAGTCTTGTGTAAGTTTGAAGTCGGAGAGGAACTTTCTTCATTAAAGGGAAAAGTGGGATTGGAATGTTGCCGGCTGGTGCCGGAACATCAGGGGGAATATGGTATAGCCTTTAAGGTCTATTACCATATTCTGGAATTAATTTTACTCGTTCATAATAATATCTAGTTTATTACACACGTTCGACGAGATGTAGTTCTGTTGGAAAAACTTCGGCTTCTGAAGAATCAGAAGCTATAAGGATAGTACTATCATCTTCAATTTCTTCCGGAACTGAAATTACTTGATACTCACCATCGGATATACCTTCCGGATCATGCCAGTAGACAATGTTGCCTTTCTTTATGAAATTATACTTGTCCACTCCTACTTGTTTTTAAATTCGGAATAACCCTGAAGCGCAATGTCAATCACTTGTTTTGTGAGATCATTGTAGTAGGTTTCGCCGTTGTGAATAATGCGGTGCATGATTTGGACTTCCTGCTCTGTCATGCAGGATTTATTACCACAGAACGGGCATCGTACTATCGTGGCCAGTTGGTTATCTACGATTTTTTGCTGAATGATTTCAATGACAAAAAAATCCTTTGCGTTCCGTATGTCTTGAAAAGGTATCTCTGTTTTTTCATCACCCGGACAGGGAAAATTCATGCCGAATGAAAAGCCTGACTTATGTTCGTGAAGTACGTGGAAATTACTGTGACTAATGGATAGGTCACCTTCACAAAATAAGTACCGGGGTATGGCTATTTGAAACCCTCGTTCAAAATCTTCATAACATCCGAATAGTTTTTGGTGGTCTTCATCGGGGAAGGGGAAACGATAGTAGTAGGGATATTTAGGGGCTAAATAGTTTTTAGGATCGTAGATCTCACCTTTACTTATTGCAAAATGAATTTCTTTCGTCAGTTGATGATAGGTTGTGTAATATAGGTTTTCACAACATCCAAGATTAACTGTGCCGTATTTGATATGTTTAATTGTTTCGCTCATATTCTTTATGTGTTTTGTGGGTTATTCTTCTTTGGATTCAATCATCTGGAAAAACTGCAAAACCCTCTGCTTTTGTTTATCGACATTAGGGATAACTTTCTTCATTCTTCTGAACGCCTGCATAGCTAACTGGAGTTGTCTTGCCGCGTATATGTCCTTCATATTGTTTCTTTCCAATTGTGCAGATTCGATACAGGAGAATAAGGTAACATCTTTCTGTATCGATTTTGTTTCTTTCATATATACTTTAAATGTAGCGCCGGAAAGCGTCTTTAGGTGCATTTCTGAATGAGCCAGCCTAATGTCTTCAACGCCACAAACATACAATTCTCTGATTCTGAAATCTTCGTCAATGGTATATATCTTATCACCGGTTTTTACATCTCCAAATGTTTTCATGTTTTGTTCCTCCATAAGTTAAGTATTTTCTAATGTATAAAATAGTTGTTTATAATCATTTTTATTATTTCTTCTTATACTACAAAGATAACGATAACTTGCTGATTATTCGAGAGATAGAAGTCTTGTGTGAGTTTGAAGTCGGAGAGGAGCTTTCTTCATATAAGTGAACGGTTATAAGATGTTGCCGGCTGGTGCCGGAATATTTCAGGCACGTAGAACGAAGGGGAATAACTGTAATATCGCTTACCTAATAACTTGTAGGTAAGCGATATTTTGTGGTTTATTAATAGGAATAGGGATTTTAGGAATCAATCAACTCAAATGAACTGCTCCACCCATTGGGGCCGGAATGCTCCGTCCACTTATGTTTCTTGTCGCCATATATGTCGGTGATACAGGAGTTAGCTTCTGATGTATATACTTCGCCTTTTATATATGCTATCTCCTCGTCATCCATAACTACAGTTTCTTTACAAAGGAATTTCTGTCCTTTTCTGATCTTTATTAGATTCTTGTTCCAACTTCTTTCAACATTGGAAAAGGCTCTCATTACTTTGCCAAGGAGCTGGGGAGGAATTTCGTCAGAACACGGATCAGTAAATGATACATGCTCTTTTTCATCAATACTATACCGGATTAAAAACACTCTTTGCTCATCTGTATTTTTTATATTACTCATGTTCTTGTTTTTTGTTAGAATTATAGATAGACTTGTAATCAGATACTTTTAAATTTTCATTATCTCCTATTTTGAATTACTCTTCTAACTCTTGTTTTATTATAGCATTGGTTTCTCTTTTCAAGCGTGTACGTAATACTTGGTTAAGCATTTTTCTCTGCCTTTTCTGTCTGTCAGATTTGTAGTCTCTTTCACCCCACCGACGTGTGCGGAAAACGGCGTATCCGCCATTGTCTGCATTAATGATATGTCTTTTACCTGTTGTCATAGTTATTTTTCTTTATACAAAGATAATTATAATGTTCTTATTATTAGTATAATATAGGATGTCTGTGATTAACGTGATTGTAGAGCATTTGCCTCATTTCAGCTGGTATAAGTGATGCTGCCGGCTGGTGCCGGAGCTAAATTGTATAGTGAGGGTGGGAGGGATTTATAGGTCTTCATAATACATCACTCCCTCGGCCAGGGCTGCTTTCTCCAGTTCTTCCCACCATATCTCCGAGATTTTGTCATTATTAAAGTTTAATGCGTTTGTATTAGGTAAATGCATGCGACCTTTGGTTGATAAGTCTGTTTCTTTTACAATGTTATACATTTGCTGGTCAGTAATCTCAGCAGTACAGAATGGGCATGGCAGGGACTCCAGCTCGCCACGAGTGATTGTACTGTTGCGGAATCTGAATGGAGCCTGGTATACGTCTTCCGACAACTCCTGTAACTGGTGGATCACATGATAAATGTGACCGGTGCAGAAGGTTGGATCATATATGTTATCAAGATCAATTTCATCATCATTGACGCAACCTTCTGCAATACAGGACTCCTCCCAATTATCCCTTTTGTCCGGATGATGGTAATCGACTATTTTTGTCAATAGCTCTTTTAAAGGATTATCGGTGTATTTTTTAATGATAGAAAGTTGGGCCCCTGGTAATTTATCAATTTCTACCTCTGTAGCTGATAAAAATCGGATTTGGGGAACGGAATTGCTGTCTGATTCTTGATTTTCGCAGATAAGTGGTGCAAGCATGGCTACCAACATATGAATTTGTTGCTCTCTGGTCATATCATTAGTTTTATAATTTTTTTAAGTATGGATATATTCAAAGTCTTTGTAGGAAATCTGGGACACCAAAATTGGCAAGCAAATATCCAAGAGTTCATCTGAATGGAATAGACAACGCCCGAATTTGTCATAACGAATAGAATTATCTTTATTTTTGGAGATTATGAGAAGATCGGAATATTTTATATCTTTGTAACCAGGCAATAAAGGAAGTAGATGTTCCAATAACATTTTCTTTGCTGTTATTTCCTGACTTTCCGCGGTATACAGAGGACAATGATCCGGGTCATGGGGCAATTTGTGTTTTGCGGTTTCTTCTTCACAACGGATAACGTAATTATTGAGAGTTTCTTCATCGGCCATAAATAACATGTTTGGTTTCGTTATGACTTCACCTGTTTCTTCATTAATTGGATGTAACTCTTCTATTATTTTTTGTTGATAGCCCTTTACAATGGGATGTAAGGTTTGATACCAAGTTTTTGCTGTGAGGTAAACTATTACTAACTCTTTAATTTCAGGGGTTATTTTTAATAATGTTTCCATTGTTCTTGTCTTTATAATTATCTTACTTTCTTTACACAAAGATAATTATAAATTACTAATTGTGAGCAGATTAGTGTCGGAGTATGGGTTGTTGCAATGGAGCGTGCTTTCGTCATATTAGCAAAGAATATGAAGGGTAGCTGCCGGCTGTTGCCGGGGCTATCAGGTGGAATAGGGAGAGAATTAACCTTTTGGTCGTATATTGGGAATTACGGTATAAAAAAGGTTACTTCTTTTTCCACAGAGAATATAGAGTACCCTTTTTTGTTGGGAAGGAAACGATTCATACTCTCTATATCTCTGTGTTGAAATAGCTTAAGTCAGTTTGCTTTTGAGTATGTTATTTATTTCATCAATATTTAGGGTGGAGACAAATGTTTTCCACCTGGCATTTTTTTTGCCTTCCGTTGAAATATGGTGATTTACAAAGTCAATTCGTATATTACCTATACTATCATTGAGAGATTCCCGCCCGTCTTGGACGGGACTTAAATGAACGAAGTCTTTTTCTTTATACGATTGTATTACGCATTTAATTTCATTAATAATCAAAAGGGTGCATGTTTTATCTCTGATGATTTTCATATGATGTTTTTTAGTCTCCAATAATTTCCGTCAACCGGTCTTTAATCTCAAATACTTTTTGGGCTGCTCCTTGTAAAGCATCCAGTATTTCGCAATTAACAGATCTGCATGCCGCTTTTTCTTCCAAAGCTAATAGCTGAAAGTATATATTTATAATTTCTTCTCTGGTTTCTTTCATTTTAAATCTTATGAATTACTTTTTCTTTCCTGCGATGATCTGTCTAATGGTTACAGTGCCGGATAATTCTGAACTGTCAGTAGAATATTGTAGTTCGGCCAAGTAATTCATCTCTTTATCATACATTCTTGAGCGGATGGAATTATTTCTTATTTCGTTCTTGTCTCTATCCACAATCTGACATAGTCCGTTACCTGAGAGTAAAGTCTGACCTTTGGGTATTTGTGCTGCAATCTCATTGCAAATAAGTTCAGAGTACTTTTTGAATATTCTGTCCACTTCTATTTGCGCCTCTTTGACGGCCTGATTTCTTAGTCGTTTAATCCTTGTTGTATTCATTTTTTCAGTTTTTAGTTAATTCACTTGATATTTCTTTTTGGATTATTTCTTTCGTTTTTATTAAAGTGCTTTCTAGTGATATCCCATCATAAATGGCTCCCATTTTTCTTTGGTAAGTTTCACCATTTGTCTCTACTTTATAGTAGACATTAAACATATCGTCTTTTTTAAGTCTAAATGGAGGGCAACATCTCGTTAGCAAATTATCATGAATATCATAATCACGATAGCCATGCGTATCGTCAACTAGTTTGATTTTTAAAGTTGTATTACTCATATTGTTATTATAATTTATTTATATTTTTCATAATCTGGTGCGCTTGACGGTTTTTATCATGGGTATAGATAGTCGTACCATGAGGAATCAGAAAAGTATTTCGGACCTTTTATGAGCCTGAAATGCAGAATTTGCTTTTTCATATTAAAAGTATCTGAGGTTGTTCCGGATTAATCCGCTCGTAAATCTCAGATTCAAATTTATAATTATCCATATTCTTAAATTTGTAATCCACTTCGCAAATGATTCTGTTGATATCTTCATCTGTAATTTCATCTTTGTCAGGATCATATATATCCAGTTTTACTTTCAAGTAAATAATCTTTGATGCCATTGTTTTTAATTTATATTTTTGTATTTCATACTATGTCTGATTTAATAAACACAAGTTTGGGTGGTGGGAGAGGATTGAACTCTCCAAACCCTGTTAATACGGATATTGACTTTTGCATATTTTTTTATTTAAATTAGGTGTCTTTCTTTTACTTATCAAAGATACTGATAATTGATTGTATTACAGTGCTATATGATAGCTTTCACTTTATAGGAACAACGAACAGCTTAATCCATTTGTGTGAGAGGATAAGGCGTGGGGACGGCTTGTGCCGGGCCGCATACTGGAGAACTTAAGGTTTGAAACAAGAAGAAGGAAATTTAGCGGGGCAGCTATATCTCCTTCCTGGCAGTTCAAATTTTAGGCAGCTTTTCTTGCTTGTCTATCACTTCGTAACTTTTGACACAGGGCTTCTGTATTAACTTTTGCCTGCAATACATGAACTGCATTGCCAATGAACTTTTTTTGATCTGCCTGGCTCCCTAAAAGTACATAGTCTTTAGAAAAGCCCATTATTTGTTTTAACTCCGGTATGGTTAACATCCTCTGTTTTATATCAATTATCCCGTAAAGGGCCATTATTTCTTTGATTTCTTTGATTACCGGAAGATCATCATCGTAAATTTCATAAATAATTCCTGTTGGGAAGATTTTTACGAACGAAGGTATTGTCCCCCTGATAACAGTCTCACATGTAGCTATACTTGGGGGACGCTTATCCATACGCGCAATTAAAGTGAAACATGGGGCATCTATGCTACTACCCGCAGATGCATATTGAGGATTTACCAAATAATGCCACTTACGATTAGCCGTAATGACGGGAGAGGGGATAGTCAGAGGGCTGCCTATGTTATTGTAGTTTGTGTTAAGGAGCCAGCGGTTTGCGGTAACCAAGCAATGCTTGGGATTACCCACGACTGAGCCTGCAGGTTCTTCTATAGAGGCACAGCGACTTTGACTGTATTGCATATCAAAATACTGGCATGCATCTGTTTGCTGTCCTATCCTTATGGAAGCTAATAAGTTGGATTCCAGAAAATCGGCCGTGACCAGTGCATGGTTATCTATTGTTTTAATGGTATGGGCAGGACCTGAGATGGATATGTTTTTACTATCAGGATGCCCACTGAAGTACTTTGTCAGGTATTGGATAGTTGCCGGGCCAAAGCTGTTTGATTTAGTCATTATGGGTGCCAAAGCGTTTACATCAGATATGCTGTGGTTGTTACCTCGATTGAACGCGTTCCATAAAGCCAGATGTTTTTCTTTTCCACCACCAACAAACTTTATTAGTCCTGATTTGTGGCGTTGGAATGTATTTTCTGCCAGTTGTTTTTTACGATCAAAGATAGAAGTGCCTTCATCTTCCAAATCGAGTACATCTCTTACCGGAAGCCATTTCTCTTTGAAGGTAAATAGGTCTTGTGAACCGTCTTTACTGTGTGTGGGCTGGGGAAATATGATGGGTAAACCTTCTTTGGCAAAGATACCAAAAAAGCGACTACGGGAGGTACGGGCCCCGAAATCAGCGGAATTGAGAATGCGTTTTTCAAAATGATAGCCATACTGTTTTACTTCACTTACCCAGCGTTTATAATAGATACCTTTTTTAGCAGGATCGGGGATCATTTGTGCAGATAATACCCATTTTTCTTTTCGGGGTTGGCCTTTTTGCTTTTTCTTTTTGGTCTTCTCTATATTACATGGACAATACAACGCTCCTTCTTTGGTCTTGGCTGTCTTAACTATAAGCGGGCCCCATGACATGAATTCTTCTACATTTTCTATCTGCACGAAATTCGGGTCGATTGCTTCGATATACCTGAACAGATGTTCTGCCAGGGTACGACTGTCCGCATCGCGGCTTTGACCTCCTTTTGCTTTACTAAAATTAGTACATTCCAGGGAGGCATGAAGCATTATTTTACTATTTGGGTAGAGTACGCGGATCCGGCGAATAATGGTAATTACCGGAGTCAAATCGAGAGTACGAATGTCTTCTATAAAATGAAGCGCATCAGGGATATTGGCATTGTGTGATAATATTGCATTTTTATCATGATTTACACAACAAATGACTTTAGCACACTTCTTTTCATTCAGTATGGCTTGTTCAACTCCTTCGGATAAGCCCCCCGCTCCGCAAAACAGGTCAATAACAAATAATTCGATATGTTCTAAATCTTCAAGGGATTTTAGGATGTCAGCTAATTTCTTCATTCTTATTTCTATTTACTAAGTATCAAAATGTTAATGAGTTATTTATTTGTACTACTAAGATACGAAGAAATTGAGCTTGATTTAATTCTATGAGTTTGTATATAAGGAGTTTACTAATAATGAACTTGGCTCATTTCAGCGGGGAGAAGTTGGCGCCGGCTTGTGCCGGGTCGAATTGTTTTTGTACTTATATATACCAACTTTACATTGGAAGAGGATGTGATTATTTGATGTCATTAGTTTAAGCTAAAAAGGGAATGCACTGAGACTGAAAGGGAAAAAATAAAAAGAAGTGCATGTCAGTAAGAAGATAATTCCCCAATTACTTAATCATATTAGTTAAAAACATGACACATATCTCTCATCACCGCCCATATCCTACTTTAAATCCAAAGTAGGATATGGGCGGTGATGATGAAGTTATTATCTCCTGTCATTTTTATGGGAAAATGTCTTGGTTATATTTATATGTTTCTCCATGATTTCGCTGAATTCCTTTTTCTGCTTCTTACATGACAATATTTCATCTGCTAACTTTGCAGGACTCACATAGCCCTTATATTCAATGATTCTACCATTAGCGCAAATCTCAATCAATGAATCCGTTTTGGCTTTAATTTTGTTATCTAACCTTGAAACTTTATTAATCAGATCCAATTCTGAAGGTTCTAATTTATCTTTACACCCTGCTAACAAGATAGCGGTGAAAATACTTAAAAAAAAATACATTTTTCATTTTTCTGTTTCTTTTTACTGTTTATAATTATTTACTTCTCTGATACAAAGATACGACAAAATGCATTGTTACAACAGAGAATAAATGGATGAATAGATTTGTAAATTCAAATAACTTTTATCATAAAGGCGATGTTTGAAACAATGCTGCCGGCTGTAGCCGGAGCTGGATACACAGATAAAAAATAGGAACGATAGCCTGTAGCATATTCTTGATAAAATATAATGCTGTGTTCTAATATTTGAATTTGTCGGGTGTGGTTTTATAAATATCAGTTATTTATAAATAATTGGGTTAGAGTTTTTTGTTGATAGGTAATATAACACTCTTTCTTGTCAGTTTTGATGCTGATTTTAAAAGTAGAAGGGGGAATTGTACTATTTTGATTTTCCATATTAAGAAAGATATAGAGGAAGAAAAATCTCCCAGGGACCCGTCTAGCCTTGATTACAGAATCATATTTATTATTTTATCATGTTCTATAGTGGTTTTGTTATTTGTCATATTTTGTTTTTTTGTTTTTGGAGATTATGATTATACCAACCGTATGACGACCTTTGTTACATTCTCATCCTGCCAAGGTCTGGTGGAAAGTATATCTCTAATATTGTGATAATGTCCTACATAGTGGGAGTAATCAGTATTGAGGTAGTAGAAACTTGTTATTTCTTCCCCTTTGTTTCTGATTTCTTTTAGTTGTTCATCATCGGTGCATCCTATATGAATGCCGTCTGCTTGAATCTTGGGGACCATTTCAACAATTTCAGAGAAAAGCTTGTTTATCCGTTTAATGCTCATGTGATAGGATGGATACAGGGAGCGAACAGCCGGCAGGAATTTGGAGACTCCGTTCAGCCTTACCTTCCGGGAATCTTTAGCTTCTTGTTTGAGCTTACGAAACAACCGTTCTACTTCTGATAATGGGATTTCCACATGTCGGTGAACACTTAGAAAGATAGTATTTGAACTTGATATCTCTATCTTACTGTCGGTGATTTCATATTTAAGACCCTTAATCAAGGGGCGCTGCAAGTATTGATCTCTTTCCATTTATGTTGATTTTAAAATTAAATTGATTTCTCCAGTTTCATTTTTATGAATTTCCTTATTGTTTATGTTTGTTTTAAACTATTAATACTCCCACCCTTTGTACATTTTATTGGCAAAGGGTAATTTAGAGCGCCGCACCCATTTGTTCCGGCCTTTTTTAATGATCCTCCTACGTTTTATGGTGGAATGTTTGTCCTTTTTCTCGAAATAACCTTCGAGTTGTTCTAAATGTTTTTTGTAACTCATATTTGTTCTGTTTTACGCTATTTGTTATATGATTGTAAAAGTCCTCTGAATGTAATACGCCTATGTATCATATCTTGTCGGGTACGGTGTATTCTTTCATCTGAATAGTCTGCAAACAACTGATTTCTTTGTTTCTCTTGTAGTATGCAGTATAAGGAATCAGCTCTAATAAAGTTATCTTTCCGTAGGTACTTTTCAGCACAATGAGGACAAATGCAATCAAGCGTAAGATTTTCCTTATCAAGTTGCGGATGTAGAATAGAATAAACTTCTTCAATATCAATATCTGATACCTTTTGTATTGCACCATCAAAGAAAGCGTCAAATCCAGTTACGCAATCTCCGTAGTAAAATGGACGTTCCAGTATTTTGTATATTCCGGATGGCTTTCCTACCTCTTTAGAATTTGTTTTGGATATAAAGAAATAATCTGTAAAATCATCTATTTCCCACGATTCTTCACATATAGGGCATGTTGTTCTATATTTTTCATCATAGCAATCTTCACAAAGAACCTCCTTGTGTTCAACTGATACATCCGGAAAATCATCAAGTTCAAATATAGACTTTCCACAATGATCGCATTCGCAGTCATGCTCTATGATAAGCTGTATCTGCTCATCGTCAAACTCATATGGACTTGAATTGTATTCAGTCTTTGCATGATTCACTATTTTATCTTTTAATTCGCTCATATCTATATTGTTTTTTGCACATTAGAAAATACCTGTTTTTAATCATCTTTGTCATCTCTTCTTACATTACAAAGATAACTATAACTTGTTGATTATATGTAAGATAGAGTTGTTGTGTAAGTTAGGAGATGGAGAGGAACTTTTTTCATTAAAGGGAAAAGTGGGATGGGAATGTTGCCGGCTGGTGCCGGAACATATCGGGAAGTATGGTATAGGTTCAAAAGGTTATTCTAAATTTTAGAATTTAATCTGTCTACTTCGTGATAATATTGGGTTGGACTCGATATTTACTCATTACTTATTTGATTAGTTCAAGTTCATTTATATAATTTCTTAATGTTGTGTGATGCTTCTCAACTTCTAATATGATTTCACTCATATTCATTTCGCCTAGTTGCGGATAAATAATCTTAATATTGAAAATAGACTTTAGTATGTTCTTAAAATCAGCCTTACAAGGGTATTCGACTATTTTATAATGTTCAAATAATACAAACTCCCAATCAATGAATAGGTCATTATCTGAGATGCCAGTTGTATTGCGATCACTTTCAGCAAATTCTCGAATATTTCGAATTGCTTTATTCATGTCTGTTATATTACAATTATAATCGATCCTTTTTGCTTGTAAATCATATATTGAATATAGTCTGATGTCCTGCATAATTGATTTCTTTTAAATAAGCTTGAATTGCTTAGCCTGTTTCATGGAAATAGAATAACATTTTTTTTCGTTTGCTTCTCCATATTTGTTTAAAGAGCCATCCATCATTACAATAGTAAACTTAGAATTTGGTTCAATGCTTTCTTGATGTTCCTTTATATAGTCATGCAATTTCAAGATGGCTTTACTCAGGTCGATTGCAAATGTACTTCCGACACTCCACACATTGCCTTTATGAATTTCCCATTCTTTATACATGGAATCTTCAATATACCCATAATAGTCATTATAGCATTTAAAAATTGGATTGTCTTTTGTTGGTTTGATATAATCTGTTTTATTATCCATAGATTTATTCTTTGTAATTAGCTTTGATTTTATAATGTGTACCGTCCTTTATGAAAAAAAGAGTTTTTAAATAGGGTCATTTGTCCGAAGCCTTGATAAACATAAAATTAAAAAGTTATTCTGCATTATTGATTGATGTCAATAAGTTCCGGATTATTGTAAACATTGCCATGAATAAGATAATACTTTTCTTCACTTTTATACCAACCATCGAATTGTGATTGTTCTTTTCTCCATTCTACAATTCTTTTAGAGTGATAATAAGTGTGTTCCACTATGTCTCCCTCGTAAATTTCTCTACCACCTCTGTCGTATAATCCTATGAACTGACCGACTGTTTCGGGGATAACCTCGTATCGAGTCATGTTCCATGCAGCGGCCTTGTCAGGACAGATATACGCTTTACCATTCAACAGAAGCAGACTGCCATATATCCATTCATGGATACCGAACATGGATTTTCCTCTGAATTTTATTTTTCGATTCATTTTTCTTTCTTGTTTTCATTAAATTGTTCCTAAATCAAACTCTGAATATCTTTTGTTTATTTCTTGATGCATCCATTCAAGAGTAGCGCAATAATCGTTATAGCGAGGCGAATTTTCTTCCGGCACATAGCTTTCCAGTCTTTTAATCATGTCACGAAGTATCCATGCACGCTTTTTGGTTAGCTTTATTCTTCTGCCAATAATTCCCTTCCGGCTCATTTGATACAGCCCTTCTCCAAATGAAAGATATTCTTTATCCTCAATTTTTTTGCTCATATTCTATCTATTTGACCTCTACTTTGAACGGAAGAGGATAACCGCCAACCAAACGGTTGTAGATATCTTCCCAACAATAAGGCATATTGGCATTATTCGCCAATTCCTTTGCTATCTCTTGTAGTCTTTTTTTGCTCATATTAAATTGTTATATTTCTTTGTTGATGTTTGAGAAAACAGTTGTGTTAGCAATTTCTCCTTAGTATTATACTGTAAATGTAGTCATAATATACTGTATATCATTTACATATAACAAGAAGGACACTGGCTGTTCATGAGTTGATTTTATCCATTAAAGCGAAACGGAAACATGCTGCCGGCTGATGCCGAAGCATGAAAGATAACACATAGTCTAAAAGGTATAGGGAAAGAAGATCCTCATAGTGGTTTGTTTTATCTTGATTGGAAGATTATGCTTGTTTTGTCTTATCTTTTGTATTAATAATTATGAAAAAGGGCAATAAAAGGTATTGATTCTCCGTTCTTTTATTAACTTTAATGCTTAATACATTAACTCAAATAAAACAATTACCATGAGCAAGCGTATAACTTCATTCCTAATAGGAATAATTATTCCTTTTTGCATCTATTCTCAAAATATTACAGGGACATGGATCGGAAAATTGTCTCTCCCTACGGGTGAATTAACCATTTGTTTTAATCTACAAAAAGCAGGAGAAGGTTATACATCAACTTGTGATAGCCCTGACCAGGGAGTCACAGGCATTCCCACTGAATCAACCCTTTTTAAAGACTCGGTATTAATAATTCAAATACCTAAAATAAATGCATCATATAGAGGGAAGCTTAAAAATGACAGTGAAATATATGGAAGCTTCGCCCAGGGAATCCAAATGAAATTAGACCTGAAAAAAGGAGAATCCGTAAAGCGTAGCCGTCCGCAAGAACCTCAGCCTCCTTTCTCTTACAAAGTGGAAGATGTAACCTTTGAGAATGCGCAAGCCGGCATCACGCTTGCCGGAACATTAACCTTGCCGGAGCAAGGGAATAAATTTCCGGCAGTAGTGTTGGTAACCGGTAGCGGTCCGCAAGACAGGGATGAAGAAATTATGGGACACAAACCTTTCTTAGTTATTGCCGATTATTTAACCCGTAACGGAATAGCTGTTCTGCGATGCGACGACAGAGGTGTCGGCAAGTCGAAAGGGGTATATGCGTCTGCCACGAATGAAGACTTTGCCAGCGATGCGGAAGCTGCCTTCATGTATCTGAAAAGCAGGCAAGAGATAAATCACAAACAAATAGGAATCATCGGCCATAGCTGTGGAGGAACTGTCGCTTTTATGCTGGCTGCCCGGAATGAAGAAGTGGCTTTTATTGTTTCATTGGCAGGTGCTACCATTCAGGGAGATAGCCTGATGCTCAAGCAAAATGAAATGATTTTTAAGTCCAGTGGCATGCCTGATGCTGTTTGGAAATCAACGAAGCCTGTATTACGTACTCGCTACGCTTTATTAGCTCAGGACAAGAGTGCAGAAGAAATCCGGAAGGAATTGTATGCCAATGTTGTGCAGACCCTTTCTCCCGGACAACTACAAGACCTTAATGTCATGAGAGAGGCAGAAGCTCAAATGAACTCAATGACCTCTCCCTGGTATTTGCATTTTATGAGATATGACCCGACTTCCGATTTGAAGAAGACCAAATGCCCTGTCCTGGCTCTCAATGGGGAGAAAGATGTGCAAGTAGATGCCGGCATGAATCTCGGAGCAGTGGAACAATGGGTAAAATCCAACGGAAACAAACCGGTTACCATAAAAAAGTATCCCGGTCTGAACCATCTGTTTCAGGTATGCAAGGTTTGTACGGTCAACGAATACGGACAATTGGAAGAAACTATAAATCCGGAAGTGTTGAAAGATATATCAGAATGGATTCATCAGCTGGAATTAAAGTAAAGACTCATGATTATTCTTCGTTATCTTTAATACAGAATTGGTTGAAAGCTCTCAAAGTATCCTTCGCAAATGAGTTGCTTATACTCGTCTTCGCTATAATTGTCAGCCTCAATACCATACTCCTCCTCTATGTCGTGACGATCAGTAGATGGAATTAACGAGAATATCACTCTGCCAAAATACCAGTCATCCAAAGATATATCCAAAGCTCCCTTTCGAACTTTATCCAAAAAATCAACTGGATTTCCAAAATATGGACTTATATTATGATATGAAGAATCCTCCGATATGGATTCTTCAGTACACCCGACATAAGAAGATTCCAAGTAGATGTATTCGTTGGAACTAATAGCTAAAGCAAACTGTAAACTGGATGGGTCTGTCCGTTGTAAATTGGTATTTTGAAGAAAACTTATGATAGCTTCTTTTGTCTTTTCTCTTGTCAGTAATGATATGCTTTCGTCAGTGGATATGCTGCCGCCGGACTTAATATACACACAAGCATTAGGTTGCATGGATACAACTTTACATAAAGTCGAAAAAACACGCTCATATGAATGGTCTTCAAAATGGATATCATCCCCATTTGACAAAGTCAGTCGGATGTTGGGAACTCCGGAGCTGGTAATGCGGCTTACCCCCCAAGTTTGTCTGTTATAGTAAAAGCAAAACTTTTGGTCTTTTTTTAAATCGTATATCAGACCGGCTAATGTGCTTATCGTTATTTTGTAATCGAAATTTTTCTGCTTGATGCTCTGTTCCATATGGCTGTTTGTTGTTAGTCATTGTAATATTGAGGATAACATCCCTTTATAATCTCTTCTGCATCTTTTTGATGCTGTGTTCCCTTTGCGAGAAGTTCTACGGTTGCCGCTAAAATTGATATTTTATTGGCATTGAGCCGATAGGCATCAGCAACCAATTCTGACATTGCATAGCGCTTATCTGACAAACCTTTTAGCTTAATCTTGCCCATATTCTGATTGTGTTTGCATCGGTATATTATATTTCACCCAAATTTTTCTTTGCTCTTCATAACTTTTGTCATTCCACCATTTGTTACAGGCACCGACAAAATCCTGATTACTATTTTCCATAGAGAAGTTGCATTGACGATAATCGGTAATATCTGTCTTGTTTGCTAAGTCTGTTTCTTCCCACCACATCTGAATCCGTTCCTTGAATTCTTTGAGTGTGCAAAATTGATAATGTTGCTGGCACTCGTCACACCAATTGTCATCCTTGTCACATTCCGTTTCGCTAATATATTCACGGGTGTTAGGATTGAACCATGTTTGTTGCTGGATTTTTAGCGAGCCGCATTCGGCACAGACCAGAATGCCGTCATCTAATTCGTTTTTTCTTATAAACTCGTATTCTTCCAGCCAATGTTCTATTTCGATAAGGCCTTCGACCTGTACATTTTGGATGGGTTCGTCAAAATATTTGTCATCAACGCCGTATAATGTACAAATGAGTTCTCCATCATTATTAATAAAAAGTTCATGTACGGTGTTACCCTCATAACCACCATAGCCGGGATAACCAGGATGGCAGATAGCCACAAGGGGGGCAGAATTATATTCATCGGTTTCATCATCCTGGAAATGTCTGCCCCGATTTTTGTAGAATGTACCAATGATATTGTTTTCCTTTTCAACGGCCTGCTGTATTTTTTTGATAAGTGATTTACGGATGCCATTTACTATGGCAAGATTATGATCATACCTTATTCGGGTATTTATTTCTTGTTTTATACTATCACAAACGAAATCGAAGGGGGAGGTGTTATTTTTATCTTTGCTATATTTATCTTCGTCGAATTTATATTCATGACAGATTAATGCACGAATACGATTAAACTCTTTATTGACGAACTGATGAGTGTCTTCATCGTTGAAGGATGACGTGAAATAGCACTGTGGCATATGCTCCGTCATCTCTTGGAAAAGGGTATTTTCATTTTCTGGAAATATCTTTGTTATTTGTTCTTCTGTTTTCATTCTATTTCATTCTTTATATTGTTTGATTTTAGTGCAGGGCTTACTTTTTGCTGTTTTGGTTTTGATAATATTTGAGGTTCTCTTCCCACGTTGGAGAGAGGAATACAATCTCTTCCCGCTGACCTTCTGGTTTACTGTAATCCCAATACCTTTGTTTCTTTGCAATGATTCTGCCGGTTTGTTTTGCCGGACCAGCCATGTTCTGGTAGTTCCTGCATATTGTAACTTTTTCACTTACATTCATGTTATGTGACGGATTGTCGAGGTATGGTACTAACCATAGGGTTGGTAGATCAGAGGCTCTTTGGCCTGTATATGGATCTGTTGGTCTGTATGACTGCAAAATGAAGGTGCCTGTGTCTGTCAGAATGAGAAACAGGCTTTCGAAGTGCTTTGAATTTGTTTTCATAATTTATATCTTTTCTTTATACAAATATAACGATAATGTATTGAATGTCTTAGTGTTATGAGATTGTATAGACTCATTGCTCAGGGACGGACTTTCTTCATGAGAGTGAAAATAGGGGAGAAGATACCGCCGGCTGGTGCCGGGGTATTTGATTCTGCTCTAAAAGGGCAGTACGAAGTACATGTTGATTGAATGCAATATGTCCATAGCAATGAAATGCTCAATAAGTATTAAAGGTTTACCTGGCTCTTTGGCTAGATTTATATGTAATCGTTTGGAGGAAAAATAGTATCGTTGAGTTTTATTGTCTTCATAGGTAAGTTCTACGAATTCCGTAGTGATAAGTAAATTACTGATGTTTTTAGGAAAGAAAATATTAGCTAACCTATTATGGTTGGATAAAGTTATGCTTAACTCACACTTTTGGGGATTATAGCTTTTCGACTGGATGAAATCTTTCATTAATCTTGGAATATCTGACTTATTTGCTTTAATCTGTTCATCCAATAGCTGTGTGAACAAATTTCTTTCGGATATATTAAAGTATATTTTAGGATGTGTATTTAGATAATCCGTTAAAAATTGAGGTGGGAGAGTATGTAAGATATTTGTTTGGTCCAGGTAGTATGTAGGTCGGAAATCTATTTCTCTCCTTTTGTTGATATATGGATATAACTCTTGAATCGTATTATAACCGTAAAGACGAATTTTGAAGTTATCAATACAAGCATATTCTGCATTAGCAAAACCTAACTCCTTCAAGTGTTTATCCCATTTATTCTTATTTTGGGAATAAATGGCTAAGTATATAGAAGTCTCAAGGTCTACATGCCAACCGATACGTGATTCCGTGTGGTGTAACATAGGATTAAATTCGGAGTCTTGAATGATTTTCATATTGCAGAAGTGCGAACGCTTAACCAGTTGGGATATTGGAAAGTCCTTGAAAAAAACTTTGTCGATTAGCTCATTGTCCAATAATAAACGACGTACAACTCTGTAACTGGCTTTGAATGTTAGAAAAACGCAGAAGTATTCACATTCTCCCTCCGGTTCCTTACCTTTAACTTGGGTTGCTCCGTATTTTTTCAACTTTGTCCGGAAATAGCCATAACTTCCTTCTTCTGTGTGGATATAACCTTTGAACTTTTTCATATTTGTTGCTAATTAATTTATTGTCTGATTTTAATTTTTCTAATGATTCTTGAAGTTCGGTGGAGTCATAAAAAGGCTATTGACATAATTGTCAGCACTGCCTTTCTGTTATTTTTTTCTTTATTACAAAGATAGGAATAACGTGTTAGTTATTAGTATGATACATCATTTTGGAACAGTGAACAGATAAAAGATACTTTTTTCATGCGAGCGGGCAGGACTATTGAATGCTGTTGGCAGGTGCCGGAGCATTAGACTGGGATAGTTTGCTTTGATTAAATATTCCATGTGTCTTTATATGTTCACTCTTGTGTACAGGGATATGCAGGAAATCTCCTTGACTTATCCCTGTACAGGGCAGGCGCTATTTTAGGGCAATGTGTTTTCTGACAAAGGTGGCTGTTTGTATGATGGACTCTGTATCTAATGACAAGAATTCAATTTCTTCATTGTCTTCTATTACCAAAATCTCTCCGTTGTTTTTTATACCTATTAATTCGGCAAGCGCTAGTCCACTCCAATCGGCATAATATTTTATGGGAATTCTGTCCGAGGCACGTATTTTTATATTGCAGTTTTTTATAGTGGAAGCTATTATCTCTAGTGATTTATGAGTGAGGTATGATTGCAGAGTATTTAATTCTTGAGGTGATAGATTGTTGCGTTCTTGTTTATTTTTGAGTTTTAATTTCAGTTGTATGAAAGAAAGTGAGTTTTTGAGCGCGACTATTTCTTTCGTAAGCTGATTTATTTCTATTTCGTGCTGTCGAATTGGAATTAAATCCTGATGTTCTTCTTCTGTTAAAATGAATTTCATATGATCTTTTCTATTTATTGGAAGTTACTTTTTGCAATGATCGGATAAATCATCAACTAACTTATAAAGTGAATCGGTGGTAAGTTTATCAAGGTGGGTGGCTTTCTTATTTTCAATCGTAAGTTTGCCTTCACTATTTATGCCAGTTAACATACACTCTGAATAATCATTGTTGTCATCATGGTTGCATATAACAACAAAATATATATCATTAATTTCTCCACCTTGTTCTTCAACTAAAGATAGTATAATCCGTTTAGCATTATTTATTATATAGTCTAACAATATCGGCAGTTCCTCAATAGGGTCGTCGTTTTCATTTATTGGTTCGTCGGCAATTGCTCTATACTGTGATTCGAGCCTGGAGATCTTAGTGTGGAGAGCTTTGATCTTCTTCTGATATTTACTACATTCTTTATTATGCTTTGCCCTAGGCATCATACTTTTGTATTCTGTTTCTAATAATATGATTTCCATTTATTGTGTTTTATGTTGGTTGTTTGACATGGAAACGGTTGAATTGCTGTCAGCAATAGATAAACCTTGTCCAGTAGGTTTGCTCATGGATAGTTTCGGTATTGCAGTGTGCAGCATATTCAGTGCAGGTATATTTTTCTGTTTTGGTATGGTGGGTTTGACCATTTTCCCAATCTGCTATTATTTCTGCATCCGATGCATCACAACTGAAACGGCTTATGGGATAGAGGAAGATAAAAAGTGACTTGGATTTAATCGGATTATGTGCGGGATGGGAGCGCCAAGTCTTACTTTCGATCATCAGAGCTTGACACCAGTTCCAAAGAGCAATAAGCCAGTTGAACTCAATGGCGGTCAAGGAGTAATTTACTCGCTTTTTCTTTACAGCATCTTCAAGAATACAAGTAGTTTCTTTTTGATTGATGGAGATGAGCATGTAATGGTTGAATACAGGTTCACCCATACTGTTTTCTTCTTCAACGAATACGGTATGCGGTAACATTCCTTCGGGATATTGGTCAATGCTGCATAGATTAGCAATGATTGATGATACAAGTTTATTTTTTTGTTCTTGATAGTCCATATTGTTTAATTTTACTATTTCTGTATTACAAATATACGGATAATGTGCTTGCTATTAGTAGTTTAGGAGGTGTAAGCGAGGGAGTGGATACAAAGGAGTTTTTTCATTTCAGCGATTTTGAAAAGGAGTGTTGCCGGCTGGTGCCGGAACATGGTGGAGATGTATAGCAGTACTTTCCGGTTATTGAAGAGCACTGCCATAGATATTAATGTGTGAACTGATACATATACTGGAGAGCGGCACGATAGCTCCAGAATGATTCTAAATGTTTTGTACCACAAAAAATACAGAAGCCGTCGGTACAATTACGCTGGAATTTGATTGAATAATTTTTAGTGGTAGCTAAAGGGATGGTGTATAGAATCGTACCTTCTTTTACTGCCTCAAAATGAAGTATTGTGTTAGCTGTAAAGAGGTAGTATAATTTTTGGTCTTTTGATAAAAACATAACATCTCCCAAAATGGTTTCAAAGGAGTATTGGGTGTATGGTTTGGGCAGTTCTCTTAGCTGGGCGGTTAGTGCTTTGTGAATATCCAGCAAGGATTCAATGCTTATTTCTTTAACTGAAATAGGACGAATTTCTCCGGTAGAGGTATTTGTACCATAACAAGTCGGATAAAAATTGTGATTGTATTGGAATTTTCGGACACTATACCGAGTATAAACCATATAATCTCCAAGTTCATGTACATACACATTGGCATTGAAATCTGGGTAAAGCTGTAATATGCACATAATATCTGTTATCAGACGTTCGATTAATTGTGTGCTCTCTTCTGTTGGGTTTTGAATATTCATAATAGAAATGGAATTGGATCGTTATTGAAAAGGTATGGTGCTGTTGATTTTATGTTATCAGTTATTATCGCTAATATTTTGGGATGCATTCGAGCCTATATATCAACCTCTGAATTTTCAAGGTTGACTTTCCATGCCCATTGCAAATTTTTAATGTCGATAGTATCGGTTATGCGATTTACTTCGAGAATATCAGGGAGACGGAAAAGGTGTCTGTTATAAGGATGAAAGTTCCAGTGCCCATGGATTAGCTCATCTAAAAAACTTGTAAGATTTGACAAGGGGAGATTGCGGATGATTTTTCCGATTATTTCCCGATTTGGCTCAACACATCCGGGTGAAACGTAATATTTAAGACTATCTGCTCCCACAATGAATGCTTTATATATTTCACGGTTATATCGGTCATGTTTGGACACAATGTTAATCAACATGGCTTTACCTTTGTATTTACGACTGCGTTTGATTTCACATGGTAATGAGTAATTATAATGTTTGTATGTACCTATCCACATCTTTGGAGTGTAAATACGCTCATCCTGTAGGATGCGTTGTAGAAGGGCTTCTTTGGCAATCATTTGTTCTTCCTCTGTCATGGCATTTGAGGGAAGGATGTGCTCTCTATCTATTGGGCCTCCATAAGTGTAGTCATTGGAACTCGTTTGCAGACCCTTTGCAACGGAAAAGTCCAGAAAATCATCCCAGTCATGGTCATAATTGCCATGGCTGTTGGTGAAGAGGTTAAAAACACGGTCATTAGTTGCTGAAGAAGTAGGTGTTGTTTGCATATCTATTACTATTAAATTGTATAACAAAGATAGTGATGATTAGCTTAATTATCTGACGTTTAGGTTGTTATGCTTGCCTTTGTAGTGACGTGGATTTGTGTCATTGGAGCAGTTGGGGGTAAAATGCTGCCGGCTGGTGCCGGAGCATGAAAGTTGTTTTTTTCAAAAGGTGGAAGAGTGCGGAAATATAGCATTGGTTCAGTTATACTTCCGCTTCTTGGTTATTCTGTAAGATGATTTCCTAGGTTGTTAGTTTTTATGGATTAGTAGGTAGTTATGTTACTTCTACTATTGAGGAGCATACAGGATATTAGAAAAGTTTGCTTGCTAAATGTTCCAGAAATTTAAGTTTTGCTTGTTTGGTGGGACGTATCATAAATTCGGCTTCAATGATTACGGCGCCTTTCTCATCAACAGCTCCGTAAATTACTTCTATAAGGTCTTTCGTGCTAATTATTACATTACCTTCCAAGAAAGCTGATAAGGAAATCTCGGCTTGTGTGCACAGATCATATAACCGACCTTTAGATACTATTTCGAGGGGCATTGCTTGAATGAATGTCGCAGGTTGGACTGGCTCTTTTTGATCATTATTTAATATGTACTCAATCTGTTCCCATAATTCGTCATTATAGACTGGTTCAATGTAAAGACATGAGCCATTTTGCCGTGTACACCAAAGCTCATATTCATTATCCTCATTAAGGACTATCGTGATTGTCTGTCCGGAAGCCTTGAATTGTATAGCGGGCATATCGGCAACTGCACCGCCATTGAATATTGTAATCTCATGCTTTTTAATCAGTTCAGAGGACATACATAACTGATTTCTCATTACTCTAATTTGGTATAACTGCTTATTGTTCATATTCTTTATGTATTGGTTTTGATTTCTTTCGTATTACAAAGATACTGATAATGAGCTGATTATATGTGCTTGTTGTCTTATAGCCAGTGTCGTCACCATGCTTTGACTAAGTTCATTCAGGTGATTTAATACATAGTGTGGAGACGGCTGGTCCGTTCCACGAACGAAGGGGTGGTTGGTGGAGATTGTTTGATTGGTATGTTATTAACGGTTGGCGAAGCATGATAATCATCAGGTTCACATCCTGGGGATTGAATTGGTTAGTTAGCTTCAAAGACTTATTTGATTTGGGTACTTCTTGGCCAATAAAAATACATCAGGTTTGGAAATTTTATTAATAAAGCTTTTCTATATCAAGGAAATATGCTAAATTTGCGCTCTCAAAATGACCATTACACTATTTAATTACCAAAATAGTACAAAATATAAATTTAAAACAGATACTGAAATGAAAGAAGGCCTTCATCCAGAATCATACCGTCCGGTAGTATTCAAAGATATGTCAAATGG
>OHAE01000084.1_pt1 | contig 79851 bp, 130 predicted proteins | sample 1577061 | NCBI WGS metagenome assembly OHAE01 (sample SAMEA3541535, study PRJEB24748) | human gut metagenome | biome: human gut; feature: human-associated habitat; material: faeces | place: China | collected 2012
ACACTTCTCACCCGTTCTATACAGGTAAATCTACATTGGTAGATACTGCAGGTCGCGTTGATAAGTTTATGAATCGTTACGGTAACCGTAAGAAGAACTAGTCAGTCTTTAGATAAGATGAAAAGGGGAAGTTTCCATTTGGAAATTTCCCCTTTTTCGCTTTTGTATTAAGTATAGCTATTCTGGTTATCCGATCGCTTTCTTTATCGCCTTTTTAGCAGCGTCAATCTCCTTGGCTGCAAAAGAATAAATAGGCTGATCGTTGTAATCAAACCGTTCTAGCATTCCTTTTAAGGCTTTTAGTAATTCGGGTGAAGCAGCAAGTAGTCTGGCATATTCTTCTTGCTTTTCGAGTAGTGCTTTCGGTTGTTGCTCTAATGTTGATAGGCCAAAACTACATACAGGGAATTGTGTGCTGTCATCTTCAACTATCCGATAATTAGCATTCATCATTTTATTAACAGGATGATTAAACTGTTCCACTTTCAATTTTTTCATATTTTACATTTCTATGTTTAACAACTCGATAAATCTTATCAACCTCGTGCATTTGTCACAATCGTGGGAAAGACGGCAGTTTCCTTGCTCCAGGTTGACACAATTTTGTTTGAACGCAGCAATAGCTTTTTGCTTTATCGATTCTTCCGCTATGCTAACAGCCTCGAATGCCTCCGATTCATGTATATAGTACTGGCAGGTATCTCCGTCTTTTTCTACATGGTTGATAATATACTGTTTTGCTTTTTCTGATTTCATAACTGGTCTTTATTTAATTATTTTTTTAACTTTTTTTCTTCATCGAAACAACCATACATATCCCATTCGTCCAGTAAAGTGGACGGGAATGTCCATTCCAAACTGTAGAAGAGATTACAGCATATTTTCTCGTTTCCTTTGCACAGTTTAAGCAATGAATTGTGAGTAAAGCAGTCTTCATTTTCTGGAATTTGCCAGCTTTCGTGATCTTCGGCTGCATGCTCCGGTATATAGCAGACCTCATCAGGACGGTTCAAAAAGGCATCTTCATTTTTATAGATATTGCCTTCTCCATTGCTTTCGAGTTCATAGAATATTCCGTCTGATGTTTCTATTCTTTGGCCAATTGTTATCATATCTCTGATTTGGATTTGAGTGACTGTATGATCCTTACGAGGGGAGGTCTCCTGTTGTTTTTCAAGTACTGAAAGACGATGCCGATTGGTCTATTAAAATGTAAAACCAACGGATATCTCATAACGATTCAACTTTCTGCCAACCGACTTTAAATATATCAGCTTTGAGACGAAGTGTAACATCTGTCTTGTTTAAAATATAGCCGTCAGAATCAACATATTCTCCATTTATGATGCATAGGTACTGAGTGCCCATGGCCGGAAGATATTTGTGGGTTAATTTATCTCCGCTTTGCATCGCTTTTATCGCTTCTTCAATATTCATATTCTATTATCAGTTTGGTAGTCTTTTTTCTTCATAACAAAGATAGTGATTATCTATTGATTATCAGAGTGCAATAAAAAGTTTGAGAACTTTGTAGCAGAGTTACATTTTCTTCATTGCAGTGAGTGTAAAAAGGACTGCTGCCGGCTTGTGCCGGAGCGATACTGACGGGTAGATTATGTGAATAGATCTGTTTGTTATTTAATAAGGGGTTATCTATGATGATATTAAATTTAGTAAAGTAAGATGGTGCCACGTTATTAGTGCAAAGAGTCACTTAGAGGCTTTGAAAACCTTTCGGTGACTCTTATTGGGGGACCTTTATTGTTCCAAATCATCGGTGAAGATTACAACGAGGCGTTGAGACAATACTTTATTCCGGTCATTTTCATTTTTAAGTACCCAATCCGAGTGATAGACACCTTGGGGCATGGAAGTGGTGTCGACAATTGTGAGATCATTTTGAAGGTGGATAAAGTCGGATTCAAGGATGTCACACAAAAATTCTCCGTTACTGTCTGTAATAGCATAGATTTGGCCATCCAGCGCCTTAAGCATTTCTTCTTTATTGCGATAGACCTGAAGATATTTGCAACCCAATTTCAATGCATCCTGCACCTGCCTGTATAGTTGACGGGCTGAGTAATCAGGAAAGGTAACAATTACAACTCCCAACTGTTCTCCTATATCAAAGTAATCTAAAGCATTATTTATTTCGGCTGGAAGATCTTCGTCCGTTATTTCTGGTTCTGCATTAATGGTTGTGATACGATAACCATAGCCGCCCAGTAGATAATAGGTGGAGTTATTCCATTTTTCTTTGCGGATAGCTATATTGTATTCAGTCTGACGGTTTTCTTTATCTGCCAAGATGTAGAGGTCTGTTGTTTGTCCATCTTCCATTTCCTTTACATAGTTGACAAATTCTTGCCGTGACATGATTTTAATCCCTTCTTGATAATCAGAGATAAAATCGGGGTTAAGTGTTACTGATTTGTTCATTGTGGTTTATATATTATGTGATTAAAAGTTTTTATAATATAGAATGATTCCTCTGCCAGCCACTTTTTATGGCCCTTTTTGTCATTTGGAGTGCTTTATTAGCTATGAATTTATTAACTGGATCTCTTTATCTGTCAAGTATTGTACTGATGTGGCAATATCTTTAGTTAATGTGTTTTCTACTAATTGTTTTACAGTGTTTCCATATACATTAGATGCGATATGGTCTGTACTAATAAAATACCAATAGTAGTTATAGTTTACCTGTTTGATGTAACAATATGATTTATTTATCACAGCGTAAATATTTTGTTTGTCACCTGCCAGAATTATATCAGTAGACATTACATCATCAGCTGATGAGAGTAGGAGTATTTTTTTCATTTTTTATATCAGTATTTCTTTTTACTTGGGATTGAGTCAAACGTCCTCTCTACCACATAAATCCTCGCAATCTTCACATAGATTACCGCATATCTCACAGTGTAGGCCAGAGTGGAATAAGTCAAACAATTTACCACACTTATCACATTTCTCTATTGTATCGGGAAATACAGGAAGATGCTCCTGCAAATAATATATTACGGAAGAAGCTTGCTCGTTATTTAAGTTAGGTATATTATTGCAACTAATTGTTTCGGGGCATTTGCCCTGAAGGAAATAAAAGAAATCTCTTATTAGCTCAAAAGAAGATTTATCCTCCAAATTCTGCTGTTGACGCTGGAATTTAATTCTACTCATATTGGTATATGTTTTTAATTATTATCGTTAGTGCTTTACTTGCATTGGGTTGATTCAAAAAGAAGTGCATCGGAATCTTTTTCTTTATTGCTTCTAATGCTATCATCCCTTTTATACAAAGATAATCATAATAGGCTGGTTACCTGTAGGAAATCGGTTGGCTGTGGAGGATGGGGATGGAGCGGACTCTCTTCATAGCGGCGAGTGTACTATGAGTTGCTGCCGGCTTGTGCCGGAGCAGTAGTATTGGGAAGTAAAGTGTGGGAAACTAAATTATTATTTTTGGAATACTTGGCTTTTATCTGTTCCGACGGTCATTTATACCTTGTTTCTTTCAGGTGGTATGTATCTTTCTTTCATTTAACTGATTCTTTTATATTCTTTCTTATTCTTCTTTAAACCATTTCTCAAATTTAGAACTTGGACAATATCCTGCAAGTGACTTAAGAAGTTCCCAAGCAAGAAGCAATCTGCCTCCATTACCTTTTCCTTTCTCTTCGTATTCATACAAATCGTCATAATCTTGGTCTTCACCCATTACGCAATAGCCCTCTACGGGTAATGACAAGGCTGCTTTAAAATGTTCTCGACCTTCTTTGGTAAAAATGACTGGGGGACAAACAGCTATACCGTCAATTGCATCTACATAAACGTCTACATCATTTCCAGCATTATTAATACTGTCAAATAAATTATTAACCGTAAATTTGGTTTTCATATATCAATTTTTATTGTACAAATATTGTCTTACTGCGGATTTGTGCCTGTTACAAAGGCAACAAAGATGGCATCGTCAAATGAAATATTTCTAAAATCCTGACTTTGAATCCATTTCTCGGCTAGAAGGTGAATGGTATTTTCTTCTTTGTTAATATGGATCAGTCCCTCATTGTATGCTTTTATAATAGCTTTTGCAGCTTCATTTCTGGTTGGTACATCATCATAGGCATTGCTGTCGAACATTATGTCGAATTCTGACATAATTCTAATGACATGAGATTTTTTTAATGTATCCTTCATTTGTTCTTCGTATTGTAATCTTATATGTAGTTAGAACTCAAACTCTGTAAATACTTCTACTTTACCAGGTATCAGTTTTTCATGGTTGATATCATCGAATTTGTGACAACTGTATTTACGTTCTGAATGCGAATATTCTCCGCGGACCCATACGGGTGCTTTATCACTGGTCTTAAGACGAAAATAATCTCCTTTTTTTAATTCACTAATCTTTTTCATAAACTAATCTATTTTTACACTCCAAAGATAATCATAATGTGCTGTATATTAATGATATATTGCTAATTTGAGGATGCTGCTTCAGGCTTATGTTTTTCTTCATATCTGCAGTTGGAATCAAAGGGCTACCGGCTTGTGCCGGAGCCTGACAGGAAAGTTGAAAGGGTAGGAGTATAGTGAACTGATAAGAGGTACATGAGAGAATGTAACTCACCAGTATACTATGTCCCAATACTTTCGATGTTGGGACATAGTGCTAATTATATCAATTAGCTGCAAATGATAAGAGAGGCGTTGTCTTGTTCCATTTTTATTTATCCTTATTGTCTATAAATGAGTTGTACTCTTTTATAAGTTTCCGAACTCCATCTGTTTTTGGCATAGGTTTTCCTTTTTGTTTCCAAATATGCATATTCCCATTTTTCTTTAGAGAAGAAACAGACTTATATAAGAATCCGACTGTTCTGGTATGAATTGTAAGGCCATCTTCACGGCAAATGGAAACAAAATCTTCTCCACTGATTTCACTGCCTTTTATGTAATTCTGTTTAACTTCGATAAGACGTTGCTTCTCTTGTTCTATCTTGCTTTGCTTTTTTTGTTCTTCTTTCTGTTTTCGTGCTTCTTTCTCTGCATTCAGGGTAGCTTCTCTGTGTTTGCAATACTCGATAAGCGGTGTGGTGTTTATACACAACTTTTCATATATCTTCATATCCATGAGGGAAATATGTTGGTTGTTCTGCATTTTAGAATTCACGAAGGCAACATAATCATTGGTGATAGTTTTTGTATATTCTATGTTTGCTTGTACATTCATTTCACGACGGAAACAATGGCCAAAATCAAAGTAGTTTCCTTTGATATGTAAAATGATTCCTAATTTATCATTTTCAGGTGCAGTTATGGATTTCTCTATCAGATAATAATAGACATTGTCAAATAGTTGTTCAATATCGATGCAATGAACAACTATTTGGTTGTTACGAGGATACGTTCCGTATTGATATACTTTTACTTTCATTTCAATTTTATTTATAATATGTTACAATCACATTTTATTGTATTTTACTGACTGGTTATATTTCATTTTCTGTTCTACGTGCCAAAATAAATCAGTTTTAAGGTGTTTCGCTAAACCAAAGATTAATAATATCATACCGTTAACCGTTTTCGAGAAGTCACGGAGGCTGCTGCATCTTTCAGGAAAGGTGGATATATCATAGATGTTTTCTGTAAATGTTTCATCTTTACAACTTTCTTCCATTTCTTTTGTGCAAGCATCCCATTCCTTCTCGGCAAGTTCAAGGCTGATGTTTCGGAGTTTCGATAATTCCAGTAGGATGATAACTGAACTGGCTAATCCTTCTTCTACTGAGCCTTTGATAGTTTCATTATATATGACTTCGAAAGCACGTTCCTTTGATACTTCCGGATCCAGCCCTTTATAACATCGACTTGTTTCTATTCTTTTATTAAACCAGTCTACGTTAGCACGCTTATTCCGGCTATTGCCCTTATCTGCTTCAACCACTTTGGACAGTTCCGTGATAACGAGCATCAGGTAATGTTTGTTGCTCAAATTATTATCATAAGCTTCATGAATATGAGCAGTATCTACTCTATTTTTTAGCATATCTAAGTTTATTGTATTCATATCTTTTCTAATTTATTTTGGAGTCAGGTCGTTTTTTATACTGTAACTTCAGTTTACATTTTGGTCGCTGTTGATAACATTTCTATCTCACATCCCAAATAACCGGCTGTTAGCAGAATAACAGAACAGGCAATATAGGCAGGAATCATTTTTCCATCGTAATATTCTTTATAGTAGAAGTTTTTTGACAGGTATGGTTCCTAATCGGTAAGAATCTCCAAACAGGGAGATTCCCATAAAACTATCTCTCGTTATGTCTTTGCGACATACAGCTCTAGCCTGCCCGTCCGTGTGAAGGATTGTGTCTCCCGGTCGTATCTGCGATATATGTACTTCTACTGCATTCTTAATTGCTTTATCAAGCCATTGTTCACTCATGATTAGTTTATTTTCTTATTTGTGAATGTACATTGAATTCTCCGTTCAGCCACCCAATGGCTCGTGATTCAGTATTAAATTCTTCTACAAAACATTCGTTGGTAGAATTGTCAAAAGCAACGTATTTTCCGGATTTATCATCAAAATAATAACCTTTTGTTTTAGAATATTCATTGGCCGTATAATTACCATCATTTCTAATAAGATAAGATAGCACTCCTTTTGCAGCTTCCTTTCTGAATATTTTATCTTTATCGGGGGAATATTTCTGCATGCCGTCATAGTCTTGTGATTGTTCCATATTCTTATTGTATTGAGTCTTTTCCGAGGTAGAAAACACTTGTTTATAATCCTATTTGTAATCTCTTCTTATATTACAAAGATAGTCATAACTTATTGATTATTTGTAAGATACAATCGTTGTGTGGGTTAGGGGTCAGGGAAGGACTTTCTTCATTAAAGGGATAAGCAGGGTGGGAATGTTGCCGGCTGGTGCCGGAACATCGGGGGGTATGGCATAGGGTCTAAGGGCTATACCATACTTCTACCTCATAACTTACTTGTTATTTGTCAATATATTGCCATTCATATACCGCTCTATCATTTTCTTGTTCCCATTTATCGGGTCTGTCTTCATCCCAAAAATCTGCATAGTATATGGTCCTGGTGCAGGCTTGATAGTCTGGATGAATCATTTTGCGTAGAATATGGGAGTTTGGTTTTGGACGTTCATCTTTGAAATTACGCCACGGATTTTGTTTTGCATGCCATTCGGCACCAGCTTCAAAGGACCTGACAGATACTTTTCTAGCCATTGATGTTATAGCTACGCACTCTTGTTTCTGATAGGCGCTTTCTGCTTCTTCCTTATATGTGCCTTTACTCCAATGGGAGCAAGCTGCTTGTTTTACTAATGATTGTCCCATTATGATATTCCTTTCTATTTTTTAATATTGCACATTAATCTTTCTTCTGACGTATAAGCGACAAGAAGCCCGGTTTCATCGTGCTGTAATGTCACATACTTATCATTCTTTTCAATGGTGGTAAAGTCATATGGTGTACATAACTTACCTATAATCTTGCCAAGCTGCTTCATCAGAGGATTTTCCTGGCTGATGATTAAAACTAAATCTGCTTTCATATCATATATGTATTTTAATTAGACTATCTATCCAAACTTCACTTCTCTATTGTATTGAGTCTTTTCTGATGTGGAAAATACGTGTTTATAATCCTATTTGTAATCTCTTCTTATATTACAAAGATAGCCATAACTTATTGATTATTTGCAAGATACAATCATTATGTAGGTTAGGGGACAGGGAAGGACTTTCTTCATTAAAGGGATAAGCAGGGTGGGAATGTTGCCGGCTGGTGCCGGAACAATATTGGCAGGTGGGAAAATATGAACGGTAAGTTCCTGTAATATGTATTTTACAGGAAACCCCACTCATTGATATGCTTAAAACTTTCTTTATTCTATTTATTCATCTTTGACGGTTTTTCTCGGAGCCTATTTGTCTTAGCTCTCTCTCTAAATCACTTCCGTTATAAAGCATCCAAAAATGATGTGATACGTACCTTTCTATTGAATGAACTTGCTCGTAATTCATTTTTCTGACCAAGGTTCTGAATACATGCGGTTTTTTGCAATACATCTTATGCAAGTAAAAAATGATTTCTGCTGCGTTATAATTTGCTATTGGCTGGAATATTACTGTTGTTCGTTTCATATAAAATTAATTTTATTATTGATCAAAATCTATCTGTCCCCGAAGTATTTCGGCTAGAGCCTCTATCTGACCTACTATATAGGGTTTGATATCCTCACTGCAATCGCTGGTAAAAGTTACTACTTTTTCTGAGAGTTCATGCCATTTCTTTAATTCATTTTCCTCCATACTTTTTTCTATATTTCAGGGGTATGTCTTATACTTAATTATCTGAGCCTGATTCGTCCATTTCATTGCAATATTCTTCGAGTGCTTCTGCGAAATAAATAAGAGAGTCTGATAGCAGGCTGGAGATATCCACCGTTTCTTTTTTCCCTTGCATGGTAATGTCACAGCATCTAATGTTCACAATACATCCGGAAGTTACTGTCCCATCAGCATTGTTATATTCAACAGTGATACTTATTGAACTTTCTTTGGAACCTATTTCTCCGTTATGTTTTTCTACCAATGAAAGAATATAATTTTCTGTTTCTTCATGGAAATATTGGAGCAGCGACTTCAGGTTTGTTAGTTTTGATTTCTGTTGCTGTTCTTCTGAATGGGCATGGTTCACCCCCTTTTCTGTACTTCCCTGCATTTTTTCATGGCACATTTCCAATAATTCTGAGATACTACACTCTGAACTCTCAATCTTAATGTCATCTTCGTTTTCAATCACTTGATAGAGGCGGGTATCTTCGTACCGATACATTGCTTCGATATAAAGAATGAATGCTTCTTCGATAGATAATCGGTCTGCAGGTACAGATGCCAGTGTTTCACCTAAAACGACTTCGCTGAGTGACTGGAATGATTTGATGAAGTCAAGGTCTATAGGAGTGTTCTTGCTGTCTGACCATGAAATGGCTATTTGGGAATTTTGTTGATCGCTCTGATGAATAAGGTCGTCCAGAATATGCAGGATTTTGTCCTGACTCATTTCTGCTATTTTCAGATTCTCATTAAAGGGAGCGGCATATTTCTGAAAAGCACTTCCTTGATTAATAATACATTCCCGTAAACTCTGTAGTTGTTTACGGTTCACGCTGTACTCATCTACAAAAATATTGGGTTTATTAATCTCAATGCCGAATAGTTCAAATATACAGGCAAGTGCGTGTTGAGCTGCCATACCTGTTACTCCCAATGGACAATACTCTGTTTGGTTTACTTTAGCTACTTGTAATATTTTATCCATATATTAAAGTTTTTTTTCTGAGGTATTATCTCCAGAAAAGGTTATGACTTTATAATAGTTATAATGACCGTCGCTGATTTGAATTTTATGCCTTCCATACACATTGATGGTGTCTGCCACAGAGAAAATGAAGCAGGTATAACTATATCTAAATTATATTTGTCGGTATTATCCATGAATAATAGCGATTTCTCTATTACAAAGATAGTCATTATTAGCTCACTGGGTGGGTAATACAGGCTATCTGAATATACTTGGACTGAGGTAGATTCGCCTCATTTCAGCGGGTAGATATGAAGGATGCTGCCGGCTGGTGCCGGAGCGTGATTTGGGATTGTGAGGGAGAGGGTTGGCGGAAGTCACAGGTTGGCGGTTCATACTTCTATTTTATGGGCTGCCTGCCTGTGGCTTGTTTTTAATATTCCTCCATAATCCGGTGGATTCGTTCTTCCACTAGCTGATTTTTGTTGTATGACTAATGATGAACAGGTATGTCTTAATCGGTTACACGAATAAAATAATTTAACTCATCTCCTTTCAGATTTTCCAATGCATATTGGTCTGCTTTTTCCCAAAGGGAATTATAAAGGTCTGCAATATCCGAATTCTTTTCATAGTACTGCCATATCTTGTGGTTCAACACCATAACCAGTTCCGTGAGGAATATATGGTTACTTTTCCACTCGTTAAATGCGCGGTCGTAGGTATCTTTAACCGCTGGGATACCAAGTCTGTCGGCTATCGAAAAATCTTCCCAAAAGGTTGTTTGAACATCGTATCCGGCATATTCCTTCATTAATTCTTTAAATGTCATATCTCCTAATATTTTATTGGTTTTGTGGGTGAAAAAGAGTTTGTTTTATTCTCTTTTTCTTTACACAAAGATACTTATAACATGCTTATTATTAGGATGATATGAGATATAGAATGCTTCTATTACCGGGTTAGATATTTTTCATGTAAAGTGTATGTCGCCGGCTGTTGCCGGGACAGATAACTTTATCATTACGAAATTGAAAAACTTAGAGCTATAATGTACAGCCGGTAACAGCTGCGATCCTCGTAATAAAGTAAAAATCAGGTGGGATGATTTATTATTGAAGGCTTTCGGGATTATTTGTCTGTTATTATAAAGCGGACATATTGCTGTGAATCATTGAAAAAACCATCATTACAATATGCTGCAAATTCATCGGGGGTGAGTTTGAGTGTCAGCTCATCTTCATCATGGGTACTGTCATAATCGGCAATAATTTGAATGTCGGTTGCATTACGTTCAAGTCGAGATGTTGGAAAGACGTAAACAAAGAGTTCTTTATCGGACGGCTGAGGAGAAGTGCAGGCTAATCGGGAACGACCTTCCTTTTGTATAATAGGGCGCAGGTAGCAGCTAAGGAATTCTTGTTCATCGTCTTCAAAAATATCCCGGACTGTAATATGCCATAAATGTGTGTTCGGCTCCTGACGTATTCTCTGAATTTCCAATACCCTATTTTTTCGATAATCAGCTGCCTCTGTCCCGAAGTCTTCATCTATAATAGCTATTGCACTTTCAGTCAGGCATACTATATCTCCTGCATGGAATGTTTCTTCAATTGGTCGATTGTCTTGTGTGGGTTCACAGTAATCCCCGCTTGCGGCTGAATAGAGGAGTTCTGTGTCGGTTTCATCTTCTGCATGTTTCTCTTTATACCAATTCCAAAGGGTGGCCAACCACTCTATATTAATGGCGGCCAAATTATAGTCGGAGGAACGGGTGTTAGTGGAATGGTTGAGAAGCGTGCACGTTTGGTCGTCAGGATTGATAGCTTCGAGAGTACAATGATAGTATTCCGGTACTCCGTTTTCGTTCTCATCTTCGACAAATACCGTGTGCGGAAGGATGGTTTCCGGGTCAGGTATCCAACAGAGGCGGTTGATCAGTTCAGTTTCAATTGCTTTAATTTCTTCTAGTACTTTCATGCTGAATTTGTTTTTATTTGAATATAATTTATATTACCGACCGGTTAGTAAAAATCCAGTTGCTTAAGTTTGTAATAGTCTGCCCAGACTTCTACTGCTCCCCAAAGAATGTCAGGATCGATTTCTACTTTTTCAGCTATCTTGCTTATTATGCCTGAATCTGCTTTGGTAACATCATATCCATGTTCACGCATTGATTTGATTGTCAGTGCACAGACTTCGTAGTAACGCCCGTTCTCTCTGATTTGCTTCCGGAGCCCATCAAGGAGCTGTTGTTGTTTGGGGGTTTTGTTCTCTATTGTGGCTTCCAGCTTTTGAAGGGAATCCATCAGTTGTATGGATGTATAATTCATTTGTTTTCTGATGAGGTTGTATCATTGGCATATCCGAATATCATCGCTTTTAGAATCAATATCGGTTATCTGAATTCGAGTTGTATCTTTCGGTAGTGAATGTTGAATATTCTCTTTGGTGCTTTAGGTAGATTTTATTGCTTCCAGGATATTGTTATGGATATTATCGAGCCATGACAGATTTTGGAAAGCTAAATCCATATCCACGCTATCGAGGGTAGCTGCTGCATTTTCGTATTCGTCTTCGACGTCAACACTGATACCTTTGTCAGCAAGTGATACCTTAGTGACTGGTGAATCATACCAGGTTTCACCATCAGTCCAGAGTACGGAGGTTGGTTCTTCGATAATTCCGATAAGTTCAATTTCTGTGAGGTTGTTTTCATTTAGAATTTTAATGATGTTAGAAATGATGTCATTGCGTAGGTTATTGATTTGACTGGTGAAATCAGGAACCATATCTTCTAACAAATAAACAATTTTATCACTGTCATTGGCCCCAAAAGCATGTTGCAGCCATGAATACATCTCCTTTTCTTCATTGGTCGTAGAGGTATCGAACATGGAGGAATAACCGCCTCCCAAATGGGAGATTATAATCAGATCGCTTTCAAACAGATTTAAACATGTTATTCCGAAAATTTCACTATCGGGATTTTCACGGACATACATTTTTTCGTTTACAGATAAATCACACACTCTTTTAGCGAGTTCGGAAATAGGTATTTCTTTCATTTTTATGTTATTTTAATTATGATTTTTCATTGCTGATTTCATCTAACTTCTGACAAATATCATTGGTGTTGATTTCGGTTAGTATGGATATATCCAATAAGAATTCATGCATACGATGATATATCAAATACATTATTCATCTGGATAAAGAACTAATGTAATGAACAGGAGTACATCTGAGTAGTGTTCCGGACAGATTGTATATCCTCTGTGCTTTTCGTCGTCAACCAGACCATCTGCATAGATTCCCGAATTGCCTTGATTAATATAGACATCCGTGATATGGACACTATTGTTATCATGCCTGCCAGATAAAATCATAGAAACAGGAAATTCGAAGTCCTCCATATCATCATTTTCGTTTGAAGGAAGCTGCAGAGTGATTCGACCGTTGTTTTGGCGCAGGTGCTGCAAAATAGAAGCTTGCATATCTTGCTGGAGTACACTCTCTCTTTCAAACAATTCCCAATCTTCTCCCTCGTAAACAGGATCAAGTTCATTGATGCAGGCTTGTGTCTCACCACCTTGCTTGTGAGAAAGCAAAATAATTAGGTCATCGGATATGGTTGTATCATCTCCACCGTTTGCCTGTAATTCTTTGAGGTCTTTTTGCACATCACTGATGATAGTGTAATAATCTGATTGTATCCCATCCTCCGGATCATTCCACCATACTCGCTGGCCTTTTTTAAATGTAATGTTTGTCATTGGAATCTTTTTTAATTGTTTTTTTACACTAATTCCTCATCTTCATCAGCTTTTTGAATAATTTGTTTTGATGTTGTTGAATGGTAGAAAGCGCATCCTGTTTCTTCATATTTACTCTATTTGGAGTACTAAGAAGTCTTGTGCCCTCGTCCAAGAAAAGCGTATTTCATTTTCAGAAAATGAAATCTGTACGAATCTTCCAGTATCCGTATTACACCCGTTTTCTGTATAATTAGGCATAAAACTATCTATCAGTTTCATAAGATATTTAGTCTCATCCAATTTTTTAGGAATGCCATTTATTCGAATAGCCTCTTTTAGTTGATTCACCATGGATTGGAATCGAGGAAATGATTGATAATCACTATGTATTACTTTGATTTTATAGTTCATATTTTAGTTTTGTTTTATATATCACATTTGTCTATCTGCTCTGCTTACTGTCTTTATTTCTTTAATACAAATATAGTGATAATATGCTTATTATCAGTGAAGTATTGTCTGTTTGCCTGTAATATGGCTGGAGCATAGTATCTTCATATGAGCAGGTTGGGCAGGACTGCAGCCGGCTGGTGCCGGAGCAGTGTTGGGTAGATAGCAAGAACGTACACGGCGGAAGCTGCGATACGTTTTTGCGAAAGTCTTATTTACTGAAATAGCTATCGTATCAAGCTATTATTATTGGGACAATTAAGGTACAGGATTTGTATCACTTGGTCCATTTCCCCCAAGGAATTTCTTACCACGTTTTAAATACAATTCGATTGTATGCTGACCGTCATTCTCGATCGGGTGCATAAATTCTTCAGTCTCAGTAAGATCTGTACATTTAACATTATTGTTATAGGCGGTTACATCTTCCGTTTTGTAGCGTTCAGCTTCCTGTATGGCTTCTTCTTCAGTATTGGCCGATATGCAGAAGGATTGATGCTTCCATACTGTAACCTTTATGTCTTGGTAAAATTTGAATTCTTTCATCTCTTGTTATTGTATCTTTGAATTGATGTATTTTTATTCCAGATTTGGCTGATATTCTCCGTTGTCTACAAGAGTTTGTATGATATGCTTCTCTTGTGGTGACAATAATCTGTCTGATTTTAATATAACTCTCAGGTCCCCGAATTCTTCCAACAAAATTTTTATAGTGTCGGATTCTGCTACTGTACTATATGCAAATGGTCTCTTTTGACCATTTAAATACCAACTTACGTCACCTTTATTTTCTCTGACCATAGCTTTTTATTAATTAGATATGTTTGTTTATTAATCTCTTGTCCCGTTATATTTGCTTACAATAAGGATATCAGATGTTTGATGTAACAGACTGAAATAGCATAAAAAATGCTTCCTAATGCCATATATAGCAGTATGATTAGAAATATGTTCCGCAGGATTTTTATTACTTTCATTTTGTTTTTCTTTTTTGATGATATAAAGATACTGAATATATTGCTTAAAGTGCTGTAAACGAGTGATGTATTGGAGTTAAGCACAGGGCTTGGCATTTGTCATTAAAGCAGGTGGGGGAGATGCCGCCGGCTGATGCCGGGGCGTTGCGGGTACCTGGTATATAAAAGGGGAGGGTTAGTATTCGATTTTTTTCCAATTGTCTGTATGACAGTGATAACAATAGCCGCTGTTTGGCATTTCTTTGCCATCTTTACTTCCGCAAGTGTCACACTGATTGGTCTTGTCATATACGGGAATCACGTGATTCTTTTTATTAAGTAGGGCGGCTTGCCCACAGATATAGCTTACCAATAACCTGTCCTGAGGATTCTTGGATTTTATTAACGGAATTGTGCGGAATATACCAACTTTGGCCAAAAAAATATTGATATCAGCGAGTTTTATCGGATAGTCTTTCCCTTGGTACTTTATTGTTTTAGGGTAATTGGTTGTGGCAAGTTCATACAGACTATCCAAGTATGTTTCAGGCAGGAAATAGTATCCGGTTTCCCATTCGGAACCGATATGTGTTTTCCAAAAATCGTCAGGATCGTATATAGCGCCATTATCGGTATGGATTTTTCCGTTTACTATGACCATGGATTCCCCATTGAGAAGGTTGTGCGATGTTTTGACATTCTTCCGCATGGCTTGAATGGCTTCTGCTTTTGTTGCTTTACTGTTTTTGTTCATTAATTGTACATTTATATTATGTTTTTAGCGGGATGTGGATCGACAATAGTTGGGGATTAGAAGGGGAGTTCCTTTAAACTTACTATTGACATTAATATATCATAGGCAACGAAGTGCTCTATGAGTGAATGAGTTGGTTTGGTAGGTGTTGTAATCTCCGGACAGATTTTTTTAGAACTAAAGGAGATAATTCTTTCCTCGTTGTCTTCATAGGTTAGCTCAACAGACTTGTCTGTTACATGCAATCGCCTGATTCTTTTTGGAAATTGCATTCCTGCCAGTTTGTTACAAGAGGGCCGGAGTATTTTACAAAACCGACTTTCATTGGTTCCAGCCAGAATGTCAGTTGGATTAGAAATGGTATACAGGTATTTTAATACTTCGGGAATCTTGCTTGTTTCAGCATTTATGAACTCATTTGTTAATTTTGCATTAGCATTGGTATTAGTTGATGAATTCATATCAAGAATCGTATTTAATTCTATATAATCTCTTACGTGGGTTTTGTGCATGTCGTTTAATATTTTTTTTTCTTTAAGATAGTATGTTTTGGTGAAACGGGATGGTATGTCCATATATGGGAATAGTTCGGAGATGCTATTGTAGCCAAATAGAGTAATCTTATCGTCTTTGAAGGAAACAAATTCTGCCGAATAGAAGCCTATATGTTTCAGTTTAGCATCTAATGCTGTTTTGCCTTGTGAATAGAGGGCAGCATATACATTGGTAGGAATGCTTATCTCCCAACCTATTTTAAGGATATCATCCTGATAATGTGCCATTGGATTGAATTCTTCGGGTTGAATCGTTTTCATCCGTCTGAACTGTGAGAAGTTGATCAGATTTTGCGTCGGAAAGTCTTTGATTGAAATGTAGTCAATCAGGTCTATATCATTTAATAGTTGCAGGGCCGCTTTGTAGGTGGCTTTAAAACGGGTTATGCTGCTTCCGTCTTCTCCTATTTTTCTTTTCATATTGCTGACTCCTTTAATACGAAGCTTGGCCATTGCAAAAGAGCGACAGTCATCGTACTCACAATCATCGTCCAGTATGATATTTCCTTTGAATTTTTTCATCTTCATTATTTTTTATATCTGTACAACAAAGATACATAAATACTGTCTGAAAAATGAGTGTATGCATCTGATATACAGAGTTGTATGTAGTGACGCTTGTTTCATTGATGCGACAGGATAGGGATGTTGCCGGTTGGCACCGGAACATTCTGGTATTGGATACAGGTTGCCGGAATGGATATGATAAGGCTCTGTTGTAACGATGGATTATTTTACTTAACAATCGTTTCGTGGGAGAGCTCGCTTTTAGACGAGAGGAGGAGCGGTAGGTAAGAACCGATCTCAGTGGATATTCTATTTGAAGCCGGTTCTTGTTGCCGATGTGTAAGACTCTATGGAGGTTCTTTATAGTTAGGGTGAGAAATCATGTATGCAGCGTGCATTTTTTGACGTATTGTTTCGCGTTCTTCTTCGGAAACATGATTACTGTCAGCTATAAAATTCTCTTGGAGGGCAGCTTTTAAGCTCCCCTTGATCTTTTTATGATCAAGGTATATGCTATATTCGGTGTACATTCTATTGATGCCTTCAGCATCAAGGGCTTCTTCATCTGTTTGGAAGCGAGTATATACTGTATTTTGCATTTTTTTGAGAAATTTTTCTGCATGGCTCCCATTTTGTCCGCAATTCTCAAATACGACGGATATTGACTCATGCTTCCGGATTTTGCCTAATCGTGCCCATCCATAATATACTCTTAGTTTTGACTTTTGCATTTCTTTACTTTTTAAAATGTGATCATCTCCGGATAATTATTTGCTGATGCTGCCATTTATCAAGAATCTCCCCGACAATGCAGGGTCAATGAACTTTTCTCATTAAGATTAGGAAGGTCAAGCTATCTTATGAGAATTGTTTTTTATTATCAATCTACCACAGAATTTCCATAAAACTCACTTATTGTCAGACTTCGGAAAACTTTGTGTTCGCGGCAGATCACGTAACGGCTGTATTTCATGTCGTTACCGATAGCTCCACTATGGTACTGAACTTGACCAATAGTGTGTGTATTGTCTTTCATCACAAGTACCATTTCCCATGTATACTTGTCATATTCTTCTTTGCTTACCTTGCGATAGGTACTCAATTCTGAGGAGAATATTTTTCCCGTTGGTTTACTACTTAATTCTTTCATCTTATTTTAATAGGTTAATATGTTATTCTTATTATTTCCTGTACATCAAAGGTACTGAAATATGGGCTAAAATAATGTGTTATGATGCTGAATATCAGTGTGTGCAGACTGTTTGAGTTGCTTCATTTATGCTTTTGGGAAGTGCTGTGTTGCCGGCTGGTGCCGGAGCAGTGGGTGTGATTGGAAGGCATGACGGACTTTAGGAATATGGCAAATTTTTACTTCAAAGGCAATAAGAATTAATGTAAGAGCGGATCTTATAGTAATTCTTGCTGTCTTTGAAGCAATAGTGTGAAACAGTGTATTTATTTCTGTTATTCTTTTGATTTGTTTTTAGTTATTGTAATCTAAATTTTTCATTTGCCGTATCAGAGTGAATGCCTTTGCTTATTTCTACATTCTTGCCTACCTTCATTCCCTGCATTGCGCACAGGCTATCGATTTCTGCCTTGGATTTCCTTGTTTTACTGGTTTTGGTATCTTTTAGAAAATCATCTATTTCACTTTGGGTTGTACACACAAGGGCTGTTATATCACTCTGATCTTCCAACCTCTTTTTTTCTTCTTTAAACTTTTCATGAAGTCCCATAACACAGCCATACAGGAAAGATTTTAGATATGCATTAAGACTTTTAGGGGGGGTGTCATACTGCCATATACATGCATGTTTATATGAAGAATAATCGCGTTTACCGATCATGATAAATTGATTTAACAAGAAGGAAATTAAATACAAAACGATTTCTACATTCTTTTTCCGTCCTATTATCTCAAATTTATCCCGCTTTGATCTTCCGCTATAGCTTGGTGTACACAAAATAAGCGGACGACACATGTTAAACTCACATAAGGTTGAAATAAGGGCACTATACCAACTTCCACTGACTTCGGTTTTATAGGGTATCATTTCCATTACTATAGGATTTTTTAGTTTCTCTTCCGCCGGTATATCCTCTTCCGTCAGATTGTATTCCATTAATAAACGGGTTATTCCGGCTGCTGCTGCATTTGCTTCTCCTTTATTGCCTAATGATGTTGCGGACTCTTTTAAGTTCATTAGTTTACGTAACTTTTCTAATAATTTGTCTTTCTTGGTTTCCATATTATTGCTTGTTATTTAATAAGTATTCTGATTTTTACTTGTTATCGTCTTGGGGTGTATTTCTTTTACTGTAGTTATAAACCAGTAGTTCCAAAAGGAACTGTTTTGGGGTACAGTCATACAGGTAATCGCGTTTTCCATCCATCCTGACGGAAGTAGCGTGTTGAAATGTTATAATTTCTAAATGCCATACTAGATGCCACATAAACTTTAGTGGGGCTTGAATGAGGGTTACAATCACAACTAATGTGATAGCTACGAAAGGCCATATTACATACTTCATATTATAAATTTATTTGTTGAATAATTGGTGCTTAATTATTTGTATCTTATTGGTTTTATTTATTACTAAGCGACTGATAGTTAGAGTATTATCTTACTTTTTTCTTATATACAAAGATACTTATTTATGACTGAGTAGTGTGCTGTAATACGTTGATATACAGATTGTTGCAAGGCTTGTAGTTACTGCATTTAAGTGCTTCGGATATTAAGTGTTGCCGGCTGGTGCCGGAACATTCCGGCATATCTGTCAAATGTGGATTCTGTAGTGAAAAATTGTATAGTTTAGCAGTTACAGGAAGATAAAGTTTGCCTTTTGCTTTGCGGCAGAGGATTTCATAATGGGAGGGGGATAGTCCAAGAGAAATTGGAGATAATAAATAAGGCTGTCTAATTGTTTAGACAGCCTTATCCTGGTTCATGTATGAGTGTTTTGGTTTATTGTTGCAATGGAATTCTAACTGCAATTGTAACCTGATTGATTATTGGTGCTAATGTTCGAATGATATAAACTTGGTCACAATGAAGTCCTCCCCTCCAAACTCTGTGAGTGATTTGAATTCATTCAGACTGTTACAGTAAAAGAAGAGTTCATCATTTTGCTCTTTGTTTGGACCTGGTGATAATTGAATTTTCACATCATAACCTTTATTATCATCTTTCCATGTAATATGGCAGATAGCATATAGAGGCTCACATTTATGGTGTTCAACAAACTGCTGATATTGCTTGTCAATCTCTTTTTTGACCTTATCCGGATCTGTTATGGTTTCGCAGGGAATATTTGATCCGCCGCATTTTACACCTGTTTTTGGCATTGTATTATAATTATTTGTCAATTGAATTATTTTGGGAGGTTTCTAAGCTCCCAATAGTTGTTCTTATTATTTATAAGGAACCAGTTTGCTGGAAGAAAAAACGAAATCTCACTTACGACTTGTGCACCAGTGATTTCGTGAATTTTAGAATTATATACATAATTCATAGGATGGCATACGTAGAATTTCTTATTTCCCAAACCTAGTACGCTGTTCATTCGTCTCTCATTGAAATTACTCCCTCCCAGCATTAAAAGTTCACACCCTGTATCCCGGGTGGCTAGGACAAATGATTTATCTTTGTTTTCGGGAAGAAGGAAAATCGGTTTGTCAATGTCAAACCAATCGCTTTGATAAGTGGCTACATCCCTTGAAATGATAGCATCAATTTCATTGGCATATTCTGTTTGAGTTTTTTCTCTGTTATTGCATTTCATGTCTTGATGATTTATATTTGTTACTTTATGTTTGATTTTTCGAATAGTTTTAAGTTGTAATCATCTGATTGTAATTTTTCCCAAGAATGATAAATGAAGTATTCAATGAGTTCGGCATCTGCTTTTGGAAAGAAAGATATGAGTGTCTGACGTGCGTGTTCTGCCCATTCTCCGCTTTCTGCCAGCGCCCGACGTGCAACTAGTAATATTCTTTCATAGTCTTCTATTGTGCAGCACAGGGAGAAAAGATCATCATTTAGCAGATATTTGTCTGTATCTTCTATACTTCCGGCTTCACTGGTACGAATTTTAATCTTTCCTTCATTCGTCAGTTCTACTGAAATGACTGTACTATTTGCAGCCCAGCCGTATTTGTCAGTGACAGTGACGGAATAAGGATAGAATTCTTTTTCGTCAAGCATGTTGCTGAGCGGATCTTCTGCAATGGGACTGAATAATACTGTCCTTTTGTATTTTAATCTGAGATATTCCTTCAGTGCTTTCAAAAGTGCCCGGCGGGTTTTGAAAAGTCGTTTCTGCCCTTTTGTTCTTTCTTTACAGATAGAATGTAAAATTTGTTTTGGTTTCATCTTCGTTATTTGTTAATCCTTTTTATTGTTATATATAAAGATACTGAATATAAATGACTAATTATCAGATAATCATCCGGAAGGAGGGAGGAAAGAGTCTGACTGGGTATAGTTGACGATATAAAGATCATATTGGAGCATTAATAACACTCCAATGCGATTTTTATAGCAGGTATATCTGTCTCATGCTGCTGGGACACCTTAGTCCTTCAGGACAGATCAATCGGTTTTAATTCTTCGGGATAAACTTGATATTCTATGTTGTCTTTGAGAATGTTGACCGGTGTGTCCACATAGATGTTTCCGTCATTATCCCTGTTTGTGCATTGCACCAGGCATTCACCTTCAATCTTCTCAATAGATACGGATACTCGTGCATTTTCAGTAATGAAATCATAATCACTTCCCAGTGGTGTCGCTTGTCGTTGAATGAACTCAACCAGTGTGTCCATGCCATTAACTAATGCTTTGACATTATTGAAACCGTTCAGATCACCAATTGTATTATTGTAATATCGTTTCTTTTGTTTACCGGTATCATAGTAAAGTTCTGCACTTTTACTGGAACAGGTGAAGGTTATACCGACCGTACGCCCGCTTTCTGTTGTTCCGAAAAAGGGGCATTCACCGCGCAGTCCGAATGCGGTTAGATCGTCGATTGCATCCCAGGTTATCTCAGGGGTTAGCCGTATCAACTCTTCGAGTACCGGAGGCAGGAACGCCTTAGTCCAATATGGGAAGTGTAACTGTTGTTGTTTCTTTTCCAGTTTTAATAACCGTTTGGCTATCTTTTCCTGCTGGTCCTTGCACTTGTTTATACGGCTTTGGTGTTCTTTGTCCTGCACATCATAAGTCTGTATCTGGTCCAGATATTTTAGACGGATGTTCTCGTATACATCATTTATTGTTTCCATTCTATTTCATGTTTGTAGCTGACTTTTGAGCAACTTCTTGTTTATACTTGTATTACTTGCTTTATGCTCATCCTTTGATGGTCATATATTGACCACAAGCAATAACATTACCATAGCGGATGGAGTAGCCTCTTGACTCAAATGCGGTAATTACATTCAGGTAGGCAACATGCGAAATTTCATTGTTTGTTACCTGACTATCTGTGCCTTTGCCCCAGCCTTCTCTCCAGTTCATCGCAAGTCCGGCCCCGAAGTGTATAAAGTTACATTCGCCATTGGCTTTCAACTCGTCAAGGATATATGTAGTAAACTCGTTCTCTTCTGAAGCCTGTTGGCTTGATTGCGGAATATCAATTGTTAACATATTCGTTATTTTATGAGGGTTATTTAATTTGTTTATTAATTGCACTAATTTCTTTGTTTTGTCAAATACTGGTGCAGATTGTGGCTAATGAAGAACTATTTGTTTTTCTTCCTTACAAAGATACTCATAATATATTGGTTAGTAGTAAGATATATTCCTTTTGTAGAAGGAAGGGCAGGAGAGGATTTGTTTCATCCCGGCGAATGATTATTGAGGATGCCGCCGGTGAATGCCGGGGCAATAGAGGTTTTATAAGGTAGGACAGGACCGATGAATTGTGATAGAATGATACATCAGGCAAAGGTATCATTCTATCACAAGATTAATAAGATAATATTAATCGTGTTGCCTATTGGTTGGTGGTATAAATTCCACGTTGTCCTGACTCATCATTTCAGAAAAAAGGTTACCTGAACAATCTTTAGAAAAGTCATTATAGCATAACCCACGTGTAGAGAAATAGTACCTTTTATTTTCGATAACTCTTCCTTTGCAGACTTCTCCGTTGAAGAAGCATACAACCTCATTACCATTATCAAGTAGCTTTCTAAGATACTGATAGTCTTGGCTTAATTTATATATTTTGTTCATTGTTATTGTCTTAGTTTATATGGTTATTTATCCTATTGTCCGAATTTGTGAGGAAGCAAAGAAGGAAGGCTTTCACTTTTGGCATATGAGTTCCATTACGCATTAAAGGTTTCCCTACAAAGCTGTTCCGCCTCTTCTTTATGTGTATGTACTTTTATTGAGAGGCGCAGACTTGTTATCTTTTACAATCATCTTCTTCTTTATTTATCCCATTGTCTGTTGTGAGAGGGATAGGGTTTTGTTCCTTTTCCAGAGGAAACTTGATTGCTTTGAAAAATGAATCGAAAACTCTCTGTCGCGTCTGTTGGTAAGTATCAGCAGGACCTATGTTACTTAATAGGAACTTTTTACCATCGTACTCATTATATTCATCACAAAGCAAATTTGAATCAGGTAATTCATTACTATCATATATCGTATCAATGTCTGTTAGAAGGAAGAACAATGTCATTGTTTCTTTGATAAAATCTTCTGTTATGTTATCTGTAATTTGTATGCCGAAGAACTTTTCAACTGCAATTTTGCAGGCAAGTGGTGTGGGCTTGATGATGTCCTGAATTAATTCCGGATGTCTTGTGACAGCCTCTATCTGGATTTCTTCACATGGTGACTCAATGGAAACTATACGGTGAGGGAACCTTTTTATCTCTGCCAATTGCTTTATTTCTTTTTCTGTCATATTATAAATTTTAGAATCAGTTTATTTTGTTTTGAGGTTAACTGGTGATGACTGGCTTATTTGCTGAATAAAATATTATTAGCTCGTTTTACCCATTTTTCGGCTCTGTCTCCAAAACATTGAATGGCGTTTCTCAACTCAGTCAGGTGTTGTTTCTGTGCTTCTGACAGCTTGCCATTATCGTTCTGCATCCAAAAATAGAAATCAATTTGGTCAATTAATCCATTGTATCTCTTTTCTATAACTTCCATGCTTGTTTTATTTGATTTAAAAAGTGGGTTATGATATAAGTCATTGTCTTATATATTTAGATGTATTAAAGGAACAGCCTGTAATAACTATTACTCATGGAACAGTCTCATGTCCTCATTACAAAGATAGCGATTATACGCTTATTATTAGAATGATGGGGAATTTATGTGATTTGTTTGGATAGAACAGGCTTTATTCATACAAGCGAATATGGGAATGCTGCCGGCTGGTGCCGGAGCAACATGGTAGCAATGTAAGACTTACACTGCTACCTGAGGATGGTTGGTGATATGCGCCTCGTTTTTAAAGATAAGGTGCAAAAGTAGAAATATGTGGATATGGAAAGGATTTTTAATTGTCTACCACCATGAGATTACAATAGTGGAGTTATTCTGGTCACTATCATTGATTAGTTTCTCAAGGATATTTAAGAAGCTTTCCTTTGTTAAATCGCCGGCTTCCTGAAGGGCTTCTTCAAACTCATCATAGTATTCCTGAAAGAAGGACTGTTCACTATTAATTATATCCCGTAGCCTCACTAGTTCTGATCGCTCGATTTGGTATTCATTTGTAAATGGTGATTCGGCACTATTCTCTATCTCGAAAAGTTCAAGAATATTAAAGAATGCCTTTTGTCCGTCAATGCTATTAAAGGATACATCTGCGTACTCAACATGATACGTCCTAGCTACATGCATTTTTTTGCTCATTATTGTAAAGTGTAAATTAGTTGGGTAATAATTTTATAATCTGACTTATTTATGTCCTGTTATCTTTATTTTTCAAATGATTTTTCTGTCAGATAGTTCAATTTTACAGTTTCGCCTGTCATCCAGCTTATATTTTCAAGATCATATTGGCAATGGTAGGATAGGAAGTCCTCGATCATTTCTTTATCGTCGGCTATTTCTGTCGTAATAAGGTCAACATCAGTACTACTATGGCACAGTACCGCAATGGTTAACAGGCATTCTTGTGGAATATTCATTTTATTTATCAGGTGCTGTGTTCCAATTTTGCTCTGACCTTCAGACAGCCATATTTCGAAGTTCTTGTATATGGTGGCATTTTCCAGTATTGAATAATAATCATCAGATGCAGAACTCCTCCAATCATTTTTATTGTCGGGTGGTTTACACATGATGGTTATCTCATTTTTATCACTGAAACTCTTGCCATCCTCATCGGGTTTAAGCAGGAATAATGCTTCTGTACGTGTAAGAGCAATGTGGGGTTGGGGTTTACTTTTCATTTTTAGGTTGTTGTTAGTGAAATTGATTTAAAAAAGTTTCTAAGCTGATTATCATTCTTGAATCTACAGATATGGCCTTTGTAAAGAATGTCAACCTGTACATACCATTCGGTAAAATATAAGGGGCAGAAGCTATCTCTGGTTTCAACCCGACGACAAAAGATGAGGTCACATTCTTTACCTAGTATGGTCTGGTGCTCGGTTCTGATTTCGGACAACTCCTCTGCATTGACGAATCTGTAACCTTCATTTAGCCCTGAGGGGCGGCAGAATTTTTTAATTAAATTCAATTTCCCTTTATTCATCCAATTGGTGATATTTTCGGGTACGTTTGCAAGATCCGTTTGAGGGAGTTCACTAAATTCCGGATACTTTATCAGTTTGCTTTTGGGTCTCATAATAACAGGTGATATGTATTTCTTCTTTATTACAAAGATAGCGATAAAGTAGTTAATATGAGAGGAATGACTACTGTCTTATACTCATTTTGTTGTGGTGTATTTTCTTCATGCAGGCGAGTGGAATTGAGGGTGTTGCCGGCTGGTGCCGGAACGGTACCGGTTATCTTAGAATGGTTGAAGCTTCGGCTTAAGAAGCATATATAGGACTGGAAAAGTGATAAACTGGTGTGCTAGGTACTATCAAATGATATGTGATGTATATCTTCTTTCATTTTTAATTGCTGTTTATGAATCTGTTATTTTATGCAGTTAGCTTTTTTACGGATTAGTCCCATATTTTTCCTTACCATATTAATAATCCGATTATGGTATTTTGTATTTTCATTGCACGCTCCGCGGGATTGCATAACATCGAAAGTTACTAAGGAAACTTCAACTGTTTCAATCGGTTTCGCGCCTATCCGGGCAGAGAGAATCAATGAATTTTCTTTCTTGAAATATTCATTTGAAAATATGCAATGGTGCATAGAATTACCTTCTTCTTTATATTCTTCTAAACTCTTAAGGACGATTATCTTAATCTCATTATCAGAGATGCTGAAATCAAAGAATTTACTTTTTGATTCTAAAAACTTTGGTTCATATTCCTTTTGTTCCAGCAGCATTTCAAGTTGCTGTTGCTTCTCTTGCTCCAATCTCTCTTTTTCTCGTTTAGCTGTATAAATGTCATGTGATTTTTTAAGATTCTCAGGACACACATAGCAAGCGTTATGCAGGTCTTTTTTGTATCTTTCAAGAAGTTGCAGGTAATCTTCAAATAAGTTTGCATCTTTGACAATATATTTATTTCGTATGCATATCTTAATCGTTGCCCAATTTCTATTAATGAAAGGTGCTCCGCCATTAACCATGTAGTTTAAGAGCCCGTATTGTTTTGATTTGAGTAGCGTTTCAGCCTTTGGTTCGTTGATAATGGTACGAACATAATAGTACGGATCCGCATTGGGGAGTTGTTTGGTTATGCCGTATTTTTTGTATCTTTTCATCAATTTTTGAGTAGGATAGGACTTATGGACGAAGACATTGTAATCGAAGGAATAATAAAATTTTCCTCTCTGTCGAATAGCCATTTCAGAAAGGTGTGACCAGCCATCGAACTTGTATGTGGAGAATATGAACCGGGATTTAGCTACTATGGTAGTAGTTTCATCCGTTCCTACCCACTTTTGCATTACTTCATCAATAAAATAATCTGCGGGCTTTTTATGAGTATTGATACGCCGAATATAAATGTATCTATAAATTAGGAAATCTTTGCGTTTATCTACTTTACAGAAATATTGTTCTTCTTTGTCGGTACGTTTATTAGAGGTCACGACCTTCAGGGTGGTTCCACAATAGGGACATTTTTCTGTTTTACCGTCTTTGACTCCTGTGTTGGCAAAAAGTTGACTGCACTCTGTACAAAAAATGAGTCTTTTTGTTCGGTATCCCATATGGCTTACCACGTTTTTTTTAGCCCATTCGACTACTTTCGGGGTAATTGGGGGTAATTGGCTACTCAACTTAATTACCTGTTTCTGTAATTCAGTCCGTGGTATCATAGTGTATCGAATAAGGATAATTGTCCGGCATCTTTCTCTTTCTCTTTTTTGACTGTTTTGGGAGATGTTTGTATTGAACAACTGTGTGTGGGAACAGTAGTGGTGATGTTTGGTTCATCGTAATAATGAATAGCCATACCAAATACAATTTCGTCTTTTATGACTACTATATTGCCTTTTTTGCTTGCTTCACCCATAATGTACTTGCAGCAGTTTTCGAGTGATTTGGCAGGATTGGCATACTTTTGGGCAAATTGTTTATCACTGGCAGCACGTTGGTTTAAATAGGCTTTGATTGCTTGCTTGAACTCTTTCGGGATTTCCATAATTTGTGTCAATTAGTTGTTAAGCGGATATGGCTTTTGCTATGATATTGGCATCGCCTAATTTTTGTGTGATGATATTTAAAGCCATGGAACATTCTTTCTCACTGACAACACCTGTTGGGATGTGCAAGGAAGTCATTATTTCATTTAAATAATATAAGAGTTGGGTTAGCCTCATGTAACTTAATTTGACTCTTTTGAAGCGGTTGCCGATGGCATGAATTTTTTCAATCCGCTCATCAAACTGGGTACAGGAGAACTCACAAAATGTACGTGCCAGTTCTAATTTGGATATGGTAGCAGAATGGGAAGTTCTTTGCTTGTCAAACTGTTTTTTTATTGTGTAGTATAATATATCCAAATGCTTACTGATTTCATTGCTGACTATCTCGTTGGCGTCAGAGAAAAACCCCGGATTGTCGTTCATAATGCCATTGATTGTTTTTTCATATTTATGACGGGCTTCTTTGGCACATTTTACGAGCTGTTTAGTGCGGTGTTTATATAATGGAGATTGCTCAATCACTGCTAATGCTTCAACGGTTAATCCGCATACCACGTCATTAGTAAAGAGGATATTGTACGCATAGGCAACAAATAACGGTTCGTGCTTGCTGATAATTTTAGTTGCTTGTTCTTTATTCATAATTACATTCTTTGTGAGTATGATTTTACTGGAAAATAGTTTTATTGTTCTCCTTTCTTGTATTACAAAGATACTAAATTAGTGTCTTTGGTTAGGTGGTATTATGCAGATATATAGATAATTAAGTGGCTTGTGTTAGGCTCATTGGGGCAATAATTCTGCTATGTTGCCGGCTGGTGCCGGAACATCAGGGTTAACTAAGTGGTCGCATTGCCTAGATTTTATTTATATTCATTATTCGTTAATTCCTAATGCTTTATTGATTGCTGGATAAACATATTTAATAAGAGGATCTGACAAATACAATCCGGCTTGATGAAATTCAGCAACCCTCTGTAATGCTTCCAGCAATTCAGGAGCAGCCGCTATTAACCTTGCATTTGCTTCTGCCTCTACGAAGTATCCTGTTTTCGGACCAGTTTATTATTGGCAATACGCTTTCGGAGAAAGGAAGATTGCCGACAATACACGAAGTGCCTGAACTTGTAGGAAACAATTCCGGACACTTCTAATTTTGCGGATAAAATAATAGCAGGCTTCTGACGTGGAGGATCCCGGAGGGTGATACCGGATGATATAAATGGCGGAGAAGGATGATAGAAGAAGGGATTGATATAAAGTAGGATCAGCGTGGGCAATTCGTTGCTTGCGGCTTTATAAAGGATAGGGCGGTGTTCAAGTAACAGACCTTTCTGTTTATCAGTTTGCCCGGTTCATAAGGTCGCAGAATCATTGTGGATTATGAACCAGGCATTAAGGCAATATCAGTGCCAAATGTTTATTGGGGACTATATTCTTGTTTTTTAGATCATTTACACGAAATAAAACTCCCCATTTTAGAGCACTGTCATGTGGAATAATGTCATTATTTTCAGCTCCTTGTACATATTCTAAAATACCACTCTTTAATACATCCCAATGTTCAACTTCTTTAAGTGTTGGGTATAACAATATCAACGGAGGTTCGTCATCTTGCCGTTCTTCAATTGCATAACCATCATAAAACTTCATGGTTAGGTCATATTCTTCCTTATCACCAAATATTTCAGGACTACAAACAAGAATTTCATCAATGTCATATTTTCCTATACCAAAATGTTCGTTGAATAACTGGAAATGCTTCTTTTCAGGTTGCCATTCAAATTCCTCATTACCACCAAAAGATTTCTCGGTCATATCAAGATTAAGTTTAAGATTATCTCCGGCTATCCATCGGATGTTGTCCGGATTGTACTCACAGTCTGTAATCAAGAAAGATTCAACATCTCCTTTGTATTTTTTATTAATCAACATTTCATCTACTGTAATGATATCAACTGAATTACAGTGGAAATCTAATACTGCTATTTTCATTTCCTTCATATTTATTCTTGTATTGAGGGCTATTTATTACTGATTAAGCGATTTAATCGTGTCAAAATCACATCTTTATCTATTGCTATACTATTACCGTTTTTATCGACACAATTTCTGTAAAAATCAAACACATATTCCTTGGCTTCTTGATACTTCTTTGCATCAATTAATGGTTGAATTTCTTTTTCGCAAGTATTAGCAAGTTCTTCTCCTTTTTGGTTAAGTTCGGAAGAAAGCTGCACGATTTTTTTTATTAGCTTCTGTTTGTTCATTACTTTTTCGCAAATAGTAGCAAATTCTTCTCCTTTTTGTTCAAGTTCGGAAGAAAGGCGTACGATTTCTTTTATTAGCTTTTGTTTATTCATTACTTTTTCCTTTTAAATCCAATGTATAGCTGTGTCTTTTCCTTTTTCATTTGCAAATTTGAGTGCTTTTCCGTAATCTTCAAAAGCACCTAAAAAACCGTTGGCGTAATCTTCATCATTAGATTTATACATATCATGTGTGAATACTCCAAACATACCATGATACTTTTCTTTAATTTCTTTTTTGCTCATACCTATTTCGTTTTTTGGTTATCCGTTATACAATCCAACACTATCACGTTTGCTTCTTATCACAACTTTTGCTATCTCATCAATATTAGTACATAAGAGTTCAAAGAATTTTCTTGTACATATACCCTGTTCTTCATGCGTCATTTGCCTATCAATAATAAAACCTATTGTCTCATCCATGCGGTCAGTTATATGATCCGCTATCCAATCATGTACATCAAATGTACCTTTAGGATATTCATCATTTAATCCTCTAATGGTCCATAAACCACCGTCCATAAGTATATAATGACACAATATTTTGCTCATATATAAATGCAAATCGGCCCTTTCACCGCATCCACGACCAGGCATATTGATAAGAATATATCTACTGATTGTTTTATTCAGTATCATCCACAAAAGATGTTTCTCTCTTCCAGTCATATTTAGCTCCTTTCTATTTTCTAATGAGATAATGGGTGAGTCACTTACTCAACTGATGTTTGTTTTGAATCATTTATTTAATTCTCGCATAAATATCTCTTTAGCCTTGATTAAGGTGTCAGTTGTGATATCAAAGCGTGTTTCTTCTCCCATTACGCGCCATGCTTCAATAGCTTTTTTCTTCATATCACGTTCAGCGGCTTCTATCGCTTCCTCTGCATCACATACAGCAATAACAAGAGCATCATTTTCATCTTCCGAATCCATTGCGCAGTCTGCCAATATGCATTCAGCTTCTTTTGATTCCATAAATTATTCCTTTCTGTACCGTTATTAATCAATTTTTATTTCTTCAATCATAGATAGAGGAACGCCTACGCAAGTTGAATAGGTATTGATTCCATTTCCTTCTTTTAATCGTTTTTGAATTTCTTCCTCACTGTAAGGCTTTTCAATAGAGCAATGCGTTCTGTCATATTCTTGCACTTCTTCGCTTTCGGATTCTCTAACATCGTAAGGTCTGTATAAAACTACATCTCCTTCCTTTGCAGCAAGCATAACTATCCCATTTATGGGATGTTTCACGATTCCAATTTTACCTTTATACCCATGACTTTTAATCAGGTTAATATGATTTTTAATATCCATATTTAGCTCCTTTCTGTATTGGATTAGTTATTATTTACTCTGAAACCAACATACCAGCATAACCAACCTATTTCAAACGCCCAATCACTCCAACCGTTAGCCTTCATATTTGCATTGATAGCTATATGTGGGAGAAAATTGATTGTTTTTGGTAAGGTTGCTGCTTTAAAACTTATTTTACTCATTCCTCCTTTGTATTGAGTATTTTCTGATGTAGAAAACACTTGTTTATAATCATTTTTTTAACCTCTTCTTGTATTACAAAGATAACTATAACTTGTTGATTATTTGTAAGATACAATCATTGTACAGGCTAGAGGCCGGGGATAAACTTTCTTCATTAAAGGGAAAAGTGAGATGCGAATGTTGCCGGCTGGTGCCGGAACATCATGAGAAATATGGTATAACCATTAGAGGCTATACCATATTTCTACCTCATAACTGTGGTGCTTTGAATTAATTGTCTATCAAAAAAAAGCTTAAACACCTCGCTGTTATACTGCCCATATGTTAAAAAGATTATTTCGGCGATGGTGTACTTCTCCTTTCGTACCATCAGCTCACATTCTATAAACATCTTTGTACCAGTAGAACATACGCCTGTAATTACCCGATATGCTTCAATGGCCTCTGCAAATGTCAATTCGCTGTCAAGCGTCAAGTTCTCGTATTTACTTTTGTCACGATTGGAAATTTTATATATCAAGTCAGCCTTCGCCTGTTTTAAAGTATCGCCATATGACCATTTACCATCACCGTCCGTAACAAGGTACTGTATTTCCGCTTTGCCGATTTGACTGATCTTGTAGACATTTCCTCTATGAGAAATAACCTTTGAGAAGATTCCATCCGCCCTAATGTATCTGTAGTTACGCCACTGAAATAAATCAGGGACATTACGCTTTACTTTATTTGTATCGGCAATACCTGTGCCTTCAAGATTGAGAGAGCCGCCTACAGTCAAATTATCTGGAAGTGAGGTGATACCTGTGCCTTCAAGGTGGAGAGAGCCACCTACAGTCAAATTATCTGGAAGTGAGGTGATACCTGCGCCTTCAAGGTGGAGAGAGCCACCTACAGCCAAATTATCTGGAAGTGAGGTGATACCTGTACCTTCAAGGTGGAGAGAGTCACCTACAGTCAAATTATCTGGAAGTGAGGTGATACCTGTGCCTTCAAGATGGAGAGAGCCACCTACAGTCAAATTATCTGGAAGTGAGGTGATACCTGTACCTTGCAGATAGAGAGGACCACCTACAGTCAAATTATCTGGAAGTGAGGTGATACCTGTACCTTGCAGGTAGAGAGAGTCACCTACAGTCAAATTATCTGGAAGTGAGGTGATACCTGTGTTTCGCAGGTCTAGATAGCCACCTACAGTCAAATTATCTGTAAGTGAGGTGATACCTGTGCCTTCAAGGTCGAGATAGCTACCATAATGTAGCTTACCATTTTTCACTTCAAGCGTATAGCCTGTTTTATTCTTAAATTCTCTGACTATTTCTGTAAGTTCTTTTGTTTTCATATTATTCCTTTTCTTATTGAATTGAATATTATTTATATCTTGCTTGAATCAAATTATATGCTTGTGTATGGGTAAATCCCCGTAGCATAAGTGTAGCAATATCAATTGCTTGTTGTTCTTTATAATAAATACCTTTCTTATGCTTGATATCTTTCAATTTGATTTTTGCTTTAGCTGATTTATTCATCTCTATTTGAGTTTTTTTTGAACATTAGAAAATACCTGTTTTTAATCATCTTTATCATTTCTTCTTTTATTACAAATATAACGATAAAATGTTGATTATATGTAAGATGAAATTATTATGTAAGTTGGGGAACGGAGAGGAGCTTTCTTCATTCAAGAGAAAAGTAGGATAGGAATGTTGCCGGCTGGTGCCGGAACATCGGGTATTGTATAGCCTCTAAAGGATATACAATATTTTTATCTCATAACTATCTTGTAATACGTTTAGATAAATAATCACGTTCAATCAAGTAATTCCACAAATCTCTGTCAGTTCCACCGATTGTTTGACATAGACCTTTCATTCGCCCGTAACACAAATCATAGCCACAGGAAGCGTCATCACGCCATTTATCAAAAATATCACTTCCTTCTTTCGTCAAAGCAAAAAGCCCTTCCTCTGAATATTCAAAATCTTCATTTAGTTCAGGCAAAGAATTTGAATCTTTGGCTACACCGATATAACTTCGATCAAAGACACTATCGCTTCCATCGTAAACGAAGTAGATAATTCCATGCGTATAGTTCATTTCTTACTTATTTTTAGCTAAATTCAACATTAGTACAGCCATAAGGCACATCATTGGTTGTATTATAGAAATTATCTGTTGTATCTGACTGCCCATTCGCTTCTTCAATATACCAACAACAGTCTCCGCGGTCGTAATAAAGAGCAACCCTTATATGTCCGTTGCTGTAAGTATTGCTACCATATTCATCATAGCCATCAAACCTGAATCCAAGTTCTGACAAGGCCTTCTTGTACGCTGTTTTGCCATTCTCAATAAATTCATCTTTCATATTTTTGATATGCCAATTATATACAGCGTCGTAGACTTCTTTAAATGTTTTCAATTCGTTCATGTCTTGATTGTATTGAGTATTTTCTGATGTAGAAAACACTTGTTTATAATCATTTTTTAACCTCTTCTTGTATTACAAAGATAACTATAACTTGTTGATTATTTGTGAGATACAATCATTATGCAGGTTAGAGGCTGGGGAGGAACTTTCTTCATTAAAGGGATAAGTAAGGCAGGAGTGTTGCCGGCTGGTGCCGGAACATCATGAGAATATGGTATAGCCTCTAATAGCTATACCATATTTCTACCTCATAACTAATTTGTTATACGTTAATCGTTTGATAACACAATATTTCCATCAAACATTTCAAATTTATTTATATCCCACTCTTTAGAGTATTCTCCAACAAATCGGTCTGTACATTCAGTATGAAGTACTACCCCTGAAAAAACGGTAGGATCATCATCTGATGTATCTGTTTTCAACACGATAAGTTCATGCGTTTTGCATTTCATGAGCAAAGGAGAATTGCCATTATCCTTTACATTTTCATTTACTTGGATTTTCATACCTTTCTTTGTTTTGATTAATCTGCATCGTATTCGACATCAATGACTTCCTCAGACTTATATGCCATTGGCAAGGTCATATCTGCACGTAGCATTCTCCACATCAGAGAGATTGCTGTTTCTTCATCATCGGCATATATTTCTCGTATCCCGGAGTATGAGCCGTAATAATATCTTATAGTGTATTTATTCATTTCTATCTTGTTTTACTCTAAATAAGAATGAAATTGTTTAACCTGTTTCATAAAATTATTGCATTTCATAGGGTATTTGCCGGATTGATAAGATTTTATCAGTCCGGCAAATGGATTATCCATTAAAAAATTCTGAGACTACCGGCTTTTTATACCAATTGGTGATTATTCCGTTCATGTCGATCTCGAAATCAACATAATCACCATAACCATCAGTTGGAGGCAATAATTGATTGGGTACATAATCTTGTTTAATTGATGCAACTATCTTTTGATTTTCGTCCAACAAGTAATAAGACCCTTCATCGACTACTTTCAAATAAAACTCACCACTCTGTCCCAGAGGCCATTCAAGTATCTTTCCCGTGTTGATATCAATTGTCCCTTTCCACCAATCATAACCGTATTTGTCAGTTGGAACTTCTTCCCTAAGCGGAAAATTCTTGGGTATGTCTTCTTCTCCGTATCTGATAGGAAGTTCAACTTTCACATATTTGACTTCTAACTCTTGACTGCTTTTCATTACTACTTTCATGTTCATTTTTTTATTGTTTTATTCTAACTCTTAAAATTCTCTTTCTTTATAGATGTCGTAAATAAAGAAGATATATCCCTACAAAGGAGTCATTTCTACAGTTCCTCTTCTTTAGATAATTTATACCTCTCATACGCATCAAATGTTTCTTTGATGGTATTTAATAAATCGTCAAACTTCAAAGGTGTTATCTTTGCAAAATACTCTATTCCATTTGTAGGATAACAGCAGTTAGTTACCAATCTCTGAGGATTACCAAAAAGATAATGGAGCTGGAATTTATCATCCGGACGAACTTGGAAGTACTTAGACAAAATTTCTAATGTTTTGTTGCCTTCTTTAATAGCTTCTTCCAAAGTATCAAAGATGCCAATTGTAATGGTCTTATTGTGACATACACGATTTGTTATATCTTCTGGTCGGTCATGATAACGAAACTCGATTGTCAATAATTCCTTTTGCATACTAATCTGATTTTCGATTTCTCCATTCATATCAACTCTATTTATTATAGGTTTATTCATATTCTACTTAGTATTGAGTTTTTTCTGATGTGGAAGACACTTGTCTATAATCATATTTGTTATCTCTTGTTATATTACAAATGTAATGATAAATGGTTGATTATTTGCAAGATACAATCATTGTGTAGGTCAGAGGCCGGGGAGGAACTTTCTTCATTAAAGGGATAAGTAAGGCAGGAGTGTTGCCGGCTGGTGCCGGAACATCATAAGGAATATGGTATAGCCTCCAGGACTAATACTCTATTTTGGAATTAATTTTACTCGTTTATAATAGTATCCTTGATGTGATTAGATGAGATGTCGTTTTGTTGGAAAAACTTTGGTTTCAGAGGAATCAGAAGCTATAAGGATAGTACTATCCTCTTCAATTTTCCCCAAAACTGAAATTACTTTATACTCACCATCGGATATACCTTCCGGATCATGCCGGTAGACAATGTTACCTTTCTTTATGAAATTATACTTGTCCACTTCTACTTTAGGTTTGAATAAAAGGAGATGAAAGAAAAGAGACTTTTCATTTCAAATCCCCGCAAAGCCTTATAGCTCATAAATCATAATCCCCAAAAGCCATTTGCCGTTCTCCCAAATTACGCTTTTGTGCATCAAAGGAGATGCCCGTCTTGATTAGTTTTCGTCCGTCCGCCTGATAAGGAATCAGATATCCTTTGTCGTCAATCTGTTTCAGGGCAGCTTCGGCACTTCCGTCGAGTTTGAATTCAAAGACATAAATGTAACCCGGCGTCCACACGACGGCATCCGCACGCCCGGTGGCACTACGCACTTCCACACGGGTAAACTGGTCCATCAACTTAAAGATAAGATAGAAAACCACTTGGTAATGACGTTCTGTCTTCGTGTTGAGGTCATAAGGGAAATCAGCAAAGAAAGCCTCCATGCGGTTCAGAAAAGCATTGATATCGCCTATTTCCAGTTCATGAACGAACTTACCTATATAGAAAGCCGTATCCCTCTCGGACACAGGAGTATAGAAAGGAGCAGCAAAATTAAGAAAGCCATATTCCACCTCTTCATTCGGGAATCCGAGCGTGTATATACGGAAGCGCTCATCAAACTTCTTTATAGTCAGATAACCGCTCTGGTAAATCATAGGAATAGGATTGTGGATATCCGCCCGATCATCGCTGAGCGATGCCGCAGAAACTTCAATGCCGTCGAGCTTGCGCAAATCGTAGTCGGTCTTCTTCAGCATCTCCACCAGGAAGGTAGGCGTACCGCTGGCAAACCAGTAACTGCCGAAGCTTAGTTTGGAAAGGGCACTGAGCACACTGAACGGATTATACATCGGAGTGAATTCCTCATCGTAAGTAAAACGGTACCCATCATACATCTGTGTCATCTTCTCCATCACTTCAGGATAGCTCAATGAATTTTCCTCCGCCATCTGCTTCAGTTCGGGAGCGAAAGTAGCTTCTATTTCCGGACGTGTCATACCGCAAAGGGTATTATAGGCAAGGTCAAAGCTGATGTCATTCAACTGGTTAAGGCTGCTGAAGATACCCCTCTGGGCAAACTTCGTCACTCCGATGATAAAGACGAATTGCAGCCAGGGGTCGGCACTTTTCAACACAGAATAGAAGGCAGTCAGCGTTTCACAAAAATCGGCTTGCAGCACCTCGTCGTGGATGGAGTTCAGCAAGGGTTTGTCGTATTCGTCGATGAGCACCACCACGCGGCGTCCGGTCTGTTCGTAGGCACGACGGATGACGTTCATGAAACGGAGGGAGTAACTGGGATTGATATCGGTAACATTATAACGGGCTTCCCAGCATTCCAATTGAGTCACAAGCAGGTTTTCCAGCTTTTCACGGCTATCGTACTTCCCGGCATTGAGGTCGAGGTGCAACACCGGATACCTGAACCAGTCCTGCTCCAGTTGCTCAATGGCAAGTCCCTTGAAGAGTTCTTTCTTCCCCTCGAAATAGGCTTCGAAGGTAGAAAGCAACAGACTCTTGCCGAAACGCCGCGGACGACTCAGGAAACAAGGATTCCCCGCCTTTGCCAACTGATAGGCCAACGCGGTTTTATCTACATAAAGAAACCCCTCACTACGTAATTTCTCAAAGCTCTGTATCCCTATCGGGAGTTTACGGAGCGGACTACCGGAAATAATTGTTGTATTCATGCTGCTCATTCGAAATAGATAAATGCAAAGTTAGCAATTAATTATGAGTATTGAGTGTTTTCTGATGTGGAAAACACTTGTTTTGAATCATCTTTTGAATCTCTTCTTATATTACAAAGATAACTATAACCTGTTGATTATTCGCAAGATACAGTTGTTATGTAGGTTGGAGGCCGGGGAGGAACTTTCTTTATTAAGGGAATATATAGGGCAGGAGTGTTGCCGGCTGGTGCCGGAACATCGGGAATGGTATGGTATAGGCTCTAAAGGCTATACCATATTTTTATCTCATAACTTATTTATTTAAGTCATTTTCTTTAGTTTTTACGGATATTTCCAGCCGTTTCTTCACTTCCTCCGCAATAACTTCCTTAATTAAGCGGGTTATGTAATTGTGCTCTAATTGAGCTACCTCGTCTCTGAATATAATTCTTATCCAATTCTCAATATGGCTGTCTACACCAAAAGAATTGTTCATATACTCTTTTAGAAGCTTGGGTAGTAGGGGCCTGATTTCATTGATTATATCCTGTTTAGATAATCCTAATTCGTTGTGGATATAGTTCTTTATGGCTTTGTATTCTTTGCTTTTACTCATACTTTTTTTTTTGAGAGTTATATGCCTATTCATACTGGATGATAGAACCGTCTTTCCAGAAGGAGGGAAATCTGTCTTTGGACAACGCACCGTTGTTTTCATATTTTAACTGCCAGTTTAATTGCCCATTGTCCCAAAATCTTCGAGTCATTCCTATTCTTATCAAAATTTCTCCGCTTGGAGACAGTATTGTATTTTCAAATAAGTTTTTGAATGATGGCGGGACAATTCCAAATGTAGTTTCGTACATCAAGTTACCATTCTTATGATATTCTCTGACTTCTCTTTTTTCAATAAGATTTATATCCATATCTGATTTTTTATTGAGTTAAACTTTTTTGTTCTGCTTTTCTACCCATTGCGCTCCTTTTTTATACCCTTCAACAAAGGCATCTGAACACACTCTTTGTATTATAGAGGTACAAGTCTTATTGACTGGGCATATAGCACATTTACGACTTAATCCACTGGCTTTCTTTGCAGCTTTGGTTACTCCTTTCATATTTTACTCCTGATTATATAATTCTTAAACATTCTATCTACTTATCACATATCAAAGATAGTGATTATATTCTGATTATCAGATGAATAAATACGTTGGTGGTCACAACAAATAGAAGGTGACTTTATCCATTTATGCGATAAGAAGAAGAATGCTGCCGGCTAGTGCCGGAGCAAGAGGTATAGTAGTAATATGATTGACTATGGACGTACCTTTTCCAGTTATATCTTTTATAATAATTACGCCAATACCATTTGTTAATTCGACAACGAAAGAATTGATATTCTTTCGTTGTTTTCCGAGGTAATCTGAATTTACTCATTGTACTTGCTTTTAGTCAATCTGTACAGAAACCTGCCTGACATCCCGAACCTGTTCCGAAAATGAAATCTGTTTGAATTGGCAAACGCTCAATTTGTCGTAATGAATATTTATCTTTAAAGGTGTGTCCTGCCATGTCCTCCATAATCGTGGCCCACCACATTATTGGATTAGAGGTATCAAAATTCTTTCGTAACTGTGCCTCGTGTTTCCAAAAGCAATTCAGGCAGTTCGAATCCCTTGGGAAATCTATGCTCTTATCTTCCCAATATTGTTGAATATGATAGTGAGTTATTTTATCTTCAATTAGTGGAAATTCACCTATACGCCATTCAACTTCTTTCCACCGTTGTACCCATCGTAATGACTTGTCTCTCCACTCACATTTGTATGCAAATTTGAAATTGTTATTCAACCGTTCAGACCGTTCAAGCTCATCATATCTATATCCTATTCTCATTTTCACAGGAAGTTCATGATACTTGAAAAGAAATTCAAAAATTGGTTGCATCTTAAGTACGGTTGTACAGATACGCTTATTTCGGTTTGGGATGCACCGGTATGTATTTATCATTTCCTCCCACCCAATTCCCCGTAACCAAATTATTTCTCTTCCAATCTTTTGTTCTAAGTCAAACATCACTTTTAATATCTTAGGATCTTCCGATGTGGCTACAAATTCAGGCATGTGACTACAATATTTCTGCAACTTGTCATTTGCCATCTGCATCAACTTCTTGTCAATATCCCTACCGGCATTATGGGAATCAATGCAGCAAAGGGCAAATACTTCAATATCCGCAGGGTAATGAACGGCAATATACGAGGAAGTCTTTCCTCCGGATAAACTATTTACTGTTTTCATAATTAATTCTTTGCTTTCTTGTTATTCGTCAATTACTTCTGTTCGAAAAAAGGTTTCCCACATGATCGGTCACCTAACACACAGGGTATATAGGAAAATTCAGTTCTCTTATCAAGCATCGCCAAGTGGGAGTAACCGCAAGTTTTTTCATGTCTGCAATTTATGCAGCTATTTACAGATGGATTGCTATCGGCATATTTTTTGTCCATGCCTCTATTGTATTGTCCATTTTCTAATGTAGAAAAGACTTGTTTGTATTCATATTATTGTCTCTTCTTATATTACAAAGATAGTCATAAGCTGCTGATTGTTGGTGAGATATAATCACAATGTAGGTTAGGTACCAGACTGGTATTTTTTTCATTAAGGCGAAAAGTGGAGAGGAAATATTGCCGGCTGGTGCCGGAATATTGGGGGATATGGTATAGGATCTAAAGCCGGAACCTTGTTATAGAGTTGAATTTTTCCAGCTAATGCATGTGTCTGATTTGTCAGAAAAATTGGTTGTTACGTTATTTTTTTGATAATACTTTGAATATATAAAAGACCGGTACTGATTATTGATAACCGGCACCGGATAAGAATAGAGACTAAGGTAAATTTAGTCCAAAGGGGGGTGATTTTTTATGAATTGTTTTACTTTCAGCTTTGTAAAGGCATCTACGGTGAAAATATAATCATTCTTTTCCCAATCGGTGTATCGGTGTAGTTTCATGAAGCTGTCTGCCCATGAAACCATCTCACTGACAAGCTCGCGCGAATCAATCTCGTATTTATCGGGCAGATGTTCGGCACCGACATTAAATGCTATATCAGCCAGAACTTCGTCACGGTCACGTTTTTTTGCGCCAGTCGGGTTGCAGTAATCCTGCCTGATTTTTACGCGTTGACTGAATGACAATTTGTTCCAGAAATTATTATAATGTTCTGTACTGCCATCAACGACAGGTGGAAGCCCGGTAATCTCCTCCAATGTAGAAGCCTCCCGCATGTCCCACCAGTTCTGTAATTCATGTTGCAGATTTTCCTGAACGATGGGCTCAACGTACTGTTTGCAGGCATTGCAATAACAATCATCCTCTTTGTCCAAATCCTCATTACAATACTTGACAAAGGCATTATTAAGACCGGGGTTTACCCAGGCTTTAGCCACGATGTCCGGAGAAGCGCACCAGTGACATACCAGATTCTCGTCCCGGGTTTTGCTGCTGACTATGGTTTGTATTCCTGTTTTCATTTAGCTCTATTTTTAGGATTAGTTTTCATCTGCAGTTTCGCATAATTTACCAGTATAGGGAGAATAAATTGTTCCACTCTCTACTGCTATGGGGTCTACACCGAACAAGGCAATGCCCGGTTGGTAATATAGCTCCATCTCATAAGGTTCCAAGGCGGTTTTCTCAGCTACTTCGCGAGCCATGCCACCTGCCATCAGGTCTAGGACTCTACCTTCATAGGCTAAGGGAGTCTCATTGGGAGTTAAACGAATCATTACTGATTCGTACTGATCTGAATTATTAAGTTTTACCATATTGATTTATTGTTTTGATTTTTCGCTGATCGCAGGTTTGTCTGGATGGAGAATTTCTATTTTAATGTATGTTCCATATTAAATTATTATATAGTTCATTCGTCCTGCCGACCAATTGCTTATATTACTTACCAAACCATTTGAGCCTTATCAGGCAGTTTATTATCAGTTTTGCATTTCAGGGCAAAATCTAAGGTTCTTTTAAGGCTTCTATATGTTTTGTACTGCCACAATTCACCATCGGTGACATATTCTTTACCGTCTTCACTGATTTGTGCACCATGGTGCTGTTCAAATACTTCAAAAGAATTATCATTGTATTTACCAACTGAGCAAAAATAATATCCGTTCATATTAAGTTCTACAACTTCTATAGTTGTGGCAATGCTATAGTCAGTCTGGCTTTTAAGACCTTTACTCTTTAAATATTTCTCAACTTCTGAAAACTTCATACTGCTTTTTCGGTTATGTTTATAAGTGACTTGTTTAAATTACAAAATTTATTCTGTTTTATCCTCTTCAAGTGGTTGTTTCTTTAATACAAATTTAAGAATAATATGCTTATAATCGGAATGATAACGATGGTCTGTGGAGTGTATGTTTGAAGTGCGTTTTCTCCATATTAGCGAGCTTGACAAGGATTGCTGCCGGCTGGTGCCGGAGCATTTTGGAAACTGTTAGATTAAGTTATAAGGGTTATACTAAATAGGATTTTGCTACTGGATAAACTGAAATCTTTATTTTCTCTCTATGATTGCATAATTGGCGTGATCTTCAGCTTGATTTCTCTTTTATTATATGTAGTTTTGTAACTCTAAAATAGAAAAATATATTAGCGAACAAAAGTTTTGAAACAATAAACGGAGTGGATGAAGTAAATATCCGGAGATTTAATATGTATAGAATAATTGTCTTTTTAGTTTTGCTGCTGCTGTCAGTACAAGGTTTTTCACAAACAGAGTTTATTACTTGCTTGTTTGATATGTCTAGAGACAGGGTGATGCCGGTAGCTGTTTATCAGCCACAGAAAGTGAATTCAAAAACTAGAGTAATTGTATTCAGCCACGGCTATGATGGGAATAAAAACATCAAATCGAATCAGAACTATTCCTATCTGACGCGCTTTCTTTCACAAAAGGGTTATTATGTGATTAGCATACAACATGAGTTGTCCAATGATTCTCTTTTAGCAATGGAAGGAGATTTTATGAAGACTCGTATGTCTAATTTGGAAAGTGGGGTCAGCAATATACTTTTTGCAATTCAGGAATTTAAAAAGCTGAAACCACAATTAAATTGGAGCGAACTCACCTTAATAGGACATTCCAACGGAGGGGATGTGACAATGTTGTTTGCCACTAAATACCCGCAATTGATAAGTAAGGCTATATCTATGGATCATCGCAGAATGATAATGCCCAGAACTTTGGAACCTCGTCTGTATACTTTAAGGGGATGTGATTATGAGGCAGATGCAGGAGTCCTGCCCACGGGACAGGAACAGGAACAATTCAGAATGAAAGTTGTGAAACTGGATGGAGTTACACATAGTAATATGGGTGAGAATGGAACAAATGAACAGCATGATCTTATCAATCAGCGTATCCATAAATTTCTAATGGAAAGATAGCTAAAGCCTGATTTCTTTCTCGACAGTAGTTGGGGTATTTGTTGTTCGGGTTTTGTGAAGGTATTGGAGCATGGTTCTGTACTATGCAGGGGGGGCCTGCAGGTTAATAATTCGCTTTTTTTTGTTTAGTATTTGCTACTAAGGTTTTGTTTGAACCTTTGAGGTTGATTTCACCTAAGTTTTCCCAATCTCCATTAGCCCACGTTTTTGTAATACAAGAGCCTTTGTACTTGTCAAGGTTGGCTTTGATAATCTTTTTTGCCGGGGCAAGTGAAGAGAATGTAAATGTATCACTCCATTCTTCACACTTTACATTAAATTCCCATTTTTTAAGTTCATGATTATATTTATCACCTAAAAACTTGTGGCATACAGGTTTGCTGAAATAAATCGTATATTGTTTCATTTTCGTAATCTATGTTAGTTAGTACTTATTAGGATCATATTTGCTCCTTTCCCATTTTTATAAGGAGTGCTTGGCGTAGCTGTAACAAATTAATGAATTCTTATCTTGTATGCTGGAATATCATTAGCCAGCTCTTGGAGACCCTCCAATGAATAAACCACTTCATTCCCATTAGAAGATTTTATCTCAAAATCAGCAGTTGAACCATACTTTTTTATCAATGTTACTTCCTCATTGGCATACTGACTACGTAAAAGGTTTAGAACGATTTCTGGTTCATTGCATTCAATATTTAATATCATATATTTCCTTTCTTTTTAAAATGTTCTTTAAAAACGCTCATATTCTTGGTTTATATTGAGTATTTTCTGATGTGGAAAACACTTGTTTATAATCATTTTTAACCTCTTCTTGTATTACAAAGATAACTATAACTTGTTGATTATTTGTAAGATACAATCATTGTGTAGGTTAGGAGATAGGGAGGAACCTTCTTCATTAAAGAGAAAAATGGGCCGCGAATGTTGCCGGTTGATACCGGAACATCGGGTATGGTATAGTTTCTAAAGGCTATACCATATTTTTATCTCATAACTAATTAGTTTTACTCTATTTAATCATTTAAAAAAGGTGCGCTATATTCCTGTTTGTCTATTACTTCAAAATCTATATTTTCATTTTCATAAACAACTGTCTTAAGCCGATTTTTAAGTGCTTCAACACCTTTTACCAACGCTTCCTTATAGTCTGGACAATCAAGAGTAGAACCATATTCACTCAATAATATGGCTCTATCACAACTATCCATTCTATGCCCAAAAGGCAATTTTTCTCCATTTAGTTCTAATGTTTCGCATGATGCATACACTACATTATTGTGTCTACGAGTTACGCCGTCTAAACACGCAACCCGATAGCTGTACAACTCTATTTTTACTTTTTGGCTCATATTTCTTTTCATTTGAAGGTTAAACATCAATCAGGTAATTATCCGTCCGGCAGTTCGGACATCCCCAGAAATACTCTTCATCGTCTGGTGATTCCTCTTCTGCCGGTTCTGTAAACTGTTCCAACTCTCCGCTGGCGATATCAGCGTCATACTTCTTGGCTCCAAACCGGGGATTATTGTCAATCAGATAACAACCGCAATTATTACAATAGCACAATTCGGAACCATCCTCGTCTTCTACAAGTTGAGGTGTTACCGATTCACGCTGGGAGTTACGGCGATGTGTCGGTGCCGGATACGGTTTTTTGAAGCTGTGAGGGGTGTAATCGTTCTTCGTTTCCCATTGGTAGGTTATCCGGCGAATCTCCCGCACTTGCTCAATCTGACGTGTGGTCAGTACCTCGAAACGATAGAAATCCTCATCGCAGGCGTGACATTGGAACGCATAACCTTTGATACGGGATTTTACAACAGGTCGCCCGCATTTCGGGCAGAATTTTCTTGTCTTCATAGGCTATACGATTTCAAACTGCTCTGCGAAATGAAATTCTTTTCTAAGATTTCGTATCTCGGAAATAACATCAGGATCTTCGCCATAGGGAAAGAATATCGTGAATTGCCATGTCAGGCAACGAATGCCTTTTTGGCGCAGTTTATAGAGCAGATTTACTCTGCGTTTCTTCTGTTCTTTGCTCATATATTTATTTGTATTGAGTATTTTCTGATGTAGAAAACACTTGTTTATAATCATTTTTTTATCCTCTTCTTGTATTACAAAGATAACTATAACTTGTTGATTATTTGTAAGATACAATCATTGTACAGGTTAGAGGCCAGGGAGGAACTTTCTTCATTAAAGGGAAAAGTGGGATGCGAATGTTGCCGGCTGGTGCCGGAACATCATGAGAAATAGGGTATAGCTTCTAATAGCTATACCCTATTTCTACCTCATAACTATTTAGTTTTGAGGGTTATTTACCGGGAAAGTACTTCCCACATTTGTTACATATATCGTTATCTGCGTCAAACATGACAACCTTTGTAGAACCACAATAAGGGCAGACACCTTTATGTTTCTCGTCTTTCAATTGTGCCGGATATAATAAGTCTATTGACTTACATAAGACAGCCTTTATATGCTCTTTTTTAAGCCCATCGGGACATTCTTTATTAAGCCAGTCTAAATCTTCTTTGATTAGCTTCATGTATGCCCTTTTATCAATCTTTATGCTCATATCTTTTCTTGTTATTAGTTATTCTTTGAAATCCAGTTATCAGTATCACAGTGAAAGCAATATCCGCTTTTAGGATGTTCCGCACCGTCTTTAGCTCCACAAGTTCCACAATAATACTCCTTATCATATTCCGGGGAAAGACCTTTATTTCGTTCTTTAATGACGGCTTTTCTTTCTTCAAGCATCATCATTTTATCGGGATTACGGCTCAAATAAAACTTTCTGACTTTATGTATTTGCTTTTCAAATAGTTCGTCAGATTCAGCTATTTGCTTTGCTGTATATTTGCTCATATTTGTTCTGTTTTGAGGGTTATTTGTCCACGGTTGATTTTACAATAACTTCATTTTTCGATGATGGCATTACAAGTACACTGCCATCATCTGTACTAATTTTTAAGATAGGATTAAAATCATAGTCAGTAGTAGCTATTATAATCATATCTGCAAAAACGTATTTCTTTTCTTGTTCTAATTCATATTTAATTTCTTTTTTATTCCTGTAATTCTACTTCATCTTCAACGAAATAGTCTTCACATCCTTCTTTGCATTCATCATTAATAACATGATTGTCAACGTCACATTCGATTCTATTACTGGCGCAAACAAAGCTGCACAATGCACAGTTATTGCACTTATTTTCTGTTATTTTATTCATATCAATCGGTTATTGTGGTAGCCCGAAGATTACCGGATTAAATTAAACCTAATCTTTTAGCGGTATATGGATCATTTTCTATTGTATCTATACAGGCACAACCATCACCACATACACCTTTTTCTATTAATCGGTCAAGTTCTGCTTGGGCTATCTCGGCTTCTTTTTGTGTAAGATTTGAAGCATACAATGTCTCATTTATCCAGTTCTGATAAACGAACCAATCTCTCTTTTCTGCTTTCATTGTTCTATATATTGCGCAGGGCTTTCAAAATCCTGCTAGTTAATTTGTTCCTTTCTATCTTGTATTGAGTATTTTCTGATGTAGAAAACATCTGTTTAGAATTATATTTGTTATCTCTTCTTATATTACAAAGATAACTATAACTTGTTGATTATTTGTAAGATATAATCATTCTGCAGGTTAGAGGGCGGGGAGGAACTTTCTTCATTAAAGGGAAAAGTGGGATGCGAATGTTGCCGGCTGGTGCCGGAACATCATGAGAAATATGGTATAGCCTCTAATGGCTATACCATATTTCTACCTCATAACTGTGGTGTTTTACGCTAAATATTCTTTGTCAAAGTGATGGTTCTTGATTAACCAATCAATCATAGAGATACAACATTCAATAGGACCTTTCTCAATGTGAGTGCCGATTAAACAGTTAGCAGTAAAACTTCTTATTGAAAGACTATACCCTGATTCATGTTTTATTAATTCAAGATGATGTGGGTTGAATCCGTGTTTTGGGTCAGGAATTGTATCAGGTAACATTTCTATGAGACGGGATAACGACCAGGCAGGGAGTAATTCTTTTTGCATCCTGTGCCCGTCATACGCTGAATAAGCAATAGTCTCCAATATCCCGTGAGAATCTATTAGCATATCTGCCGTTTGAGGCAGTACCCCAAGAGCAGTCAATCTTTTCGACTGCTCTTTAGTGGTGGCCATTTGTGAAGTTAATTGTTTCATTGTTATCTTATAGTTTACTTAATATTAAGGTACTTTATCGGTGCAGATATCAATCCTCTTTTTGCTGTTTTGCCATTCTTCTTGACAGGAAGGCAATTGATATATAACATAGTTCCCCATATCGAGTTATTTATTAAATAACAATCAGAAGGACACCGCAATACAATTACATATTCTTTGCCATCAGAAGTAGAATGCTCATCTTTGAATATGACTCTCTGTTCATTTTTAAATATACTGGAAGCATACTCAAAAACAGTAAGACCTATTTTTTCTTCTGCACTTCTTATTTTTTGTTCATAAGAGACTACCAGCTTTCCTAACTCATTCAAATTCAAATCCATATTTTATTCTTTTAGGTAAATAATTCTATTCTTTAGATTTTTCTTCACTTTGTTTTAATCTATAATTTCTCTACTGGTCTGTAATTAAATGTAAATATAAATGTAATTTTAAATTTGTTTTTCTTTGATACAAAGATAGGACAAAATATGATGTTGTTGTTAATGAAAAATACATGAATTAGTTTGTGGATTCAAAAGACATTTATCATAGAGGCGATGCGTAAAATTGTGCTGCCGGCTTGTGCCGGAGCAGTATAGCATGATAACGACGAATAAGAATGCTGTAGGACAATAGAATATTTATATTCCTGTTTAAGGTATTTGTTCAGGATATTTGTTATAAACTTTGCAATTCTTTATGTCAAGCTAGAATTGCTTCCTGTGAATTGTCTATTTCTGATTTTAGCTGTCTGCTGAAAAAAGGATGCTGCTGCAAGAATAATGCGTTTTCTTCCTTCCGGATTCGTATGTAACGAAAAAATGCTGCTTCAGTTTTGTGTCCTGTAATCAACATAATTCTAAATATGGGAATATTGGCTAAATACATGTTGGTTGCACCGGAACGTCGTGCGGTATGTGAAGAAATCAACTCGTACTTTTTATATGTTTTCCGGACTTTTTTAAACCCCTCAGTACGTTCGACCAAAACTTTAGCATTTATTCCTGCTTTCTTACAAATAGTCTTCACTACTTTGTTGAAATTTTGCTGACTATGTTGATATTTTAAAAACATATATCCATTGTTACGGGAAATAATATCCTTAATAAGATAATGTATTGGAATAGTAACCTTGGTATTAGTCTTTTGGGTCAAAATTGTAATGCTCCCATTCTCTTGGAAATTTTGCTCTGAAAGGCGGGAGTAATCCGAATAACGAAGAGCCGTACAGCAGCCAATCAGGAAGATATCCCTTATTTGTGCCATTTCATTTTTCAACGAGAGACTATAGATTCGTTCTAATTCGTCTACAGTAAGATAGACAGACTCACAATCTTCATCGGGAACTTGTAGCTCTCTAAAACTTTCAAGATCTACCGTATATCCACTTCGGGCAGCTTTATTTAATATCGCTATCGTTTTTTGGATAAAATTACGTACGGTGCTTTGACGATAAGCGTTATGTCCCTTTTTTAAAGGCTGAGATGACCGTATGAAATGGATATATTCGTCAACTACGTTATCAGTGAATGAATCTGTGTACACTTCTCTATGTATTGATGATTCAAACTCCTCTATAAGAACGGCCAGCCTCCTATAAAATCTAATATGGGCTGCACCTCGTTTACTCTTGTTACAATAAGAGTAAATAAATTCGGTTAAGCGGATATTCTTTTTGCTCCTAAAGAACTTCAATATATTTACATTCATAATTAATATGTATTAATTAAATTTCTTCAATATGATAATCGATATCATTTCTTTTGAATTTTTCGATGTATTCACTTACATCTTCTTCTGTTCTTATTCATTTTTTGCGTTTGGGATTGTTATCACAAAAACGATAATCGACTTTGCCTTTATCTCCTCTTACATCAGAGTAATATAAGTCGGGTATTGCATAAGTCTGATACTCATTGGATTCTATCTTTTTTTGACAGTATTCTTCTGCAAGTTCAGCTTCGATATATTCTTTTTTGTCTATATGATAAACAAACGCAATATTTCTACTGAAATAGATGTCACCGAAAATACATTGTACTTTGCCCATAATTATGTTGTATATTGGGTGTTTTCTGAGGTGGAAAACGCTGGTTTATAATCAAGTTTGTTGCTTTTATATACTGTAAAGTTAGTTATAATATGCTGATTGCGTGTATGATATAATCATTGTGTAGGCTGGCTGTTAGAGAACTACTTTCTTCATTAAAGTGAAAATGAAGGGGGAGGTTGCCGGCTAAGGCCGGGACATTTTTGGGAGTATGGGATGTGTACTGAGGTTATACCAAATTAATGGAGTAAAAACGATATTTTTCATGACGATACATAGATTATCATGAAATGAATTGTCATGCTAAAAGTGAGGAGGATGAAATAATCTGTTCCAACATAAAAAAGGCGGTGAAGGGTTAAACTCCACCACCTTGAATTTATCCATTTAGATTTTGTACAATTACTTCATCCAAAAGGTTCCTTTGTTGGTTTGATATATCTGGTGATTTCTGAAAAGGCAATTCCATGCTTTATTAGAAATATGCTCATAATCTTCTCCATTTTTTATATCTCTATTGTGATAGACGTTGACAATAAACCGGGGTGTCCAATGCTCTTCTACAGGTTTCTGTTGGCATAATGCTACCTTACCGGTTTTTTGCTCTTCGCAGAACCAATATGAGGTGCAATTCTTTCCATCGCCTTCGATGTCTATATCAACCGATCTTATATTATTGTTGTTGTATATTCTTCTTTGGGCATATAAATTAGAACAATCCTGGTTTCTGATTTTTAATATTGAAAGACACGCGTCTACTATTTCTTGGCTGCTATCTTTTGTTATTTCCCATTTTTTCAGATCTTCAATCATTGCTTCTTTATTAGAAATGGCAAGACAGATAGAGTATTCAGTGTGTGGCTTTACTTCGATATAATCAAACACTCTGACAATGTCAAATAGTTGTCCGTTTTTTGTGTTAATATTCATATTATGTTGTTTTAGATATTAATCTCAATTTTAACTTCTCAAATTATGTTACGGCATAAATGTTATTACCGCTATTTTATCCCAATCTTTAGATTCTGCCAAGGCTATATCATCCGATAAATCGATCAGAAAGTCACCATTATTTTTATCAAAAAGTAAATCTAATGCTTTCTTTTCTTTCTCACGACTGTAGACATTGATAGTTGCTCCATGTAAATCAGAGAAGTCTCCTTTAATTATAGCGTATTGTAAGGGAGCTTCGATAGAATTATAAATAATCAGTGTTTTCATTTTAGTTTTTATTGGTTTTTTATTTTATTAATAGCCAACACGTTTCAAAGCATCGACCATATATTCTGATAGGTTATTTATTGCTGTTTCACCTGAATAATTATGACGCCATAAATCTGTTTGCCAATCTTCTAAAGATATATCACAAGTTATGTTGTATTTCTGCATGATATCACGCATGACAGCACAATCCTCATATTTTCCTTCGTTTTGTGCCTTATTAAATACAGCTATAAAAACGTATTTACCATAGTTAAGTAAGACAGCTTCGAATTTACTCATATTCTTGATTTACATTTTCTAATATTGTCATAAAGTTACTTGTTGGGCGTAATTCCCATATTATTAAATGCTATCAATACTTGATAGCAGGCATCAAAAGTGGTGGGCGATTTAGCCTTACTTTTCTCAGAATAACATCTTATATTTCAATATAGAAAACCTCCCTGTCAGCGTCAGAGCATGTAAATGTCGGTTTATCGTAGAAGTTACAATACTTTGTAAATGCATATATATAAGGCCATTTACCATTAGTATCAAGTAAAAGAAGGTTGGTTCTTTTTTCATCCAATTGTTTCTCGTTCATATACGATCTCCAATACTCTGCTCTTGATTTGAATCCGTCACATGGTTGGGTTTCATTATAATCTAATTCAGGAATAATGTCACCTACTGTCATTTCTTGAACCGTATTTTGATTATCCTTATAGCCAAGATACATCCATGCTATATGTTTCCCTCTCAGAAGTTTGGCAACTTCAACGGTTAATACTTTAGCTTCACCGCTTTCTATCTTTTCTTGAAAACTTTTTGGGCTCATAACATTACATAGTTTTTTTATGTACAAATATACATGTTTATAATTGGATATATAATTAATGTGGGCGATATTTTATATTGTTGAAGAAATATCTAAATATAAGGAAATTCACTTTTAATTTAATTCCATATCTTCATGGTTTGTGCAATGTAATATGTTTTCAATTACATTTATCCGTTTTGTTGAAACAGAAAAGGTAGAGAACTAAGTATATTCAATATTTATCATTCAACTTTGTGTCTTTGTCAAGGAGGCGGATATGGTTTTACATGTCTGTCTAACCTAATTTCACTACTTGTCAAGTATATGTCTTTTATCTGAGAACGGCCGCATATAAGTTTTTTTTGTTACAAATATAAATGCTGACTGTGGATTCACTGCTTAATCATTTTAATTTCTGTTGTGGAAAGGCTTTGTTCTATTACAAAAATGAATTCCTTTGAATAAAATCTTAGACAGCTGTTTCCGAAAAACATGTCACACCTCAAGTCATATTCTGGTAATTTGGCTGACCATTGAATATTATCGCAATATGCGGCTATCTCATAAGGCTCAAATCTCTCATTACACCCAATCAGCGCCATTATCCTATAACCGGTGTCATGTTTTTTGTCAGTAGGAACTACTATGATTGCGCTATAAGTCTTTGACTCATTCTCTTTACGTATAGGTAAAGCGAGTAACTTTTTTCTTGATAAACTTTTGTTATTTTCTACCATTACATTATATCTGTTATTCAATATTATCTTTGATATATTCTTTGTCAATATCCCAAAAAGGGAGTTCAAGAACAATCTTTCTTTTTATCACTCCAGCATGACCAATCATATTTATTGCTTTATGCAGGAGATTTATGTCGCCGAATACTTGTGCTCTTTCAAGCAGGAAATCTATCATTTTATTATTTCCTTCTCTGAAGGTGTCGCACTTTTCTTTTAATTTTTCATTTTGTTTGTAGAGTGCGGCTATAATTGAACTCTGATGGTGAATCTTGTAATCTTTGCAAAATTCGTCTTTGTCTAAATTCCCGGTTGCCAAATAGATATCTTCTATTTGATTGTATTCTTCGGGGGTAGGAGCTAATGCTGTTCTTTCTCTAAATTCTTGCAATGTCATAACTATATATTTAATTGTTCCGTTCAGTTGTCAGTAGATAATATAGTAAGTGACAATTGGTATGAAATTGTCCTTTCTTTATAACAAAGATAGTCATAATTAATTTATTGCCGGTATGGTAGTGGTTCTGTTCGAGCAGTGTGAATAGGGCTGGCTTTCTTCATGCTTGCGAGTGCTATAAAGGGTACTGCCGGCTGGTGCCGGAGTAGTAAACTTGCTTATACAGGATGGTGAAGCTCAAGAGTACTGCGAATTCGCGACGGGTTAATCAGGTTTTCCGAGTGAATATATTCTGTGATAGAATCGGTTGACCTGATTTCCGTCTTCAGTTTCGGGCGCTGTCTCTTGGTATTTCATGTTAAGGTTCTCTCACTGGCGTTGGGGGTGGTGATTAATCCTCTTTACCTGGTTCTCCACCCTGATTTTCAAAATGAGAGATAGCATTGTTTACGCTACCGAAGGTCAATTTCATTTTCTCTTCGATATCAAGCTCTGGAAGCTTCTGCTTTAATTTTGTATCAACAAAAGAACAAAATAATGGATTTTTAAGATATCCTTTACATAGTTTGTCTTTTATAGAAAGTGTTATATCTGTCTGTGTATGATTATCGGCAGACAATACAATATCACACGCATAATACTTATCTTCTACTTTAGAAATGGCATCTGAGGGTGATTCGGCTAAAACTTCCACTTTTTCTTCGAGGAGTTCACGGATAATGACTTTGAATTTTTTCATTTATATATTGATGTTTATTGTTACCTTTTATTTCAACAACGTCATTCTCATTATTTCCAAAGGGTATGGTGAGTAGTAATTAGCATGAAGTTGTCCTTCCTTTTGTACAAAGATAGTTATAACTCATGTATTATGAGAATGATAGCAACTCTGTTTGGATATTGTACATGGGATACGCTTTTTCATACCAGCGCGTGCCAAGAGGTGCGTTGCCGGCTGGTGCCGGGACGCTTTTGGCAGGTAGAAAGATGGTGAATGTAGAAAAACACCGCTTGTAGAGACATACACAATGTTATGCCTTGGTATGACAATTACCAAGGTATAGCATTAAGCGTATTACTTATTCTTAAGTGATTGGGTGTATGTTTTATAGCTTGTCTGTGTTTTACGGCTTTTGACCTGTTTGATTTATTCTTGCGTTGTCATGGTTTTATGGGATTAATGGTTGTGTGATGATAATTCTTGATGCAGGCTGGATCGAGATTTACTTCCGTTTCCTCGAAATCGGTATGGTACTTCTGGTTGTATTCTTCAATAGAAGTTGCCGGGATATAGGTTTCGCCGTCAATGTCTACCTGATTAGTGGTGAGCAGGCGTACAAGTTCGCCTTGGCTTCCTGCCAGTATCTTTTCAAGTTCACTTCGGGTCCCGTGCAGGGTAATGCCCAACCGTAGCCAGAGTGTCTTGACTGGCTCATCTTCATCGGACCTGGACTGCCGGGGATGTTTCCGTGCCAGTTCCTCCTGGGTGAAGAACCCAAAATCATAACAGGTAGTAATGATGAAATCTTCAGTGCCAGGGATTACCAATGATTTGAGGATGCTTAAGTTATCGCAACAGAAGAATATGCTGTTGTTTACATCGGTGTTGGAACCTCTTGACAATTGAATGTTGACCTCGCAACTTTTGGGCAGAGCACCTTTTCGGATAATGTGGCAGCGGGCATAATCCGGTTCACGATTGTACGTTTTGACAAATTGATTGAACTTCTCATCAATGTCTTTTATGACTTTATTTGTTATCATCTATTTTCCTGATTTAATTGTGGCTTCAATTGAATGAAATATTTTTATGGCAATCAAGCGTTTTCTAATATTTCGATAATTTCATCATCCGAAAGCTTGAATTCCTCTTTTGATAAATAGTAGTATATTGTATTATCTAAACTTTCAGCTTCATCTGATATTGGAGTGCATTCAGCTTCATCTATCAATTCAAATTGAAGTTCCTCAATAGATACTGTCACTTCTTGCTCCTCCCTGTCTCCTTTAAAGATGGTCAACGACTTTGATGGATATTGAAGACCATTCCAAGTAATCATTGTTATTTCAGCAAAACTCTTAGATTCTTCCGGGAACAAAGAGTTAATGATTGGAAGGAACTTGTCTTTATAAAAACCGCTTGCTTCAATATGGTGCATGCACTCATCATAGGTAAACCCGGCACATTTAAGCATTGAGGTAATAACCGTTGAATCTGCCCCATTTGAAATAGCATCCTGCAAAGCACACCAATAACCTCTATTGAAATCGGTTAATGGAACATTTTGCTCTACTGGTTGCTGTTCATTCTCTGCACTATCATCTCCATGTATACTAACCAGTTTACTTTCGTCGTATTCATCATATTTGGCTTCTATCGGGCAATGTTGGACTCTCCCATTTTTATAGTAGGAGTAGCATTTATCACCATCATTTTCCCCATCTCTAAACACTTCAATAACAATATTTGGAAAATGTAACGATAATTTTTCTAAATCATCCTCTTCTTCGGACCATGAACTGTCTTCTAAACAAATTTCTTCATCATTTTGAAGATTGAATTCCCCACTTTCAGATGACTCGTTGTTTAACCAGTTAAAGACATCGTTTATGTTTTCATTATTATCAACTGATATAGTATAAAATGATCTGTATGACATGTTGTAATATTTTAATTTATTATTTTAAAACTATCTTAAAAACTCTTGGGCTTTACCAATAGAGATTGTACTCTGGACGGATTTCTTTGATGGAGTCAACTCCATGCCAAATTGTTGTTTTCTTTGTCATATAACTTTGGTTTATCAATTTCAGTGGTCATTCGGTATAGCACTGTTCCATAATATTCCAGCGTTCCTGGTGAATGATTTGCTTTTGTTTATATTCGCCTTTGCTATCTCTTCTTGTATTACAAAGATAACGATAAATTGTTGATTATAATTGAAGTATAATTGTTGTGCAAGTTGAGTGTAGGAGAGGAACTTTCTTCATTAAAGTGAAAAACGGGATGGGGATGCTGCCGGCGGGTGCCGGGGCATATTGGCTTGTATGGTATAGGTTCTAAAGGCTATACCAAATTCTATGGTAAAATTTATCAGCTTTAGAACAATATCAAGTTTATCCCGATGTTTGCTCTGTACTTTATTGAATATGGGAGTTAGAAAAAGAAATTTGCCCGACTGTTTACACTTGTCTTCAGTATTTCATTTTCTACTGGATAACTGAGAATCATCCTTGTCTGGAAGCTCTTTGAACTCCGATATTATGAGCCGGATTTATAAACTTCAGACAATCGTAATACAGGAATCCACCTTCATCCAAGATACTCTGCAGTGAACTTTCTCCACCGATTGGGGTATAGGGAATACTGTCGTCTTTAAATGCTACATATCCTTTTCCTTCGATATAGAAGCAGTGGCCGGTTGTGGATGCCTCTATATTCTCATTTTTCTTAAATTTGTAATCATGGTCAATTTTTACTATTTCTAATTTATTGTTCAACTCTATGGTTTTTGGAGTTCTCTCGAAAATCTTTTTCATTGTTTTATTTGTTACGCTTTAAAATATGATTCTAATTCTTTACGAGTAATTTCTATTAGGTTTTCATCTTTTGGATGATGATTGTCGTCAAGGGCTACCAACACAATTCCCTTTTCTACCCACATTTGCGGACAGGAAAATTCTCCATTGTAATCAATGCCTAACATATCAAGCAGCTCAAAGCCGGAGAATCCTCTTTGGCGTTCTATCAACTCGTGCATATCACGGCCTGCCTTTGTCCGCTTATTGGGGAAATACAGACCGGTATGTCTGGTATCTTCACGCCATACTTTCGTATCCACTTCTTTTGGGTGAAGGAAATAGAAACCTATGGCGATGGAAATTCTACGTGCTCCCTGATCGGTATATCCACAATATCGTTCGTATTTGTATGGAATGTTCTCTTTTAGGAACTTTTTATTTTCTTCGATGGCTTTCAGCTCTTCTTCACGTTGGAATTTCAACTTGCGATATATATCGCACTCTGTATTATTTATCTTATAAAATATCATATTCTATTCCTTTTTACTTTTATACAAATATAGGTATAATATACTTGTAATCAGAATGATAATAGTTTTTGGCGAGCTGTTTGAATGGAATAAATTTCTTTCATATTTGGCGAACTGTGCTTAGGGATGCTGCCGGCTGGTGCCGGGGCATGGGCAAGCGGAATATGGGAAATAGAAATTTTGATATTGCTCAAGGAAAAGAGGTACTTACTAAAATGCTTCATACTATGTCTGATAGTTAAACGTAGTATGAAGCATTTCATTTTTATCGTTTTTTTTACGACTTAGTTCTCCATGATTTTGAATAAATCGACTATAAATTCGGTGTCAGGATCAAAATAGTGATTTAAGATGTCAGGTAGTTTTTTTGAGACTTCGTCTGTCTCTATGGTTCTTACAGGATGGCCGTATCCTCCAATGATGCATACCGGAGTATCGTGCCACTCATTTTGGTCGATTATAATTGTAACATATTCTCCCTGACAAATGCCCTTGACTTCAATTTCTCCTCCTCCTTGTTGTCCCATATTGTCAACGTACTGTACCAGTTCTTTTTTTGTATATGAGACTGTGGTGTCAATTGCTAAGTTAAAACGGGCGATGAAGTATTCCAGTACCTTCTTTTGTTTTTTTGTGGGCAGCTCATTAAACTAGGTGTATATGTTTCTGCTTTTTTCATAGCGGTTTCTTTCCACAGGAATATCAACTTCGCAATTTTCATCTAGTCCACCAAAGAGGACGGCCAACTGGTTAAGTACACGGACAGGATGGATATTTTTCCAGTATACCCGTAGCTCCTCCAGGAATTCATGCAAACTCATACTTTTTGTGTGTGGATCACCTGATTCCTCAAAGGGGAATGGGGTGGACTCATCATTGGGTATTTGGTTTATATCCAAATCACTTTCCAAATGATCTACCATATAAAGGTCACCAATCAGGCTGGTATCTGCCGAGCGAATGCTATTTTGTTTATCGGCCATTATGATACCCTCGAAAAGGGAAGGGCATTTTATGGCTATGAGTTCATCAAACACGGTTTGATACTCTGTAATTCGGATGAATCTTGGAGGAATATCATCACAACGATATTCTTTCAAGTATAAGTTATAGCTATTTTTTTCTATAAACTCTTTGATGTCAAATTGTTTCATGTATTATTCTTGTAATTTTAATAATCTGAGATGATGTCTTAGCCAAATTCGTTCAGCTGGGGCATATTATACCAGTTGGTTATGTCTCCTTTTTCATTGATATCCAAACATACCATATCGCCAAATCCATCTCGGGGTGGAATTAACTGGTTGGGTACATATTGGTTCTTAATGGATGAAATGACCTGAAAATCGGTATCCAGCAGGTAATAAGAGCCTTCATCGCAGACTTTTAAGTGTATCCGCCCTTTTTTATTTGCCGGCCAGTTGATTATGTGACCTGAATCAATGTGAATGATTGCAATCCAACGGTCGCACTGACTGTTTCCTGCTGACTGTCGCAAAGGGAAGTCTTTGGGAATATCTTCTTCACCATAATGTACTGGAATATCTATTTTGAGATATTCTACTCTTGCTTCGTCTAAATATCCAATCATGCTATAATTTTTTAATTAATGCCCGGTTTATAATTTGGTTATATAACTGTCGTTTTTTTACTATTATAAAGATACTGATTATTTGTGTAATCTGAGAGTGTTTGCTTGCGGAAGGTATGTATCGGCCGGAGTCATAATTGCTTCATTTCCGCACTGTGGAAAGGCTGCTGCCGCCGGCTGGTGCCGGGGCAGTTGCGGGGTGGATTGGATCGGTGAAGCTGTATTGTACCTTAGCTCTTGAAATAAGGCACAATACAGCGCACCTTTACAGGGTGGCGGAGAAATCCTTCAGATATTCAATGATTTGGATTGTATCAACCAACCGTTTTGGTGGGGTACACTGTTGCCCGTGCTTATTGAGAAACTTAATCATTATAGTTCCGGCAGATGGATTTGGCACATATAGGATCGCGAACTTCAAGCGGTTGACTTTTAGATAATAATAGCCTGTTGCTGTGCCGTGCTGATATTCGATTCTGAATCCGGTATTTCGGGCTATATCATTAATGACAGGCTCTACGACATGGGTGGTTATCAACTGTGAGATGTTCACGTGCAAAGGTGGAGTATGCAGAAACGGATGGAGCCCCAGCATTTGCCTGCGTTTTTGTTGTTCACTATCAGTTATGATATTACTGAGAGAATGACCTAGATGCTGTACATTCATATTTTATGGATTATGTGGTTGCTAATTCAATGTTCTTGATGAATATCTTTGTTTGAGATTTTGCAGGCATTCTATTCTTCTTCTAATTCGGCAAAATCGGCTGTTGTCTCTCCAAAATTAAAGTCCTCGTTTTTTACAAGTGTATCCATGTTGTCGGATACGTAATTAACTGCTTTATCGGCACTTGTCGACATTACTACTATGCTGGCATTGTAGATTTTTGTTAAATTGACACGATACTTTTTTTCTTTCTCGTCCATTAGATAATTATATTGATTTTCTTTATATAAAGGTACGCAAAAAAAGACGGGGAAACGGGGTTTTGGTTTATTAGAGGAATCACATGTGCGGGAATGGTTTTGGTCATTATAGCCTGGGGCGGGATGATGTTGCTGGCTGGTGCCGGAACATTTTTGTACTGTGTTTTAAAGTGTACGAAAAAGCCTAATCATATTTTTGGGTAATATGATCGGGCTTTTGTATATATGTACGTTTGGGTTAGATATGGCAGTCGTAAATTGAGATAAGAGTGTCACCTGACACGTCTTGCAGCATTTCTTTGATTTGCTGATTCCATGATTTTTGGCTCACATTATCTGTTGATATACCAAACCAGCCCATTATGCCTTTCTCATACCATTCGCCCCCTCTTACATAAGCGAAAGTTGAAAATGCGCCATCAGCACAACGGCGTGCGAATTCTTCTTCGGTACACTGAACATCTTCAAGCTGAATACCGAAGGGGGTTAAAAGGCCTGCCTCTTTCCATAGTTGGACACTTTTCTGGGAAGTGTACAATTCCCGACACTCTTCGATCGTGAGTTTGCTGTACTTGCCTTCATTGAGTTTATCCGGTGTGATTGATAATTCAGGAATCTCACCGCCACATTTTTCTTTTATTTCTCTGTAGGTTTTTGTTGCTTTTTCAAAGGAGATTTGGTAGATGGCATCAAAATCAATGTCTCTTTTCAGTGCCTGGTTAGCTCTTTTTCTACCATCAGGATAGATTTCACCTTGGTTGTTATAATTGATAACTTCCGGTTTGAGTATGATATAAGAATTATGCCATCTGCCTCCGAGGGTAAACCAGTCCCATTTTGCATCTAAATTATAGGTACTATAGCTTTGCCAGATGCCATTTTCATCTTTTCTGTAATCATTATTATTCCAATCTTTTCCGAATTGTTGGTAGCATTGGTCAAAGGAACTGAAGTTATTACCTTCGCTATTGTAATACTCCAACATCTCTTTTTTGTTGCTCTCACTAACTTCTCCTTTACAATACTCTTCTACCTGAATGTCTTCGGCAAATTTCTCTAATTGCATTTCGGGGTTTTCCCCGATTACCATTACGCTAAAATGACTCATGTCTAACTATTTTTTAATGAGATATACAGGCCAACTTCCGGTGGCCAATCCGGTAATAAAGGCATTACTATAGTAGCTTTACCTTGTATTACAAAGGTACTCATAATATGACCGGAAATATTATGTAATAGGTTGTGTAATAGCTGTTTGTCAGGGATTGGCAGCCTGCATTTAAGCTTTGTGTCGCCGGCTATTGCCGGGACATATTGATGGGGGTGGGAGGAGGTGCAGTGATAGAGATTGTGCCGACGAATAAGGCATAAGGGATAAGAGGCTGTCTGACAAGTTCCGAAAAAAGAAACGGCCCCCTGTCTGTTTGGTAGGGGTGAAGTCGTTAAAAAGAGACTTGTCAGACAGCTTCCGGATGGTGGTTATTCAGGTGGGGAGGAAGTGAACCTGAAAGGAACAAGCACAAAAGAATGCTATTTGCCCTTTAGCAGGAAATATAAAGGGCAATCAGGATATACCGCTAATTCTATCTTTCCGCTGTAAATGCCGCCATCTATACTTTCTTTCATTGAGTCATAAAGTTCTTGCTTCAATCTATAATTAAGTTTTGGTGTCATTCCGTCATTGAGCGTAATTGGAGAGGTGAATGCTCCGGAAAGGCTTGCAGGGGAGAACTGAAAGACTATTGTCCAATTGAACTCGGCTTTTATGGACAAGTTGTTTAAAGTCTTGTCCAGATTCTCTTTGCCATAAACTGCAAAACCATATGTATAGGGGAGCGCTTCGTTTACCAATAGATTCTTATCCTGATCATAGATGTTGAATGTGTCGGTGACTCCTGACTTTTTAGGCTTTAAAGCTTCCTGATAGGTCTGGTAAAATATACTATGTTTATACCCGTCAATAAAAAAGGGAGGGAGTTTGTTTTCCTGCCAATAACAGGAGGTTATCATGTTCTCATTCAAACTCTTTTTTTTATAGCGTGCGACAGGCTCAAACAAGAAACTGCCATATTGAAATATTTCTTTCATGATTATTAGAGTTGGATATTGTTTGGAATGTTGTCAGGAGCGGAATGCCCGGAATGGAAAGGGCACTTATTCCAGTTCGGGCAAGAATGTGCTTACAAACTGATTGCACAACTTTTTACTTGTTAATTTAATTCTGATATTATGTTTCTGTGTTATGCTTACAGATTGTATGTGGTCCAAGATTTTATTTACGGACAAAATATTAGCTCCCATGCTGTTGTATAGCAAAAATGTTCCTTTCAATCTTTTATTGAGAATGTAGTCTACACCTGATATTAATAATGCTACTTTTGAGTAATCGGTTGTGCCGTATTCAAATAAGCCTTTTACGTTTGAAAAAAGAAGCGAGGTCCCTGTAACCTTGACATTAACATTGGAGGTGCCATGATGTATTCCGGCAATCGTACGGATTTTATCTTTAAGTTCTTCTAGAACTCTGTTTGACAAGGCTTTCTTGTCGTTCCCCAGTTCAAGAACTATGGCGGACAGGAAGTCTGCGAAAGAGGGGATAAGGCAGGTATATTGGCTGCATTTATAATGGGTAGAGGGCTCTATGTCCTGGAAGCAATTCTCTAACATAATTCTTAGATAATTGAAAGTAACATTGTATTTCTTCTTGAAATGACCGGCAATAATGTTATGAAAACGTGTGATGCAATCAGTTATCAGCCTCTCGATGTGCAGAATATCATAGAGGAATGAAAACTCAAAACATCGGAAGTTATCTTCATTACAGAGTGTAACAATGCGTGATAAATCCGGGAGGTGTATAATGTACGGGTTATCTTCTTTTTGTACCATGGATTTAAGTTTACGGAAAGTCTTCCGTAGTTGGGCCATGGATGAATTGAAGTCATCCTGTATGCCGGCTAAAAACGAAAAGTCGTCATCATCTATAAAAGGGAAACGTCGCAAGATAGATTCACGCTCCGGTTCCGGGACATAGTATTGGGCAAAAATATCGGGAAACTCTTTGCGTAATATTCTTTTTGACAGGTAGAGGTTAGGGGTTAGCTCCGGCATAACTGTAAGGGTATGCCCCTGTTCGAGCAAGGTGTTACATGATACTCCTTGTTGTTGATCATTGATCAGAGTCATTTCTCCGTCTTCTGCTCCGCATATAGGGCAACGGTCTGCGCCATAAGGCAAAAGCATTGTATTAGAGCACTCTGAACAATGTACATAATCCCCTTTAGGGACGTATATCTTAACTTGATTTTCCATATTCATTATTAATTTTGTACTATAAAGATACGAAAATATATGGTGTTATATATGAGGTATGTTGTTGAATATAAGGCTTGTATAGCGGGAAAGTGTGCTCATGGAAGCGACAGGTGGATGGGAGGGGGTGCCGGCTGGTGCCGGACCCGGAACGGCTGAAGAAACAGGATGGCGGGTGAAATGACTGTCTGCTGAAACCTGTGGCTGTTATTGGGGACGGTCAGGGGTGTCTGATACAACCTGACCTTGTTCTGCAAGTATATCGTATATCTCATTTTTATCCCACAGGCATTTCACAATTACCGGCTGGTCTGAATCTTCCCAAATGTCTATGAACAGATTTGCTGCTCCATGCGTTTGGGCATGTTGCTCAAAATTTGCTATAACTTTGTCAAAGGTGTCTGCTGTTTCTATGGTAAGCGTACCGTCTGCCTGACCTTGGTCAACAAACAATTCGAACCATTTATGGACATTAGAATCTGCTTCTGTGATTACATCTTTGAACTTTGATTTTATGCCTGAAAATATTTCTTTGTATTCTTCCATTTTGATAATCTGTATGGGGTCTTATGAGGTAAAGATACGATTTTTAGAGTTAATAACAGGTAAAGAGGATTGGATTTTAAGTTATGCTATGCTTGCTTTAAATTCCGGCAAGCTCCATTGTTGACTGCCCGTTTTCCAGTTCTTTGCCTATCTTTTGAAGGGCCTTGCCAAACATGACCGGAAATCTTTGTTTGTAGTTTTCACTTAATTCTTTGGAGGACAGGGATTGGACAGATAATGGGAGCCGCTCTTTTTTTATATCTCCCAACAGGTACTGACAGATGAAATCGAGTTCTTGATATTCATCTTCATCTGCGTAGGATTCTATCCACGGCCACGTGTTTTCTTCTTGAGCGAAATATTCAAATGGTTTGAATGCGTTTGTTATAATTTTCATACTGTTATTTGTTGGGGGTATATGGTTTTGGTATTGTCGGATGGGAAATGAAAATGCCGGTGAAAGGAACGGGTTACAGGCTCATGGGATTCATTGTCAGTGTATTGAGATTGAGCCATAGCCCTTGGCTGTCTATCATCCCGTTCCGGAATAGTTTCCATAGCAAACTGCATCCGGCCTGACACAGGGTTGAATTTATGTAGAGGTCTTGACGTTCAATGGCTTGCGCTAATGAACAACTTGGGCCGAGTTCTTTTTCGTTGATTTGGGACAGGTCGAACATTTCTGTAACGGTTTTCAGTTTTTTGACTGTACGGTATTTTTTTGATTTGGGTTGCTCGATATCACCAATAGTGCCGAGTACTACTTGGCCGCTATCTGTCGTGTTGCCAAAATCAAGCCAATATTTACTTTTGTAGATATAATTACTATTACATTTCTTTATCTGTTGGGCTATTTCGATTCTTGACTGCACCGTGTCTACACAAGAGATGATTATATTGGCCGAAGAATTGGTATATCTTTGGGGAGATGCTTCCCAATTATAACCAAAAGCACGGTTGATACGGGTTACTGATACCAGTGCTTTATTCAGCCCGATATCTGATGAATAGAATAGTTGCCTGCCAATGTTGGAGGGGGTTACTTCATCATCATCGAACACTTTGACATGTAACCCGGCGTGTCCTAAAGTTGTCAATGCCTGATTCATACGTGCCAACGATGCAAGTACATGGGAACCTGTCCCTCCTATACCGATGAGGTCGATTGTAACGGGGTGGGTGGGATTTAATAAGTAATTATCAGTATAGTGTATTTTCTTTTTCATATTAATATATCTTCTAAAGTCAGATTTAACGGGGTAAGTACCTTGGTGGGGAACTTTGTTTTTTCTTGAATACAGGTCTTTGTTATTGATGCCAAGTCTCCTTTGACGGGACTTCCGTCCAATAGCTGCGAAAATTCGGAAGCCCAAAACATTTTTTCCCAATACTCTATGATTGAATGAAAGGTCCGTTCTTCGGGCTTGGGAATTTTTGCATTTCCCAAGCAGACATGGTATGTACCCACATTGAAAAATGGTGCTCTATATAAGGTCGTTTCAGGGGTTAGTTTTCCTTTATAGGCATAGACCATTAAATTTTCTTTTTCAACCACATAGATTAATGAGGGTATGTGCATTTCTCCGTTCGGAATGTGTAACGACGGGGCAAAAAGGAGTGTTCTTTTTTCTTCTTTCCGGTGCCATACGTATTTGTCTTGTCCGGCGCGTGAATCAGAATATAGCATACAGGGGGGAATCATTCCACTGACTATATGGTGTTCCGTATCTGACATCTCGGTGATAAGGGACGAGAGGCAATCTTCTGACAAGGGGGTGCCTGCACCCATCTGGTTCCCTTTACCGATGTCTCTCCGCTCCAGATAAAACTGGTTGTGTTCTGTCTGGTAGACTATTATTGCCATTTGGGGACTTAGATTATCATGTAGTCCGTCAGTTATTCTGCTCATTTTCAAGTTCCTCCGTTAGTTTTAATAGCCAGGTTGTTAAATTAATAGTAAAGCTGTTTTCTGTAAATAGTGTCTTTGATTCAGGGGTTATGACTTTATGATAGTATGGATATGGATTTATTATTTCCTCCTGCAGGTCTGAATTAATTAATTCTGTTACATAATCTGATATGCAGTCAATCTCCCATGTGATGGCACAGGTACGAAGAAAGTCATTGTAGTAGTCAGTATAGGGTGATGGATTGTATTTCCGCAGGTCACCCGTTCTTAATATGTCGATTCCTTCTACTAATAAATCTATCAAATCTTGTTGTCCTGCGTCTGCTGTCTTTCTATATTCGAGGATGTCAGCCCGTAATGTCAGAGGATTGACTGACATTCTTTTGATTTCATCAAATACTTTTTTAGGTTCTCCATTATTATATTGTTTAATGGTTGCTATCATTATATTCTCTTCATCTTCTTCATATTCTTCATCCTCGTTAGAATATTCCAGCGCATAGGCAAAATCGCTATGCGTATCGGGGAAATCGAATCCTTGTGACTTTGAAAGAAAGGATATGAATTGTTTGAACAGGGTGCCCATTGTGCTGTCCATGGTACTCACTTTGGCTATGGGAAGAAAAAACAGTGTGAACTCTTTGGCAATGGGCGCTGCTTTGTACAAGATGATTGAAAACTGCTTTTTATGGAAATCAATCTTGAATTTTATATCGTCTGGCAGTTCATTCGTTAGTGTCTGATGAACTGCCAGACAATTTTTTTCCAAGTTACCTGTGTCTTCCAATAGTGTACTTGAACTGATTTGCTTCAGGATATTGTTAGCTGAACGGATGATATATCCGGCATCATTCTTTTTGATATTTTTTCTTTCATCCGCACTAAGTATCAAGCAACAATCTTTGGTATGTGCCGGAATGGGGGCGAAGACTGTGTTTAGAAAATTACACCTTGGAAGCCGGATGGGGGAAGAACCCTTTTTCTTTCTTCGGCCACTCCGCGGATGATTGAGGCTGTGTTCTTTTCTGCCATCAGGATGCTGCCAATTCTCTGATGAAACTCCTGTATGAACTTGTATCTCTTGCATAACTTTTTTTTCATCCTTTGGTTCCGATTGATAATTTAAATTCGTAGACGGCTAAATCATCTTTAATGGTCGGGCCGTAGAGGGTGGCATTGGTTAGCTCGGGGTAGGTGTTGGAGTAGAATTTTAATACTTCTCTTTCACTTAACTTTGTATTGGGGTCTGTCAGCCGGTTGCCTTTGTATTCAAAAGCTCTTGATATGCCTTTAACTGAAATTGCCATTGTTATATCTCCTTTTATTTAATTTCGAAATTGGATTCATCTATCGGGGCGGTATCTTCTGTATTGTCTTGAAACAGGGAGCCTGTACTCATTTTGACCTGCAACTCTTTGAGCCGTTTGTTGATTTTATCGGTATCTGCCACTTTCATTACGCTTGCTTTTTTCAGAGTGGCATAGGCTGCGGAGTAGTTGTTGGCTTTTTCCTGCTCCTGTGCCTCTTGCAGAAGTTTGTTATAAGCTTCACGCTCTTTCTTTTGTGCCTCTGTCTCTGCCTTTCCTAACTTGCTGTTGGAGTGGACACTGGATAAACCTTGTTCGTACTCCTTGATGTTGGCAATGGTTCTGGCTCCGCTCTCGATAGGCTCGGCTATGATTTCGAAGAAATCCTTGTCCAGTTCCACTGGGGTGGCGGTAATGATTAGGGGCTTCATATATTCCTTTGCACTATCTTCAATACAGGAAATGCCGGGCATAAGGCTGATAGTCAGTTCGTCTCCCTTTTTCATAATAGTCATATTAACCGTGTCACCATCACGCAGTATCTGGTGGAAATTGTTAAAATAGCTCATCTTTTTATTCTTTATTAATTGTTAGTGAATAGACAATAAGGAGTGTTATCTCCTTTTCTGTATAACAAAGATACTTAAAATAAGAGAGAGATAAGAGGAATTATAGTATGCCTTTTGATTAGGTAAAGCCGTGTATATTAGTCATTTATGCGGATGTGGCGGGCTGCCGCCGGCTTGTGCCGGGGCAATGGGGTACTACGGTCAGGATAGGAATGGTATAATGTGTTATAGTAAAATAAGTAATGTAAAATTGTATATCTATGAGTTATATATAACAGATGTGTATATTTATAGGTGGAATAATATGAATACATAGGTATAGTATAAATACATGTGCGTTATATAAATAGTGGATTATATATTACTATATGTAGATAATATAAGTGCATGTATTAATGCTGTCTCCGTATTTTATGACTTTGGGTGGAAATTTGATCCGGGAGGTTTATATTACCCATCCTTTCTGCCTTATTCCGTTTGGTCATTTCAATTTTTTCAGGATGATGGGCGGCCGGATTAAAATCCTGACCGGCTGGTGGCGGATTTATAGCTGATGGTGGATTCGCCGCAGGTGGTGAATTTGCCGGGGCGGAGGTAAGGGGCGGAATACAGTTACTCAGTAAACGGGGTCTTGTTATGCGGCAGACCGGAAAGGGGTGTGGGAGGTCCAGGCAGGATCAGGCTCATAAAGATGGGGGTATTCCTCTGGATTGTTTGAGAGAAAATGAGGGTTGTTTTTTGTATGTGTGATGGTATATGGTTGTTTTGTGGGAAGAGAAAGGGGTGGAGGATGGGGTAATTTATTTTCTCTTATTTAGACAATTGTATAAATTAATCTTCATCTGTCCAACCGATTTGTTTTTTCGTTAGATTTGTAGTATAGATTCAATGATTTTTATCCTTTTAACGGTTGAATATAAATTGACATGGATGCTTGTGCTTTTGAAGTCCGGTATGGTGACGGTCAGGCATGGGCAGTCTTTGTGCAGGAGTTTGTATGTTTAAAGGGAATGAGACGGATATGTCCCGATTGACCGGTCCCGGATTTATCCGGATACGGAAGGGGTACGGCGGAACGGGAGGGAGGCCGGATCTTTGTCCGGCCGGAGGGTACAAGGAATGGGAGGATACATGGAATGCATCAATTTATTTTTTATCGAATTAATACTGTAGATAATGGAAGTATTGCAATTTTCGGGCCTTGATCCGGCCTTGTTTTCGTGGGTGGCTCCGCTGGTGATGAACCCTAGTGTCTTGAGGTTTAATAATAATTATCCTTTCAAGACAACCGAGCGTTTCAGATGGTATGTAGCTGTAGAGAAGAAGCGGGTTACCGGTTTCCTGCCTGTGGAACAGAGGAACGGTACGCGTATAATCAACAATTATTATATCAAGGACGATGGCCTGGAGGTTTTGAGGGCTCTGCTGGATGCTGTGGGGGAGACGGGTAACATACAGGCTGTCGTGCAGGTGAAACATGAGGCTATGTTTGCCAAATGCGGATTCCGGGTCAGTCACCAATGGACGAACTATATAAGGATGGCAGGTGCCGGGGGGAGGATATAGCGCCATGCTTTAACTTTGCAGGCCCAGCAAATGTGCGGCTTTACGGGATTTTAGAATGAGGATGTTTGCTTAAAATATCCCTGCCGGGAGGATATTGTGCAAATGCAACGGGGCAATGGGCGGCAGCCGTTGCGAACTGAAGCCAGAGCACTGAGGTGACAGGAAACGCTAGGATTGAAAACGCATAAATAATATACGCTCAGATTAGGACGCACAAATAGGAAAACGCACAGGCAGGATACGTCCGGATTGGAAAAGCCTTTCAGAAAGCGGCTGTCTTTTTGAACATGATCTCTCAGGTAGTAACTATCTGTTTTACAGTGCCGGTATGTAGGGACAACTGTTGGCAGGGTGGATAGGAAAAGCGGCTATTCTCACGAACTGCCGCTTTTTGTTCTGATATTTGTCTTCTTTCTTTATAGATTTTAGGTTATTCAAAGGTTATTCAACCTACTATGCACATCCATCCGGCTTCACAGCCCGGTGGTGTGTGTTACTAAAAACTCAGAAAAAATGCTTGTTTCAACAAACATGTTATTCTTGTCACAAACAATGTACGAATATAATGCAATTTTATTACATTTACGATGATTTAAAGTTAAAATAAATGAATGATTTTTTGTGCAAATAAAATTAGTTTATAATTTAGGTTCAGGAAATGAGTCGGAACAGGGTGGATTTTGTTTAAATCCGGTTGCTGTCAGCCGTCTGCCGGATGGAGTCATACCGGACGAGGGGAGGGGGAAATGCCAGCAGAACTGAGTCAGGTGGGTGGTAACAGTCATGAACGGCTGGGAAAGGATTGTATTAAGCAAATTTAAAAGCAGTAAAGGATACGGACGGGGCGGGTTTTGTATTGCTTGTGTCTGAACCGGCATTGTTTGAAATGAGAGGAAAACTTTTGTCACTTTGTTTGTAGAGCCAGTTGTTGTTTTGTCCGGCAAGGGCCGGAAGGAAGGGGGCTGCCTGTGGTAACATTTGCTTTGCCGGCAGGGATGGGGAAAGCAGGGAATAACTGTCGGCAGGAAAGCGGTGACGAACCGGGCTGGGGAAAGCCAGACAGATGGAAAGATGAAGGGCTTGTCAGAGATAGTCCCGGATATGGTAGAGGGTCTGTCGGGGTAAGGCGCTTGTCGGGAATGTTGTGTTTTTAGCCGGAGAAAGCCAGGCAGATGAAAAGTAAATTCCATTGGGAAATGGTGGGGATGGGAGTGTGTCCGGTCGGCATTTAAAGCACATTAACATGTTGAATAAAAAAAGACAGTCAGTATGCTTTTTTTTCTGAGAAAAATATTATATTTGTCATACACTTTGTTAACTACCCGGAAATCACTTAGAAGTTTAGTGACGTTGTGAAACGCTTTTGTTAAAAGTATTATTTTATTCAAGACTTAAGATAAAAAGAGGTGATTATGTTGTGAAACATGATATGCCAGAGAAAATCAAGGCAGTATGGAGATACTGCCTTCTTGTTTGATAAAATATTGACATGATTTATTCTGTTTTTTTTCTTTCTTATCCAACCCAATAGAAAAGGAATAGTTTCACAACTATTCCTTTTACAGAGAATCTCCGGGCTTAAACGGGCTCTCACGAGTTTTTTTTACTACGATCTTTTATTATGTATATTACGGGGTCGGCCCGGAGCAAGCAAACTCATTTTTTTTGTGAGCTATATGCTCTATTAACAACACGAATACTGCTTTTTTCTACTATGTTGTGTTTTACAGTTATATAGGATAGAATTTTTATTTGTTTACCGGTTTGATCTGGCAACTCTTGAAATTTGATACGGCAGATGTCTGTTTGTTCATCTGTCTGTTTTGGCTATAGGAAGGAACGGCTTAACCATGCACCGTGCCATTCCTGTCCTACGCCAGGGAGTCATATTACAAACGCTCCCTCTCATCATTATCGGGTTGACGGATCATTCTTTTTTGTGGGGATTATTGCTTGTCAAAGGTAAGTAATGGTAGCGGTAGGGAACCGCTGCCATGTTTTCGGCTGTTGTGCCGTCCGGCTTCCACTATGCCCGATTTGACTTACCTTTGAGAGCAAATCTCCCTCCATTTTTATTAATTAACCAGAATATTGTTCAGGTAATAGGCCCGGCAGCATCTCTGATTGTTGCCGAACACACATAACAGGACTGAATCAGCATGGTAAAACTGGATATACTCAAAGGTATCAAGGTATATCCCTGTCCGCATGATTTTAAATGGGGTGTTCTGCCTTTCGACTTCTGTCTTGCGCAGATTCAGGTATTTTATGTTTGGACGTACTGCCGCGCGTTGGCGCTCATCAAACTTGAGGAAGTCAAAAAATGACTTCGAAAAGAAAACAGGATGTTTCTGACATGTTTCCATAATTGTGTCTATACGTTTTTTTCTTGTTTGTTTGTCTGTCTCTGATCAAATCTGTCAATGAGAAAGCACGTGGACGGGACTCTTTTATAATTGCAATAGCGGGAACTACCGGTACCCGTGACACAAAAATAAAAGGAACGCCCACGCCAATGATGCAGGTATCCAGTCATTTTTTACAGGTAGTGCGGTGTGTTTACACACATAGGGCGCATACCGGGAAATTGGCTATGGCGTAAAAGGGCTGAACGCTTTCTGTTTATTATCTCAAAGAGCAATGCCTGTCTTTTTATCAGGCTGTGCAAACTTAAGGAAATATTAGGAAACTTCAATAAGTTTTTTAGTTTATTTTTAGAAATAAATTAAAATTTAATTGTTAAGATAGGTTCTTTAATCTTGTAATGATAAAACAGAGGGGGCGGGATTAACGGAGCTTGAATGAAGGAATTTCTTTAAGGGCGGGTTGGGGTGCCGTGAAAATCTGCGTAGTAATGGAGCCGGGTGAGGGTTTTCTACGCTTTGTATCACCTGAAGGGCTGGTTTTGAATATAGTGACGAAGCAAGAGAACTGCCAGACAGTCAGGTATCAGAAGTTACGATAAGAATGTCAAGGCGTGTCCTATGACCGACGGTTCATTCCGTGCTATTATACCGACATCACTTTCTGTTGCATCTTTTACCCCCTCGGGTAAGTATGTCCTGACAGACGGTAAAATCCTGAACTTCACCGGAACTCAGTTAGCCGCCGGAAGACTCACAGCCGGGAAATATTACACTTTACAAACTAATACCCAGTTAGGTACCCAAATACGCGGACTGCAATCCAGTAACAAATTCACAAGTGTGAACTGGGTAATTTTTTCTATTGCCTGAGAATAGATGTTTCGTAATCATCTATTCCATATTGTTCAATATAATTGTCCAGGATAGCCCCATATTCTAGTGTTAATAAGTTGAAATTCTTATCATCTATCTTTGAAAAATCGGGCAATTTGTCTTTTACGCTATCTAATAATTCAAAGATTTTAGAAACCGCCTTTTTGTAATCGGCAGGCAGGAACTTGCCAAGAATGGTTGTAATATGCGCAATGCGTTGTTTATATCCTCTGTCTTTCCATTCTTCATCCATTATTTGCGACACGAATTTTTCCGTATCAAAATCATAGACGACAAGTTTCAAATCTTCTATGAATTTGATGAAGAACTGTTCATTAAACATGTTTTTAAAGGATTCTGCCATTTTAATTCCAAGCTATTTTTAAAGAACCGTCTAAAGATTCATACATACGACTCTGTGAATATTCTCTAACTGCAAAAATATGGAAATTCATCAAATAATATTTCGGTGTTGCCTACGTCGAAAAACTGATGAACAGTAGGTATCCATCCAATAAGATGCTGAAATAGTTAACCAGCATTAGGGAAGATAATTATAAATCATCGGGCAATTTGTTTAAATTTAGAATATTTTCTTCCGGATCTGCAAAAGCGTTCATTTCGTATAGAAAAGTTTTCATTGCATTCAAGTCTTCTCCGTATAGCGCAGAACTGAACTTTTGAACTTTCAACATGGCATTGATGTATACGTTCGGATCATTTTGTCGGGTAAGTTTGCGAAGAGACAGTAAATAGTCATTGCGGAAAACGGTAGGTATAATGATTTTGGATTCATTTGCAGCCGATAGTTCCGCATTCATCATTACGCGGGCAATACGCCCGTTCCCATCGTTAAAAGGATGTACTTCGCTAATCATAAACATAATGAATAATGCTTTCGCAAAAGGTGTTCGTAGAGCTTGATAGTACTCAAACCCTTTCAGCAAAGTACCTCTGGCAAGAGTAAAATCAACAAAATTTGTATTTCCCGCCCGGTTATTCTGCATTTTGAACATGCCGGGCATCTTACTTTGCCGTGCGGACAACATAATCCGGTGCCTGGATTGCAGAATCTGAATCAATTCCTCTGCCGATCCCGGAACTATTGACATTTCCCGCTTGTTTGATACGATATAGAATGTGCCTAAAACATCGTGTGAATCTTCATTACGGGCTTCCATCGGCTGATTGGTTTCTATGATTCGTTGTGCGTCTTCCACCTCAAACTCTGTCCCTTCTATATAATTGGAAAAATAGCTCTCGAAAAACGCAAAATTCCGATAGGCACGTTCTGTTATGTTCTTATCCGGATAAGACTTGAATTCCATTTGCTGAAGGGCAGCGAACAATACCCCGAATAACTCATAGCGTCCTGGATCATAAGGCTCTCCAAAAGCACGGGCTGCCGCCAAAGGGGATTTTAAAATTTGGGCAGGATGAGTCGCAAGTAATGCGCTGATAATCGTATTCAACTTTTCAAATTCAGGTCCCATGTCCAAAACGGATGCTACTTCCCGTGATTTATCCCGCAACTCATTAATAGCAGCTTCCCCATTTGTACGAATGATAATCTCTAATTTTTCCTCTATGGTCTGTTGCGGCAATGTTTTAGATTCATCCCCTTGCTTTCTGGATATCTGCATATTTTCCAAAAAGGCTCTTTCCGGTCGGGACAGATACAATCCTTCAATAAACGGAGTGTCCTCCGGCATCCCGCCTTTTCCTTCCATCAAATGAATGGTGATGCCCGGCAAAGAAATATTTTTCGTATAAGTATAAGTCAAAAAGATATGCCCGCCAGGGGTGGGTTTAAATTCAAAAGCCGACCTATGACTGATGACAGCCTGAGGATATAGTTTCCCCAATATGATGAAAATGTTTCTCCGGATAATATTTTCAGGTCGGTCTGTCAAATTTGACGTGTAAATCTTAGGTGCTATTTTTCTTATGACACCTTCTTTGACAAGTTTGGCTATACGTTTTGATTCCGCTTTATCGGAAGAGGAGAACAGAAGTTCTTGTAACTGTATCCGGAGATTTTTTTCCATTATAAATCACTTTTTCTGCAAAAGTAGGAAAATTTTTCTATTATAAGAGGAATATGGGAGAATTTTGTCGATTATAACTTATCTCTTTACAAAATACCAAATATTTAAAGTTTGATAGAACATACAAAGAACTCCTGTTTGCAAAGATAATAGTATAATCAGTCATTTTTCAATAATATGGGTATAAATTTGCGTGCTACTCAAAAAGTTATGTCCTAAGAAACGGGCGATATTTTCTATTGACATACCGTTTTGTAGTAAATGGGGGGCTATGGAGTGGAACAGGATATGGGAAGTGACTTTAAGGGTGTGGTGGACTACATTTCTCGGTAAAATAAGAGGTAGCTATCAAAGGTGTAAATCATATTTTAGTTTAAATAATGGTCCTATTCCAGACTCCATGTTAATTATAGTCAAATTCTTCTGGATAAAGGAGCCACTTTATGTGTCGGTACTTAAGAAAAGATATTTTTGTTTCTGGAATCAAACGGATATTGAGAAACAACTAACCCCGATTATTTATGGATAATAAATTACTGAAATCTGTTCAAGGTGTACGGTATGCACAAGAAGGTATACTTCAATTTAATGATAGTAGTCATTTATTGAATCACCTAAATTACCTGTTCCGTTCAGATAAGAATCAGAAATGGACAAACAAGGATACTCCAAATTGTGCATTCTCTCTTTATACGCCAAATGGTTGGGTAACCAAGCCTTTCTCTGATGAGCGTAATGTACGCAATAATTGTAAACAATCTATTTATGATTGGGTGATTCGCCGCTGGAACCAAGATACATACAAGCATCTTGCTATGGGGGTTTCTTATTTTTATGATTTAAATAATAATTTAGCGCACATAAATAACGAATCCATTTTTAATCTTACCCAGTTATTTGCTGAGGAGACATGCGCAGAGTATGAAAACTTGTTTCCGTTTTTATATGTATGCCATGCAGACCAAGGTGAAGCTACTCATATTCATCGCCTGTATTTGCTTAATGTATGATTTAATGGGCTTTAACATGGATGTAAGATGAAGATAACAAATACGGAACCACGGTCTGTACAAGAATTGGAATCTTGGCAAATATTGGAAGAATTGGCACGTATCGGTGCTATTAAAGATGAGTTGAAAGCACTGAATCTCAAAGCTGATCAATCTGATCCTGATACTGGATATAACCTGAATGATATTCTGCTTTATGAAGAAGACTTGCTTAAGGAAATAAGAGCTCGGCATACCAATGTGAGTGCTCAACGAAAAGAAGTTTATAGCAGGCTGAATGAAGAAGTGGAGAATGCAAGGTTTATACCCTATTCTCCGGAGAGATTAGTAAAAGGTAAATTTGGGAAAGTGCTTTACGGGAAGAGGAACGAAATTATTTATGTTTTGTTATCCAATACTCTCCTTGATCGGGAAGCCATACAGGGTTATTTCTATCCCCTTAGTGCACCGACTATTGGTTGCGGTATGTTTGACCTTGACACAGGGATAAGGCATGAAACATGCCGGGTGATTGAGATAGAAGATACTATGGACGAGTCCAAAGTGGCTGAACGATATACCTATTTCCTGAGAGTCTGGAGGGAATAAACCAGATATTTGAGTGATTAGGGAGATAGATAGGATAGGAATATGTTTGAGTTGGTATTGTTTTTTCCTTCACCTAAAAAGATGATTTAAGTAGAATTATATATGACACCACTCATTCGGCGTGCGGACTAACAAATGTTTTAAGGATAATGGTGCCTGCTTTTCAAATAATCGCTATCTTTGAAAACCTATATAAATCGGTTAGAAAATAACGTATTTTATTTATGAGGAGACATTTTGTTTTAACAATCTTTGCTATAATATTTTGTTATTTCTCACTGTCTGCACAAGACATAAGAATTTCAGATAACCTGGAAATCATAAAAATTTCAGAGCATACTTACCTGCATACAGGGGGTGGTAATAATGGAATTATATTTGTAAATAAGGGGGAGGCTGCTATTGTATCGACTCCGGAAACGGATATGGAAACTCAAAATCTTATTGACTGGGTTAAAAGTCAAAAACTGACAATAGTAGGTTATATTTTAGACCGGTGGCATCCCGATGCAATGGGTGGATTAAATGCCGTACATAGGGCTGGAATAAAAACGTATGCCAATAATCTTACCCGGAAAATTTGTGAGGAAAAAGGTTTGCCTGTTCCTCAAATCGGTTTTTATCCAAAACTGGAATTAACCGTTGGTGGAGAAAAAATAATTGCTCATTATCTTGGAATGGCGCATACCGAAGATGGTATTGTTGTCTGGGTTCCAAAAGATAGGGTGTTATTCGGTGGAAATGAAGTGCGAAGCTATGGCGGGTGGTATGGTAACATTGGCGATGCCAGTTTGAAGGAATGGTCAAATACAATATTGAAAGTGAAAGAAATTTATGGTACAGCGGAAATCGTAATTCCTGGCCATGGAATATCTGGTGGAGTCGAGCTGCTCGATTATACAATCAATATGTATAAACCCAGCAAATGGGGCGCAATTTTAAAAATGCACAATATGCAGGTCTTGCCAGTGTTTAACAATTTTGATAATATTTTTGAAGTTGCACAATCGGACTCAACTGTGGGAGATAAACGATACCTGAAAGATGCAACCGTTTTCGTTAATCATAGCCAAAAATATCTCAAAATAGTCTCTCCAAGCATTGTACATCGTGTAAATAACAAAATGATTTCTTCGGATTCCGGCAGGCTTCAACTATTTAATAAAGAAACAAATGAACTGATTGATGACCTCTACTACAAACAGCTTTCCGTAAGTTTGAGGGATGATGAAGTGGAGTGGACTGTTATAATAAAGGAAGCAATCAGATGAGGGTGCTATTTTTCTTAATAACCCCACCAATCCCTTTCGTTATAATTACTACTTTTATAAATCAATTTATCATTTCTGATAACTAAGATTTGCATTTTATCAGTTGGTACACTCATTTCCCCTTTTTCTGTTTTCAGACTTACTCCGGTGGGCTTTCCTTCATTATCAATATGAATGGTAAAATCACCTTTCGGCAACTTTCCTTCACCATACAACTTTTCGTAAAGCTCCACAACATCAAAATCATCCCTCTGCGGATAATCACTGCCGAACACCTTTTCAAAAGCAGAAAGAATCATTTGCTCGTCAAATTCGAATCTAACTTCGTATTGATCCTTACCTGCCGTCCAACTTATATATATTACGGGGACGAGCCTGTACAGAATAGGGATTTTGGTTAGTCTTTTATAAAAAAATCGGGAATAGTCGCAAAGAAAAGCAAAGTTTAGCTTAAAAGTAAGCAGGTCAGCATCTTAATAGCAAAGCGGAAAGAAACAGCCATTGGCAAAAAAGCCCCGAAAAGTAGGGTTAAGCCATAGTTTAGGTACTAAGTCATTACCTAATCCATGATACCCTATCATAACGGTAACAAGTTCTGTTTCACTATTTTGCGTAATTCTTCATAACTCGTGGTAACGGGAAAGTTATTACCTTTACAAACGAATATTTAGTGTTATGAAAACAAAGAGAAGCACCTTTAAAGTCCTGTTCTACGTGAAGAGAACAGCAGTGAGAGTAAGTGACGGAAAAGCCCCTGTAATGGCACGTCACCATTGACGGTGATATTGCTACGTTCAGCGCAAAGCTGTTCGCCACCCCTTTCTTGTGGAGCGCCGAAGCCGGAAAAGTAAACGGCAAGTCTGCCGAAACCTTAGAGATCAACCCGCAGTTGGAAGAGATCAAAGCCCGTATCAACAACCACTACTACCAGATACTCCGTGCGAAGTCCACCTATAACAAGTACCTGACCGTTTACAAGCACCTCAAAGCCTTCATGTGGGAGAAGAGGAAGCGTACCGATATGGCTTACAAAGAACTGACGAAAGACTTCATAGACGATTTCGACAGCTACCTGCGGAACAAAAAGGAATTGAGCGCAAACACCCTTTGGATTTACACCACACTCAGCCTTACCGGCAAGGCTTGGCCCAGGGGAATTATCCGCACCGATCTGTTCAGCGAGTACAGCCTTGAAATGCAGGAAACCGACCGGGGCTACCTTACGGAAGAAGAATTGAAACTGATAGCCAATACCGTGTTTGTGGATCATTTCACGGCAGCCTGGAATAATGTTTTCCCCTTCCAGATTAACCGTTCCCGTATAGCGGTCAATCTCCTGTAACATCGAATCAAAAAAATATCCTTGCAATCCTTTTTAGGTTTCTAAAAACGGCTGCAAAGTTACAGGTATTTTATGGCTTAGTTGTGCTGATAATTAATTTTAATTATCAGCACAACTAATTTTGTTTGGCGGATTTGTTTTCATCCTTGAACCCTTCTCTTATCTGGGTGGGCGTAGCTTTGAGGTTACGCCTGCAAAAGTCCCAAAAATAGTTATTCGACTCGAACCCGCACTCACCTGCAATCTCCTTCATGGAAAGGTCGGTACAGGTGAGCAGAGTTACCACCCTTTTTACCTTTTGATCCACTATCCACTTGCGGGGAACAGCCCCGAACTCCTCTTTGAAACGGCGCTCAAAGGTATTCACCGCACATCCGCATTTCTCCGCCAGTTCCCTGACAGTCTTTGAGGTGGGAAAGGCGACCATCACCTTGTCTCGAAAAGAATATTCTTTTAGGTGTGGCAGGTACTTTTCCGCAACATGCAGATCCTCTTCACTGAATATGGGTGCTTCGCCTCTCCAGTATTCTTTGATTCTGCCCCGGCGACAGCACAGGAGGTAGCCCGTCAGTTCATTGTACAATCCGTTCAGGTGCGCATAGTCCTCGTTCCTGTTGATTACAGCCTGCATCCGGCATAGGAATAATATCCCGTCACGGTCTTTCTTCCTGATATATGCTTTCATTATATCCAATAAATATCCCAGAGAATCGTTGTCGTTATGATAAGCAGCCAATATCAGGTAAGCCGCTTCTTCCGGTGTTTTTAACGAAGGGCAAGGGCAATATTCCTTCAACAGTTTCACCAGACAGGGCATATTATCCTCGTCCCAAGACAATTTTTCCAGTGCCGTCCACGTAGCCGGATTCTTTATATCCGTCTGCCGCACGGTGACCTGTACCGTTTTCATCCACTCGTGCAACTCTGTTTGTCGGGCTTCATCCATTAAAATCTGATTCAAAGTTTTTTTCATATATTCTGTTTTAAATGGAAAAAGTAATGTCTGGCAGCTAATCGCCATTTAGGGCGATTAGCTGCGTGTTACCAATTATTCATGCACAAACATATTTATATCATCAATGGCATCTTCAATTCTATTACTGATGTAAGGATTATCTTTTTGTTGATTAAACAACTCAAAGATTCTCTCTTTTTCTATTTTTCCATGTATTCGAGCCAAATGTCCGATACACGTAACTGCTAATCCACATATATTCTTTTCTCTATTGCTGTTGATAATATCAATACAAACATCTTGAATCCACTTCCATTCATTGCAATCAAAGGTTATCTTCAATAAAAGTTTGCAACAAAAATCAATATCTTCATCACACAGCAATATTTCTCGAATACTATTGTATATGTCTTGTGTCATTTTATTCATTTATTGGTAATATGGACTTTATTTCATTCTGTTCTGCTGGTCTTCCCTGATTTTTTCCAGCCGTTCCATGTACTGGTTCCGATCAACCTTTTTTTTCTCACCCATGTAAAACGCATCAGACACATACACCATCAGCCAGACACTTACAACGACGTAAGCGATACAGGCGCATTGTCCCGCTATTCTCCGCATCCTGCCCATAGTCTTGTATTTCTGTTCAAGGACTGCCAGCTTCGCGGATCGCAGATAACGCGCATAGTTGAACCAGAGCAGTGGAGATACCAGCAAAAAAGTAATTATCAGGGATAACGGATCATAACGGCTTTTCAGCGGCAGCATTTCCATCAAATCGGTTTTCAGTACATAATAGCTGAATAGATGTTCCACAACCAGCACGTTGCACCACAAAGGTATTGACGACCACATGACCGCTACCCATGTAACCATCTTATCCTTCACCAGATAACGGTTCCGGCTGCACATTTTATACGTCCAATAAGCTGATTCCCTAAAAATAAAACATGTCATATTGCATTTAATTTATCTCTGTTCTGCTTTATGCTGTTTGCTATTACTATCAATGCCGCATATCCGCCTGTTTACTGTTATCAAATATATACGAAAGGTACGGAAAACCAGTTCCCGTCTTGTTTATTAACGTCAGTTTAACACGTTAAGGGTAAAAACAAGCTCCGTCCATTATCTTTTCCCGATTCAAATTTGCCCTTTCCCTGTCATATCCGTAACTTTGTAAATCAAAACATCCAACATGAATCAGCAATTATTGGAACGCACGCTAAAGAACCGCTGCATAGAACTGACGGAGCAGGAAAAAAAGGACTACTATCCTAAAGAACCTCTTTTTATGCTTCTGTTTACTTCTGCCGCCTTACTGTTTTGTCTTGTGATGGCAAAGATTAAGGATGAGACGATAGAACCGGAATTTGTATGGACTGTCGTATTGTTTCCGATTGTTTTCGCTGCGGTGGGTTACATTACCTATCTGAATAAGAAGAACACGCTCAAACTGCATTACATCAGTACGGCACTCACCCCCCAAGAGC
>OHAE01000087.1_pt1 | contig 77833 bp, 55 predicted proteins | sample 1577061 | NCBI WGS metagenome assembly OHAE01 (sample SAMEA3541535, study PRJEB24748) | human gut metagenome | biome: human gut; feature: human-associated habitat; material: faeces | place: China | collected 2012
AATTGGGACTTACCCAAATCACTTATGCAGAAGAAATTCTCGACATAAAAGATGGACGTATTACTGTTAAACGCCACATTGACGGTGGAGTAGAAACTGTAGAAGGTCCACTCCCGATTGTAATCACAGTAAACGGTTCTGCAGCCCCATGCCGTCCGCGTAATGCAAAACTGGTACAGAAATATAAACATGCCAAGACCATAACAGAAAAACAACAAGGTAATCTTGATTATACAGACCTGTATGACAAGCGTGATTATCTGAACCTTGCAGAATGGAGCGTAGCCGATGTAAACGGCGATTTGGCACAATGCGGTCTTTCCGGCTCTCCGACCAAAGTAAAAGCAATTCAGAATATCGTGTTTCAAGCTAAAGAAAGTAAAACTTTATCAGCTTCAGACCGTGACATTGAAGAGCTTATCGTTGAACTTTTAGCTAACCATACAATCGGATAACATTATGAATAATTTATTTGTATATTGCGAAATAGAAGAAGGCAACGTAGCAGATGTCAGCCTGGAACTTCTAACCAAAGGCCGTTCGTTAGCTAATCAGTTAAACTGTAAACTGGAAGCTATCGTAGCCGGATCAAATTTAAAAGATATTGAAAAACAGGTATTGCCTTACGGAGTTGATAAACTTCATGTATTCGACGCTCCGGGCTTATATCCTTACACTTCCTTACCTCACACATCAATCCTCGTTAACTTATTCAAAGAAGAAAAACCTCAGATATGCCTGATGGGTGCTACCGTTATCGGTCGTGACCTCGGTCCTCGCGTGTCCTCTGCATTGACAAGCGGTTTAACAGCAGACTGTACAGCTCTTGAAATAGGTAATCACGAAGACAAGAAAGAAGGTAAGACTTACGAAAACCTACTTTACCAGATACGTCCGGCATTTGGAGGTAATATCGTAGCTACTATTGTCAATCCGGAACACCGCCCGCAGATGGCAACAGTCCGGGAAGGTGTAATGAAAAAGCAAATTCTTTCCGCCGACTATAAAGGTGAAGTTATACGCCACGATGTGAAAAAGTTTGTTGCCGACACTGATTATGTAGTAAAAGTAATCGAACGTCACGTAGAAAAAGCCAAAAACAACTTGAAAGGTTCTCCTATTATCATTTCAGGAGGCTACGGAGTCGGTTCTAAAGAAAACTTCCAACTCTTATTTGATCTGGCAAAAGTTCTGAATGCAGAAGTAGGTGCAAGCCGTGCCGCCGTAGATGCCGGTTTTGCTGATCATGACCGCCAAATTGGTCAGACCGGGGTAACGGTTCGTCCGAAATTGTATATCGCCTGCGGTATCTCCGGACAAATCCAACATATTGCCGGTATGCAGGAAAGTTCCATGATTATTTCAATCAATAACGATCCTAATGCTCCGATTAATACAATCGCCGATTATGTAATCAATGGTACCGTTGAAGAAATTGTACCTAAAATGATTAAGTATTATAAGCAAAACAGCAAATAGCAACATGAAGCTTATTCAATTCATAACTATTGCCGCTTTATTCGGGTTTTCGCTTGCTCTTCAAGCTCAAGACACCATTTACGTCAGCAAAGACAACAAATGGGTCAAGAAAGCTAAAAAGGCAGAAAGATACCTTGTACTTACTCACGAAAAGAATCTGATAAAAGTAAGTGATTATTTATTAGATGGAACAATCAGGAGTACAGGAACCTATTCCGCTTTTGGTGAAAAGAGTAATGACTGCAAGAAAGAAGGAGTACTTACCCAGTTTTATCCAAATGGAAATACTAAATCCGTTCGTCACTATAAAAACAATCAAAGGAGTGGAGAATATCGGAAATTCTATGAAGATGGGAAAAACAAGTTCCTTTGTAGTTATGTAAACGGGAAACGTGAAGGTAAACTAATGATGTACTATCCTGACGGCACTGTTTGGAGAAACGAGGTTTATAAAAACGGAGAATTGCAGCAAGGATATTTATATGATGAACAAGGGCAAGAAACGGTTTATAAACCGATAGAATCCATGCCCCAATTCCCCGGTGGACAGGAACTCATGATGGGATACCTTAGAGCAAATCTTAAATATCCGCCTAAAGCTGCCAAACAAAAACAGGGAGGCAGGGTTATAGTACAGTTCGTAGTAAACAAGGAGGGACGTATCATACAGCCCGAAGTATTACGAGGCGTCAATGAAGAATTGGATAATGCAGCATTGGCTGTAGTTAGAAAAATGGCACATGACATTACCTGGATTCCCGGAATACAAGACGGAGAAGCTGTAAAGGTAAAATACACGATGCCGGTAACATTCAAACTTAATTAATTAAAACAAAATGGCTAATTTTTATTTAGATACTCCGGAACTCAGACATCATCTGAATCATCCGTTAATGAAAAGAATAGTTGAACTCAAGGAGCGCAACTATAGAGATAAAGATGAGTACGACTATGCACCTGTCGATTTCGAAGATGCACAGGACAGCTATGACAAAGTACTCGAGATTGTCGGTGAAATCTGTGGCGATATCATTGCTCCGAATGCAGAAGATGTTGACCATGAAGGTCCAACCGTAGCCAACGGACGCGTCACTTACGCCAATGGTACCAAGCAAAACCTCGATGCTGTCACTAAAGCCGGACTGATGGGGGTTGCCATGCCACGTCGTTATGGTGGTTTAAACTTCCCGATTGTACCTTATATTATGGCTGCCGATATGGTTTCACGTAGTGACGCAGGTTTCGAAAACTTATGGGGATTGCAGGATTGCGCCGAAACCCTTTATGAATTCGGTAACGAAGACCAACGTAAACGTTATATTACCCGTATATGCCAGGGAGAGACCATGTCTATGGACTTGACCGAACCGGATGCCGGCTCCGACCTGCAAGCCGTTATGCTGAAAGCAACTTACAGCGAAAAGGATGAATGTTGGTATTTAAATGGTGTAAAACGTTTCATCACAAACGGTGATGCCGATATACATCTTGTACTGGCTCGTTCCGAAGAAGGTACACATGACGGCCGTGGTTTGTCAATGTTCATCTATGACAAGCGCAACGGCGGTGTAAACGTTCGCCGTATCGAGAATAAAATGGGTATCAAAGGCTCTCCTACTTGTGAACTTGTATTCAAGAATGCCAAAGCCGAACTTTGTGGCGACCGCAAGTTAGGTCTTATCAAGTACGTTATGGCATTGATGAACGGCGCACGCTTGGGTATTGCCGCTCAATCCGTAGGTATCTCACAAGCTGCCTATAACGAAGCTCTCGCTTATGCAAAAGACCGTAAGCAATTCGGTAAGGCTATTATCGAGTTCCCTGCCGTAGCAGAAATCTTATCTATTATCAAAGCTAAGTTGGATGCATCACGTACTCTACTTTATGAGACAGCACGTTATGTAGACATTTACAAAGCATTGGATGATATAGCCAAAGAACGTAAACTGACTCCGGAAGAACGTCAGGAACAGAAGACCTACGCTAAATTAGCGGATGCTTTCACTCCGTTGGCTAAAGGTTTGGGAAGTGAGTTTGCCAATCAGAATGCATACGACTGTATCCAAATCCACGGTGGTTCCGGATTTATGAAAGACTATGCCTGTGAACGTATCTACCGTGACGCCCGTATCACCAGTATCTATGAAGGAACGACACAACTTCAAGTAGTTGCAGCGATACGCTACGTTACTACCGGTGCATATCTTGCCCGCATCAAGGAATATGAAGCAATACCTGCCGCTCCGGAATATGAAGGTTTGAAGAACCGTTTGAAAGATATGGCAGACAAATATGCGGCTACCGTTGCCAAAATTACAGAGACGAAAGATCAGGAACTTCTTGATTTCACAGCTCGTCGCTTGGTAGAGATGGCCGGATATATCATTATGGGACATCTTCTTGTACAGGATGCCGGTAAATCAGATTTGTTCGCAGAATCCGCACAAGTATTCGTGCGTTATGCAGAAGCCGAAGTAGACAAACACTCCATGTTTATCTTCCGTTTGGACAAAGACGATTTGGCTTATTACAGAAAATAAACCGATTTCTAAAAAGGGAGCAGAAAAGTCTCCCTTTATAAAATTTACCCCTGTCACAGTTAGTTGTAACAGGGGTAAATTCTTTATTGAGACTTTTAGTAGTCTCTTTATATTCTATTAAACAACAGATTTTAGTCTTCCAATAACTGTTTCAGGAAATCATCCAATTCCTCGTCCAATCCTTCCAGTAACTCGTGATTGACCAAAAGAGTATCGTCATCGATCAGAAGCAATTCGGCAATCGTTTCGCGATCTTCATCCACCAATACAAAAGAATAAGGCTTTAAAAGAGGAAGATTACGGATACAACCGCATTCCTGAAGTTGATTGACAGCGGCACGAAGTACACGCTCTACATTTTCATAAAAGTCATCATTATCATAATCCACCCATTCTTCGATGATAACCCTTGCCAATTCTTCATCGTCATCATCGAATATGATTAACTCACCGGAACCCTGTTTCGGTAAAAGATGAATATCCGTAACAACTGTTTGCTCGCATCCCATGGCGAATCTACTCACAGCTTCTTTCAGGGCTGACTCAATAAGTGAATGTGACTGCGTACTCAACTTCATATTAATCCGATTTTATCTACTTCTTTACTTAATTCAATCCAAAAGTACAAAAAAAATCAATCAAGCAACTATTATTGACTAAAAATCACCGCTAAATCTCATCATTTGGAGCTTTAGTTTCTGAATATTACTCAATCGGGTAGTCAAATCCGCCAGATAATACGCTATCAGCTTATAGTCACCGGTAGAAGTCTCTACCTCTCCCTTCTCATTTTTAGTCACTTTCTTTTCCGCTATCTCCGCCGCTTTATCCAGCCATTCCTTTGCTTCCTGTAAATTATCTTTCATTTCACAGCAAAGGGCTATATTATAAGCCGCACGCATTTTCATTTTCTCGTTCTTCCGTCCATACACCTGCTCCCATAATTTCCTCGCTTCATCCCAATTATTCTCACGTACATAGACGGCGGCATCTCTCATTTCCACAGCACCGCTGGCGTAATAATAACGGGTAACACTCTTCCAAGTCGGTAAAATATGCTTTGCCGGAAGTGTCGCCGCAAACGAAGAACCTTCCTCAATGATACTCTTATCCACATTCCATGTACCTGTTACCCAATAAATACTATCCGTATCCGACAAGGTTACAATCGGTTCGCTCTTGGTTGGGACATACACACGAGTCATTGTGCGTACGGTGGCATCTATTACTCCTTGCGGAAAAGGAGCATCCTCATAATAAATCACACTTTTCTTTAAATACAAATTTACTTTCTCCAAAGATAAAATCATATCGACTCCCAAACTCTCCGTCAGTTCCTTCACTTCACTCTGACTTAATTTAGTATCACGGGTAAAATAATCTTTTGACCGCAAAGCCGAATCGCAAATAATCACTTCATCAAAATAATTACCTTCATACACGCTATTCGCCAGTTCCTCAGTGGCAGTCTTTCCATTTCCTTCAATGGCACCTATCAAGTTAGAAGCAGGAGAGCCATTACTATTCAACTCATCCAGCTTACTGACATAATCACCTTGGGGAGTATTATTAACTACTCCAACCACTTTCACACCGGGAGGAAAACTAACGTCGGCGGGTTGCAGGTAGTCAATTGAAACCGTATTGACAACCGTACATGAGGTAAGGAACGCCAAAAACAAAGAGATATATAAAATCTTTTTCATAATTGCCTGATTCTTATTCAACAAAAATACAATTTTTGATCATACCACAAAGTTAAAAGCTATGAATAATTACAGAAAAACCCCGAAGATTAAATATCTCCGGGGCTTTTATATCAATTCATCAAAAGATTACTTACATATTCTTCCCGTGGCAGTTTTTAAATTTCTTTCCGCTACCGCACGGACAAGGGTCATTACGCCCTACAGTCTTTTCCGCACGCATCGGCTCACGTTTCACTTCACGTGTATCACGTTGAGCAGCCGCCTGCTGATTCGGATCACTCAAATCACGTTTTTCTTCATGATATTGAGGACGTTGCTGACGAGGTTCCGGCGCAGCTTCACGTACCTGTTCGGGTTCTTGTATAGGAATCTGACCTCTCATCAATACGGAAACTGTCTGGTTGTTAATCTTATGAACCATACTATCAAACAAGTTGACAGACTCCAGTTTGTAAATCAAAAGCGGATCTTTCTGCTCGTAGCTGGCATTCTGTACGGAATGTTTCAGTTCGTCCAACTCACGCAAGTTTTCTTTCCATGATTCGTCGATAGTATGCAGCAGGATTGCTTTTTCAAATGCTTTCACTACTTCCTTACATTCACTTTCATAAGCGGCTTTCAGGTTACATGAAATATTATACATACGTTTTCCGTCGGTAATAGGAATCATTATATTCTCATACATATGTCCTTGCGCCTCATATACTTGTTTGATAACCGGATAGGCAACCTGTGCCATACGATCCGTCTTTCTCTTGAAGTTCTCCATGGCAAGGTCAAATGTCTTATCTACCAACTTTTCGCGCTTTTCATTACGGAACTCCTCCTCTGTAAACGGAATCTCCATCGCAAAGTTCTGGAGCAAATCCATCTTAGCTCCTTCATAATCATTGTTCTCAATGGCATTGGCACATCTGTCCCAAATCATATTAACAATATCCATACCGATACGTTCACCCATCAAGGCATGACGACGTTTGGTGTAAACAACCACACGCTGCTTGTTCATCACATCATCATATTCCAGCAAACGTTTACGGATACCGAAGTTATTCTCTTCCACTTTCTTCTGGGCACGCTCGATGGAGTTGGAAATCATCTTGTGTTCGATCATCTCACCCTCCTGGAAGCCCAGTTTATCCATTACGCTTGCGATACGGTCTGAAGAGAACAAACGCATCAAATCATCTTCCAAAGAAACAAAGAATACGGAAGATCCCGGGTCACCCTGACGACCGGCACGACCACGCAACTGACGGTCTACACGACGAGATTCATGACGTTCCGTACCAATGATAGCCAAACCACCGGCAGCTTTTACTTCCGGACTCAGCTTAATATCGGTACCACGACCTGCCATATTGGTAGCAATCGTCACAATACTCTTTTGTCCTGCCTGTGCCACGATGTCCGCTTCCTTCTGGTGCAACTTGGCATTCAACACATTATGTTCTATCTTACGCATGGTAAGCATCTTACTCAACATTTCGGAAATCTCGACAGAAGTCGTACCGACCAAAACCGGACGTCCTTCCTGAACCATCTTTTCTATTTCCTCAATCACCGCTTTATATTTCTCACGCTTCGTCTTATAAACGCGGTCGTTCATATCATGGCGTGCTATCGGACGGTTGGTAGGAATTACCACCACATCCAACTTATAGATATCCCAGAACTCTCCCGCTTCCGTCTCTGCCGTACCGGTCATACCGGACAACTTGTGATACATACGGAAATAATTCTGTAAAGTAATGGTAGCAAATGTCTGCGTAGCAGCTTCCACCTTCACATTCTCTTTTGCTTCAATTGCCTGATGAAGTCCGTCGGAATAACGGCGGCCTTCCATGATACGACCGGTTTGTTCATCCACAATCTTCACCTGTCCGTCAATGACAACATATTCATCGTCCTTTTCAAACATGGTATATGCTTTCAACAACTGATTGATGGTATGTACACGTTCCGATTTAATAGCGTAATTGGTAAGCAATTCATCTTTCTTCGCCAACTGCTCTTCCGGTGTCAGGTTCGTTTCATTTTCCAGTTCCGATAGCTGAGAAGTAATATCGGGAAGTACGAACAAAGTAGGATCTTCCGCATTTCCGGTAATCAAATCGACACCTTTATCCGTCAAGTCCACACTGTTCATCTTTTCATCAATAACAAAGTACAGAGGTTCCACCGCCTCAGGCATACGTTTGTTATTCTGTTCCATATAGATCTCTTCCGTCTTCAACATTCCGGCCTTAATACCCGGTTCACTCAAATATTTAATCAACGCCTTATTCTTCGGAAGTGCTTTATGGCTACGGTATAATGCAAGGAATCCTTCTTCCTGTTCTTTTTTATCAGAGGATGCAATCAATCTCTTGGCATCCGTAAGGAACTTGGTTGCCAATGTTTTCTGAACCCCGACCAAACGTTCTACCAACGGACGTAACTGCTCAAACAACTGGTCTTCACCTTTCGGCACCGGACCGGAAATGATAAGCGGTGTACGGGCATCGTCAATCAACACGGAGTCCACCTCATCGACAATCGCATAATTGTGCTGGCGCTGTACCAAATCTTTCGGGCTGATTGCCATGTTATCACGAAGATAGTCGAAACCGAATTCATTATTCGTACCGAAGGTGATATCCGCCAAATAAGCCTGACGGCGTGCTTCCGAGTTCGGCTGATGCTTGTCGATACAATCCACGCTCAGTCCGTGGAACTCATAAAGAGGTCCCATCCATTCGGAGTCACGTTTTGACAAATAATCATTCACCGTAACCACGTGCACACCATTGCCGGTCAACGCATTCAAGAATACCGGAAGGGTTGCCACCAAAGTCTTGCCTTCACCGGTTGCCATTTCCGAAATCTTACCTTGGTGCAGTACCACACCACCGAAAAGCTGTACGTCGTAGTGAATCATGTTCCAAGTCACTTCAGTACCTCCAGCAAGCCAGTGATTCTGATAAATCGCCTTGTCATCTTCAATACGCACAAAATCTTTTGTTGCGGCCAGGTGACGGTCAAAGTCCGTAGCGGTAACTACGATTTCGGCATTTTCCGTAAAACGTCTGGCTGTTTCCTTTACGATAGAGAAAGCTACGGGAAGTACATCATCCAACGCTTTTTCATACTTTTCGAGTATGTCTTTCTCTAATTTATCTATCTGAGTAAATAAATCTTCTCTGTCCTCCAATTCGGTAGCTTCCACTTTCGCTTTCAATTCCTCAATCTTGGCACGTTCTTCGGAAGCCGAATCATAAATATATTTTTTAAGTTCCTGAGTTTTGGCACGAAGTTCATCGTGGCTTAGTTTTTCAACATCCGGATAAGCAGCCTTTATCTTTTCCACCCAAGGCTGGATTTCTTTCATATCACGAGTCGACTTATTGCCGAATATTGAACTTAAAAATTCATTAAATCCCATTGTATATAAATTTATTGTTTTTACTGTTATTATTAATTGCCGCAAAGTTACATTAAAATGCTGATTTATCAGTATTTTAACCCATCTATTTTTACTTGCAGATATTTGTCAGGGGTGCAGTTTGGCAAGCATTCGGAGCCCTTATTCTCATAAAATGAGCCAATGTAGGGGCTATACAATCAACATTAACAGGTGTCTGGATAATTTCCGGTTTGACGTTGCCGCCCAAAAAGATGAGAGGAGCAGGTATATATGATTTCCTTACAAGCTTGTTGTTCGCCGGATTCTCTTGTACAATCGTCCATCCGGGTAAAACGTCTATCAGCAAATCTCCGGAGCGTTTACGGTTGTAGGAATTACGGATACGGTACACTTCCGGTGTCCATGCACCGAGCAACAGACGGTAAGAGGTATAAACTTCGTTTACTCCGCTGAATTGAATCAGGAAGTCCGCCGATTTACTGATCACTTCCGGCAGGCTCAACTGCTTGTCTTCTATCAGTTTCTGATTCAGATAGATCTGCAGACCGTGATGTGCCTCCACATACTGTCCCTGACCGTATATCGCCATCAGATACATATTGAGCAAAGCCGCGCAACGGTTCGTATGAAACTCTCCGGTCGGTATTCTGTACTTATTCAAATCCGGCGCATCGCCATCCGTATATCCGGTAGAGGTAATAAAGAAAACGGTATTATGCAGACCTACTTTCTTGTCGATAACATCCAGCAAATCGGCTATGCTTTTATCCAGACGAACATAAGTATCCTGCATCTCCAATGCCGCCTCCATCGCTGTCTTATGGTCGTAATTACCCGCATAATAGGTCAGCGACAGCATATCGGGCGTTTCATCCTCTCCCATCGGGCAACTGTACAAACACTCGGTAGCCAGCAGATTTACTTCATCGTTGATATAAGGACTCGTCTTCAGTTTTCGGTATTTGCTCTTCTTTTGGTCATCAAAATGATATTTGAATCCCTCTTGCTGCCATTCCGATTTCAAAAAACGATACATTTCCACCGGGTGATGTGGCGTCCACGTCATATCTCCGATACGGAAATCCAATCCTTTCTGGTCATTATACCGCGTCACCCAATAAGGGAAATCCGCATAATACGTAGTCCCGCACCATTTTCCGGTTTCATCATTCATCCAGAAAGCGCCGTTACCGGCATGTCCTGCCGCAAGAATCGCAGCTTCCCGATAGGGCGCAATGGCATAGACCAACGCATTCCCCTGCGTAGCTACTTTCAACTCATCGGCAATGGTGGAAGTGAGCAGCGCAGAAGCGGAAGTCGTCTCATCCGTATAAATACCCATGAAACTTTTATCTTCCACACAGTTCACCGGACGGGTGCTCACCCTGTCAATCCAATCTTGCGCTATGATTCCGTTAATGCCGGGAGGCGTCCCCGTATAAATAGCCGCAACAGAGGATGCTTTATCTATATTGGTAAAATTGAATTCCGCATTTTGATATACCCTTCCCTCTTTCCATAACCGTTTGAAGCCTTTTTCGCCATACAGGGAAGAAAAAGCCTCGATATAATCCGTGCGCAACTGGTCGATGGTCAGTCCCACTACCAATTTGGGAACGGACGGCACCATTTGCGCCTGTAATCCGGTAAACGTTAAAACTGTTATAAGGGATGTAAGTAATCCTTTCATTATCTTTTTTTATACATCAATATCAAGTGACTCGCAGAGCGTATCCACAAACTTGCGGCCAAAGGTAATACAGCCGGATTGAATTTTTGCGGCATAAGCCAAAAAAGCGAGATAAAAAGTGTTAAAACCGCCAAATTCGCCCAATGATACCAGTCTTTTTTTCTTTTTATGGAAAAATAAACCATAAAAGGCAGGTAGAAAAGATGTATCGGATTCAGACATAAAAGCAGGTAATTAGGACTTACCGCAGGATGTACGGAAAAGAACACGAGAAATGCGATCACACAACCCGCAAGCCCCGCCGCTCCGAATAAGACGATATCCACTCCCCACAACATCTTCCTCCGGCAGACTCCGTATATACTTATCAATAAAGTAAATACGAACAACAACCATCCCGCCTGCATCGGAGTCAGCAGAAAGCGCTCCGAGTCCTGCGCTCCGGGTGGGATAATTTCAGTGACAGATCCGGCCAACAGACGTTCACTTCCGTCATTTCCCAATATACGCGCCGCATCCACCGCGTTCAACAAATAGAACGGGGCAAACATCTTTTTCCGATAGTCGATAGGTTTGTCTATCCCACTACCCAAGCACAAATCTATGCCAAATTCCGACCACTCATATCCTTTTGTGTACTGATGAATGATATCCCGAAAAGTAAGCGGGCGATTGTCCTCATTATAAACAATTTTCCCCTCGATACAATCCTCCACCCTGTCACGGGCGCGGGTGGTACAATTATCAAACAGGTAGTTATAACGGTACGTACGATTCTCTTTCCGGTAATTATTCTCCAGAATCTGCCATAATTTCTCCTTTTCCGCAGGAAGTAAGTTTAAGGTCTGCTGATAAACAGCAGAACCGCGCATGGCGTACTCCCCCTCGAAATAACGGTATTCCGTCACTCCCAACTGATAGTCCGTTTCTCCCTTCACAAACCGCCATATAAAATTAGGCGTATTGAAGCTGAACATACCATAGTTAAACACAATATCCAGTCCTTTCCGAGGATCTTCATAGCGCAAAGCCGTATGGCCGAACAGCGAATAAATCTCCGTACCGGGCGAACAAGTCAAAAGACTTATGCGCACGGAATCAGACGTTTCCGCTTTCAATTTCACTCCTGAGGCCAGCAGGAATAAGGCACATACGGACAGCACCCAAACTTTCCATTTACACATAATATACAACGGATTTTGTTACAGCCGCAAAGATAGAATAAATATGTGAAACCCCGTCACCTTTTATATACCAAGTCGGGCACGTTCGGTTATCCTGATTGCTCCTGCAATGAGGGCCTCCTCCACGAGGGCGAAACGGCAGTTTCCCATCTTTCTATTCGTTCGACCATGCTCATCCTTCCGTTTAGCCCGGCTCAAACGACAGGTTTCCCATGGTGAAACGCAAGATCGCCCAAAGCCGAACGGAATAACTTTCCGGTTGCTTGTTACAAAGATACGACATAAAAAAGCGTTTGTCAAGTCCCCCTAAGTCATTCAAGCCCTCTTCAATAGATAAGTACCTGTCAGACATCCCCATAGCCTGTTAATAACTTTGTCTTCCTGATGGAAACCGATTAAAACCTTAATTCTATTTTCACTACAAATAACGATGTATTTTATACCCATATATCTATATAGATATATGGGTATAAGTTTGAAGATTTTATTTTACAAGTGTTGGGGTGAAGAGAAAGTATTTTCATTTTCCTCCTAATTCTTAAATCAAAGTTCTGCAAATCACTAGTAAGTATACACCATATTATATTACATTACTATATATAAAAGTCATCTTGTTTCATTCCAAATAAAAAATCATTATTCAACAAATTCATACATAAGTAATCCACTGATTACAAACACCATACGAGTAGCACTAGACATAACTGTTGATATAATAACAGCTAACACAAACACATAAGCAAGCCTACTTAGAAATAAAAAACAGGTTATTATGAAAAATATTATATAAATTATTTGCATTATAGTAAATACGTATTACCTTTGCAGAAAGAAAAAAGATTTTATAGTTTAATAGTAAAACAGAAAGGTGACTAACTGCTTTCAAGTGCAACTCTTGATAAAATCTTTTTTCTTTATTTTTAAATCTAATACAAACTGAAAACTAGATGGAAGCTAGAAGAAGTTTTTTAAAGAAAATATTTGCAGGACTTATTCTTTGTACCGCAGACCCTATTAAGCTTTTCTCACAAGCCAGTGCTAAGCCGAGTATCTCTAACCAATCAAAAGCGTCTCTCTCAAATATTCTTTCACTAAAACGTGAGGCTAAGACTTTTTTTCATAAAAGAGAATATACACAAGCATCTCTTCTCTATCAACAATTGATAGATTTAACACCATCCGATATAACATGCTATGATGGGCTTAAAAAAGTACTGGGTGCCCAACAAAGCACAATAGAAGTAGTAAAGCTATATAAAGACGGATTGAAAAAAAATCCGTCATTACCTGTATTCTACGACCGTGTTGCAAAATCACTTATAAGTATTTCTACGGGAAATGAAAAACATCTATCCCAATATTTACAATCAGTCAGTAATGAAAATCTTTTTCAGGAAGCTATTGAGTTATACCTCAATGCAATAGAATTATCACCGGAATCCAAATATTTATATTTAGGATTAGGAGACGCATGGAAAAAGATAGAAGAAGTTAATAAAAGAAACATAAAAAATGGGAATGAGTTGATTGAAATATCATCTGAGGTAGAGAGAAAAGTCAAACTCCTCTTAGAGAAACACCAATCAGAATGGGATTTAACCCGTCAGTCACATAAGCCGATTGCTTTAAATCAAAAAAATATAAATAATATTGATTTTACAACTTTTGTAAAGCATATATCAGGAAAGAAAAGAAGAACCCTGTATTTCGAAGATGAGAAGCTGAATAGGGAGAAGAATATCCTGAGAATGAAACGACGTAGCGGTGATTTAAAGGCTTTAATGGAAGTAAAACAAAAAAACTTTTCACAACTTTTATTTCTTGGAATGTTTATGCTTACCGAGGGCAGTTTATATTCAAATTTCATCGGGTTATTAAAAAGGGAATTGCGCGACAAGGAACAAATGAGAGGATTCCGCCTCTTTTACGAACAGTTTTACAATAAACGAAAAGATTCATGGGGAATATTGGCAAAAGCTATTTATTATAAAAAATGCGATATACAATTAAATGATGCTTTGACTTTGTTGTCACAAGAAGATAAGATATTGGATGTATATTCCGGTAAAAAAATAGCGGCGATGTATGAAGGAATGGCAGAACTCTATCTAAAAAAGAAGAATTATCAAAAAGGAGAAGAGGCACTTCTGAAAGGCTTGGATTTATTAGGGAATAACGGTTTAGCCTTATCTTTGAAAATAAAATATGCGAATTTGCATTATATGAAAGGCGATTATTCCAAAGCTGTCAGTATGTTGTCATATATCGCAAATAGACCATATATAAAAGAAGATATGGAAAGTATTCTTTCAGCTTCTTCTTTTACACCTTTGGACTTAAAAGAATCCAGTACAGGAGAATATTTGAAAGTATATCGTGCGTTGTACAAAATACAACAGCAGCAAGGGGATACCGATGGTTTAAATGAAACAATTGCTTGGATAAAGGAGATAGACTATAACAATCCCTTACTACCCCAAATGACAAACCTGAATTAATCCGAATCAGCGATGAAACATTATTTATTAATTGCTATCCTGCTGTTTATCAACCCGCTTAGCTCTTTATTTGCCAGAGAAGGAACATTAGTTATTTCTGAAATATTTTATGATTCTCCCCTATATGAGTATCAATATGGAACCGGACATGAAGGAGGGGAGTTTGTAGAACTTTATAACCCCAGAGACGAAGCTGTAGATATTTCCGGATGGAAATTACAGGGTGGAGACAGTAAATGGGAACGTTATACTTTTGCATCGGGAACTGTTATTCAGCCTAAAGAATTTATCCTTGTTGTATTATTAACCCGTTATATTCGTTTCCTTGAATTATTCCCTGATATTCCTAAAGGACGAATATTTTATCAGAAGCAATTTATATTAAATAATGATGGCGATGAAGTTATATTATTTAATGCCGATGAAGAAATTATAGATTACCTTTATTATGATTCAAGTCTATTAGCTACTAACGGCTATACTAGACGATTAGGGAAAATGTCCGAATATTTATCTATCCAACGGGAAAATGTATATGGTTCATGGGATAAAAGATATGATTCGAATGACTATAAAGTAGATTATGCCAATCCTTTCTCCAACCCTTCTTTAGAATCATTGGAAGACAAGAACTGGAATAACGATAATCCGCCGGGATTTGTTCCGGAACAAATATTTGGCTCTACAATGAACGGTATTGCACGTGTCTCACCTACAGGTGGAGCTTTATATGATATTCCTATTGCCTTACCAGCAGGACGAAACAATATTGCCCCTCAATTATCTATTTCTTATAATAGTCAAATTAATGATGGGATTTTAGGGCCTAAGTGGGGGCTGAATGGATTTTCCACCATAGCAAGAGTTAACAGACAGGCTTACTTTGATCTCACCTCGATAAAAAATGCTCCGAAATATGGATTCTCTTTAGATGGTATCCGAATGGCAGATATTTGGAATGATAATTATATTCTAGAGAATGACCCTTACACAACCATCAAATATGATCTTCAAACTTTAAAATTCACTGTATCAAAACAAGATGGCACAGTATTGACCTATGCAGCGAGAAAAGATGCAGCATCAGATATAAATAAAACGCCCTATTACTGGGATATAGCCCGTATAGAAGACAAAAACGGCAATTACATAACATTTAAATATTCTCAGAAAGGAGATGAGACTTTCATATCCCGAATAGAATACACCGGTAATTCAAAAGAAAACCTTCCTCCTTATTATATGATTCAATTCGCTTATTCAAGACGTTCCAGCGGTCGTTTTTATTATAAAGAAGGTGTAAAAGTAGAAAACACAACTTGGCTCTCTTCAATATCCGTATTTTACAAAAAGAATAAAATTAAAGAATATAGCTTCACCTATATAAATGGCTATTTAAGTCTTATAAAAGAGATTGTTGCCAACGGCTCTAAAGTATCCCTCATAAAGATTGAACGCTCCGGGAAAGGCGATGAGCAGCAAAGTTATTCTAATGTGTGGAAAGAGCAAACGCCATTACTTTACGGCGATTTTCTGGGGGATTGTAAAGAATACGGTCTGATAAAGAGAAACAATATTTATGAAGTAGTCGATTTAAACGGAAATACCAAATTCACGACTTCCGATTTACCATCCAAATTCAACGAATCGAAATCCAGTGTAGCCGATCTTAATGGTGACGGTTTAGCGGATTTAGTATTATCTACAGGCGAAGGTAAATGTTCTATTTACTTGTCAGATGGGAAAAAGTTCATTTTATCGGGAAGTTTCAACTGTGGCGCTAATTATATTCATTCTCCTAAGATCGGCGATTGTAATGGAGATAAGATTCCGGAGATTGTTGTTGCATATAGAGACAAAAAAAAGCTACATATTAAAGTATACTCCAGGTATGGAGGTGAGGAGCTTTTGCATAAAAAGACAGATCTCCCCGATAGGAAAAGTCCTTCTATTTTCTCAGGAGACTTTAATGGTGACGGCAAGATGGATTTTGCATTTAATTATAAAGGAGAAACTCGTGTTATATATTCTTTTACAGAGGAAACATTTGAGGTAAAAGGACCTTTTAAAATGAGTAGTAAAAATCTGTCCACTGGTGATTTTAATGGTGACGGCAACACAGACTTTGTAGATAAAAGATCAAACAACCAATGCGCAATATATTATTCTACCCAAACAGGATTTACAGAAGAGAATGTCAGAACCTTTAAAAAAGATTATCCGGAATATGCTTTCGGAACAAAACCAAATGATGGAAGCAAAAATGCGTGTGTATCAGACATTTATTTTTTAGATCTAGATGGCGATGGGAAAACAGAGATTATTCAGTTATGCGGCATTTACAAACCGGCAAATTGTTTATTCCAAAAGCACTGGAAAATGTGGGATTTAAATCCACCTGATTGGGGAGACCTACCTACACCTCCATATGTATTTGGAAATGGCTCTAAGCCTGCAAACAACGCTAGGGAAGAACTGTCCAAAGAAATGCAATGGATTACTATTCGAAATGAAAATGGTCATATCTTATCTAAAATCGATAAAGGCAGTGCCATAAAAGGAGTTGGTGACTTTAAAGGGAAAGGCACTTCACAACTCTTGATACAGAAAGCGGATGAATCTTATGTTAATTTTATATACAATGAACAGACCCGTTATTTGACTACCGCAATAAAAAATAACGGTACGGGAATCACTACTAATTTTGATTACAAGCTTCTGACGGAAGATGCTAATTATCATACTGAACGTCAGAATGACAATTCTACAGTACTCGATGTAACCGCGCCGATGTTCGTAGTAAAATCCATAAGCGTGCCTGACGGCAAAAGAGGAATGGACAAAACAAACTATAATTATTCAGGACTGAAATACCACACCAAAGGCAAAGGTTTGCTCGGATTCATGAAGATTACAGCCACTAATGAGAAAACAGGAGAACAAGTGGAGCAAAAATACAACCTCGGTTCTTTTTATAATCTGAATCTCACATCAGTAACCACCTCTAAAGGAAAGGATATACGTAGAGAGATCTTCGAATATCAGGATAAGAAGTATACTGACATAAGATGCGTTTTCGGATACAGTTATATGTCATATCTCAATCGGCATAGCGTAACAGATTATATAAATAATAATGAAACAACTACGTCATATACCTATAATTCAAACGGATTACTAACCGGACAAGAAACAAATTATAATAATGAAAGTATTTCTTCCATTACTCTTGAATATATAAAAGCCGCCGGTATAGATAAAGTATCCAAGCGAACAGAATCCTTTAACTATAATTCATCAGGTAATGTATCCGTAGCAAAAGAATTTACTTACGATGATAAAACTGGAAACATGCTAAGTGAAACTCTTTATCCGGAAAAAGATAAAGAAGTAAAGAAAACATACACCTACAATAGAGCAGGTCTACCCACCTCCGTATCCTTAAAGGCAAAAGGTGAGCAGGAACGCGTGACGTCTTATCAATACGACAGTGACTTGCGTTTCATCACAAAAGAAACCGACCCGCTAAACCACTCTATAGAAAAAACTTATTCTTTGGAGGATGGTCTTTTAAGTTCGGTAAAAGAAGAGCTGACAGGGCACGTTGTCAGTTATGAATATGATGAATTGGGTAGAGTTAAATCAATTAAAGATCCATGGGGAGCAGAACAGAAGATAACAACGGATTGGGCATCTAAAGCCGGTGAGGATATTCCAAGCTTTTCCGTTTATTTTATAAAAACGGAAAAGCCGAATACTCCTGTTCAAAAAGAATTTTATGATGTACTGGGTAGAAAACTAAGAACCGTAACAGAACGCTTCAAAGGTAAAGTAACAGTAGATTATGAATACAATAACTTAGGCCAGCTAGAACGCCAATCTTTGCCATATTCTGCAAATAGTGCTCCGGTATGGACAAGAATCAGCTATGATGATTATGATCGGGCTACAACTCAGTCGATAGGAGAACAAACCGTTTCATATAGCTACGGACAAAACAAAATAACTGAAATCAGTTCTTCCGGACAGACCTCCACTAAAACCGTGGATGCTCTCGGCAACGTGATAAAGGTAGAAGACAGCAACGGAAATGAGGCTAAATATCGGTATAATAGTTTTAAGGAAATAGCTGAGATTACGACTCCTGACGGAAAGGCAAGCATATCTTATGATGAATACGGCCGCAAAAAAGAGATGAATGACCCCAACGCCGGAAAAGTTACCTACCAATATAATGCGTTAGGACAATTAGTCTCTCAAACCGATGCAAATGGGAATGTAATGCAGACTACTTATGACAAAGCAGGCAGGATTCTCACTAAGACGACTCCGGAAGGTACGACTCATTATACTTATAATAAGGATGAACTGCTGGAATCGGTCGTCGCTCCCAATGGTACTGCGCAATATTATACCTATAATGACAAGAGACAGATTTTAACTGCAAAAGAATTGATAAATGGCGTTTATTATACGACTTCTTATGAGTACGATAATTACGGAAATAACACGTCCATTATTTATCCATCCGGTTTTACGATTTATATGGAATATACACCGGACGGTATACTGCAATCCATATTAACAGCCGACGGCACTCCTGTTTGGACTTTAGATGAGATGAACGCCTACGGACAAATTACGGAATATATGAACGGAAATGGTTTGAAGACAGTTCAGACATTTGATAAATACGGCAGAATCAACTCGATTGTTACGGACGATGTACAAAATTTAGTTTATGAATTTGACACCAAGTCAAACAATATCCTCAAAAGAAGTGATTTAAGAAAAGGACTGAGTGAATCTTTTGAATATGACAATTTGAATCGCCTCTCAGCTTATCAAATAAAAGGGTTCGATAAAATTCAAATGAGCTATACTCCTACGGGGAATATTTCAGAGAAAAGCGATTTGGGTATATACTCCTATGGAGATACACAAAAAAATGCGGTAAAACAAATTGTTTTATCGGGAGATACATTATCTTTGCCGGAACAACAGATTGATTATACAGTGTTCAATAAAACGGCAAGTGTGAGTGCAGACTCTCTTCGCGAAGAGTTTTTATATGGTCCTGATGAACAACGGAGAGTAGTAAATACTTATGCGGGCAGTGATTTAGTGTCCAGTAAGATTTATTCAATTAATTATGAGAAAATCATAACCAACGGGCATGTAATGGAGCGTAACTATATTAATACTCCTGTAGGCGTTACTGCTGTTTACATAACACAAGACAGTATATCACAGATGTATTACCTTTGTAAAGATCATCAAAACAGCATAACAGCCGTAATAAGTCAGGATAAAAAGATTTGCGAAGAATATGCCTACGATCCTTGGGGAAGAAGACGTAATCCGCAAAATTGGACGTATGAAAACATTCCAAAGCCATATTTGGTAGACCGTGGTTATACGATGCATGAGCACATGGATGCATTCGGATTGATTAATATGAACGGGCGTATGTATGACCCTCTGATAGCAAGAGTTTTGAGTCCCGATATTTTTGTATCGGATCCATTCTCAATGCAGAATTATAACCGTTATTCTTATTGCCACAATAACCCATTGATTTACGTGGATCCGGATGGAAATAATGTAATCGGGTGGATAGGTGCCGGCTTAATATGGTTAGGAAAGCTCTTTCAAGACGGACGAAAAGCAAATCACGGTGAACCAAATCCTTTTAAATGGGATTGGGAAAAAGCTAACTTTACAATCGGAGCAGGTGCTTCCGGTGGAGGCTTCAACGCTTACGGCGGAATTGGATGGAATAATAATTATGGTTTTGCTGTTGGGTATGGTAGTGAAGGTATTTCTATGGGATATACTCAAAATAGTACATTCCACATGGAGACACTACATGAGACAGCTACAGATCCATCTGCAAAAGTAATCAAATCAATAAATGATGCAAGGGCCATTAATAGTTGGGATTATAGTTCTTTTGCTTGGGCCTCAGCTTCATTAGTACTAGTAGCAGATGATTGGACTGGGGTAGGTACACTTGATGATATTGCTATTCCTGTAGCTTATGTAGGTGCTACAGCAATGTTTGTATATGACAATAGTAAATTGATAGCTAAACAAGCAAAAGAAATAGCACATCTACTTAAACGAACAATTTTAGGACCACAAGGTTTTACATATGAGCTTAGAGCTACTTCTGATGGTTACTATAAAAATGTTCGAGGAGGTACAACTTATTTAAAAGCAGGAGAAGTATGGAAGTATGGAGAAACAACAATAGGAGAAAAGAGATATACAAAAGATTTTTATGAAACCGGAAACGTCAAAATGTTTCCTATATTTTTTGGAAATCAAGTTGAAATACTGATTCAAGAGAAAATAATGATCTATGGTTATGTATTTGATCATGGAGTTTTACCACCTGGAAATAAAATTTTTAGATAAGAAATTATGAGATTAAAAATAGCATCAACTTTATCAATTGAATTTGATAAAACAAATAAGAATTATGAGATCAACAAACTATCTAATCTGTTAGAAACTTATTTTTTACCAAAAGATTATGGAACAAGTATTGAATCCTATATTATTGGGATAACTTGTGTAAGTCACGGATTCGATGCTTTTTTTACAGCTAGGAAACCTAAATATACAACTGATAGAATAGAATCTCATTGGGGATTATCAGCTCATATTTATAAATCTTTTGAATTTACAATTAAATTAGATTATGACTTTTTCCGTTACTCAGATAAAGAAGGGGGATTGTCTTATTTAGCAAAAGAAATTATGAAAACAGTACAATCATTGAAATATCCTAAAAAGATAACAGACTTTAACCGTAAGCAATTTGAAATGGATTTAGAATACTTTTTTAAAGAGAAAGGATTGCTATGAATAGATTAAACATCATCATATTATCGCTATCTTTATTTCTCCCATTTTTTGCATACTCCCAACAACGACAGATAGAGATGGAGTACGATGCAGCAGGGAATCGTAAGTATTTAAAAGTTGTGACCTTACCCACTAAAAGCCGTGCCGCACAAGACTCGTCTCCACAAGAGGAAACCACAGGATTTACGAATGAGTGGGTAGGCAAACGTGAAATTCGCATTTATCCGAACCCGACAAAAGGGGCTTTACGAATTTGCATAGTCGGTAATTCTTTAGATAATCCGGTTCCTCTCCGGCTCTTTAACAGTAATGCCACTCTCCTCACACAGAAGAACTGGGATGGACAGGAAACACTTTTAGACCTATCTAATTTCCCTTCTGGTATATATATACTTTCTATTTTAATAGAGGGTATTAACAAGGAATTTAAAGTGGTGAAAGAATAGGCACTAAACTCATGAAGAAAAAATTTCATAGTAATTTAATAGGAGCATTACTGGGATATATATTGGAAAGCTCAACATATATTGGTTTGATAATTTTCGCTTTATGCAAAATAAATTATCACGATATATCTAAAGCTATATATGGCTTTATATTAGTTCCTTTGTTTATTATAATAGTTTGTCTAAGAACAATTGTAACTTTTCATTATGTAGAATTAGACAACCATAATCTTATTATCCGCTTTGCATTTTGGAATAAGAAAGTTATACCGTATTCAGAGATACAGAAAGTCGGATTCTTTAACGTTCGTGGTGGTTACCATATGTTTATATATATATTTATATTATTAAAGAACGGAAAAGAAATAAGAAGTGGTGTAACTTATTTACTAAAGAAAAAAGATTTTGAACAAATTGCAATAAATCTGAGAGATAAAGGAATTGATGCAGATTCTACAGTAAATTATCGAAAAGGTACATCAATAACACCTCGCTAATAATTCCATTCATCGGTTATTCATATCTTATCACTTTTTTTCTTACCTTTGCAGCCCAATATTAAGAGAAAAAGTGAATTTAATAATCGATATCGGTAACACAGTCGCAAAGATCGCAGTATTTGAGGGGAAAGAGCTGAAAGAAGTATTTTATGACTCCAAAAGTTCTTTGGATAGCTTACCCAAGATATGCCGTCAATATAAACCCGACAAAGGTATACTGGCAACAGTCATAAAACTGTCTGAAACTGTAAAAGAGCAGCTCGGGCAACTTAACTTTGAAATTCTAATTTTAAACAGTAAAACTCCTATACCTATCACCAACTTGTATGCCACCCCGGAGACATTGGGTAGCGACCGTCTGGCAGCGGTAGTGGCAGCAAATGAGATATTTCCGGAACGGGATATTCTTGTAATCGACGCCGGAACATGCATTACCTATGAGTTAATTGATGCCAAAGGACAATATCACGGAGGGAATATATCTCCGGGAATGGCTATGCGCTTCAAAGCACTCAACCTATGCACAGACAAATTGCCGCTCATCAATGAAAAAGGAGCGATTCCCGAATTCGGAAACAGTACGGATACCGCTATACGTGCCGGAGTAATAAAAGGTATGGAATTCGAAATAAACGGGTATATTTCGCAACTTAAAAACAAATATCCCGGACTTTTGGTTTTTTTAACGGGCGGGAATGAATTTTCTTTTGATACAAACTTAAAAAGTATCATCTTTGCAGATAGATTTTTAGTACTAAAAGGTTTAAACAGAATATTAAGCTACAATGAGCATATATAAAAAGATACTTTGTGCATTCATTTTCATCTTACTAACAGGTAATGTTTTGGCACAAAGTAGCAGTGAAAACGGGAACTCTCCCAGCACTAACTCACCCTATACCCGCTATGGTTTCGGGCAATTGTCCGATCAATCATTCGGAAATAGTAAAGCTATGGGAGGAGTAGCATACGGTCTGCGCGACGGTTCGCAGATAAATCCGGCGAATCCTGCTTCTTACACTGCCATCGACTCACTTACATTTCTGTTTGACGGAGGTTTTTCCATACAAAACACAAATTTCAGTGAGGGAAAGGTAAAACAAAATGCCAAGAACTCAAGTTTCGACTATATTGCCATGCAATTTCGTTTGCATCGCAGACTTGCCCTGACGCTCGGATTTATGCCATTTTCAAGCGTAGGATACAGTATCAGTACGGAAGAAAAAATAAACGGAACCCCTAATCCAAATCTGACAGCTTACAGTACCTATAATGGTAGCGGCGGTCTAAACCAATTATTCTTAGGAGCCGGATTCAAGGTGTTTAACGGGTTATCAGTCGGTGTTAATGCATCCTATTTATTCGGAACTATCACACATTCATCTCAAGTCAGTTTCTCCGACAACTCATTTAATATGTCTAATAAGACGAACTCGATTAGAGTACAAGACTATAAACTTGACTTTGGATTACAGTACACCCAGAAAATCGGTCAAAAACAAAATATCACTTTAGGAGCTGTTTATTCATTAAAGCATAAGCTGAATAATGACTCTTATAAAGCCACACAACGAGGAAGCATCAGCAGTTCAGGCAGTTATATAGCGCAAGGAGCCAACGTAGAACCAGTTGACGGTTTTGAGTTTCCACATTGTTTCGGGGCAGGCCTAACTTACGTTTATGACAAACGACTGACTGTAGGTTTCGACTATACTTTACAGAAATGGGGAGATGTAAAATACTTCGATAAAGTGGGAGAAGAACTTAAAGATCGCTCCAAGTATTCATTGGGTATTGAATTCCTGCCCAGCTATACGACAAGAAACTATTTTGCCAAGATCAGATACCGGGTGGGGGCATATTACTCCGATCCATACGTAAAAGTGAGGAATGGCAAAGGAGCCGATGAATTTGGCGTATCTGCCGGATTCGGACTTCCGATATTCATGAACAAATCCATTCTCAACATTTCCGCTCAATATATAAAGGTGAAACCGCAAGTTAGCGGATTACTCGAAGAAAACTATATGAAAATTAGTATCGGGCTGACATTCAACGAACGTTGGTTTGCAAAATGGAAGGTACAATAATTAATAAACAACTAAAATTATATACGATGAAAATTAAGATGTTCGCCGCCCTGTTCATCCTCTCAGTAGGAGCAACAAGCACTTTCGCCCAAAAAGGAGTGGAAGACGGATCTAAGTATGGTCACGGAACAGACAGTATCAACTGTTTGAAAAATTTGAGTATTTACAGCGAATACGTAAAGACCGGTAATTTCAAGGATGCTTATTTACCTTGGAAAGCAGCTTTCGACGAATGCCCTCTGGCACAATTAAAAACATACACAAACGGTGTGAAGATTGTAAAATGGTTCTTGGAAAACGAAAAGGACCCGGCTAAATACAATACTTATTTTGATGAGTTGATGAAAGTGTACGACCAACGTATACAGTATTTCCCAACCTATCAAAACACTCCGGCTGCTTCCGTATTGGGAATGAAAGCCGTAGATTATATGCAGTATTCTAAAAATCCGGATATAAATCAAGCCTATTCTTGGTTAAGCGAATCTGTAAACAAGATGAAAGAGAATTCTGAATTCTATATCCTGCAGACATTCATGGATGTATCCGCTCAGAAATTCAAAAATGATGAAGCACACCGTGAACAATTTATTCAAGATTATCTGGATGCAAGTAAATACACGGAAGAGGCTATAAAAATAGCAACCAAAGAAAAAGACAAGAACAATTATAAAGTCGTAAAAGAAAACTTGGATGCTTTCTTTATTAATAGTGGTGCTGCGAACTGTGATATGCTTCAATCAATCTATGGAGATAAGGTAGAACAAAACAAGACTAATCTGGAGTACCTAAAGAATGTGGTTTCTGTTATGAAGATGTTAAAATGCACAGAACAAGAAGCTTATTTCAATGCGTCTTTATATGCACACCAGATTTCCCCGACTGCTGAAACAGCTGTTGGTTGCGCTTATATGTCATACAAAAAAGGAGATATGGATGCAGCAGTTAAATTCTTCGATCAGGCAATTCAACTGGCAGAAGACAATGTAAAGAAAGCTGAAAACGCCTATAATGCAGCAGTTGTACTTTTTTCTATAAAGAGTTACTCCAAAGCTAGACAATATGCACAAAAAGCAATTGAATACAATGGCAATTACGGTGCTCCTTATATCTTGATTGCTCAAATGTATGCTTCAAGTCCTAACTGGAGCGATGAATCTGCACTCAACAGATGTACTTATTTCCTTGCAATCGATAAGTTACAACGTGCAAAAAATGTAGATCCGAGTTCTGCTGAAGAAGCTCAAAAGTTAATCAACTCATATTCCGCCCACACTCCGAAAGCGGAAGATCTATTCTTCTTGAATCTGAAGAAAGGTGATTCTGTAACGATCGGTGGATGGATTGGCGAATCGACAGTTATCAGATAAGATGCTTCTAAAGCGAAAAAATAACATATACATTATTAATATAAGCATAACAATTACCTGCTGGGTAATTGTTATGCTGCTTTTATTACCGGCTTGTTCTTCACAAAAAAAAGAATTGGGTGATGCTATTTTGGAACGCGACTCTCTACCGGGTATGCGAACACTGGGAGTAAGTACGCTTATCTCCGATTCCGGTGTTATCCGCTACAAACTCATAGCAGAAGAATGGGATGTTTTCGACAAAAAGAAGCCCCCTTATTGGGCTTTTGAGAAAGGTGTCTATCTAGAACAGTTTGATTCCTTATATAATGTAGATGCCAGTATAAAGGCAGATACTGCTTACTACTACGAAAGACAAAAGTTATGGGAACTCAGAGGGAATGTTTTTATTAAAAACCAAAAGGGAGAGAAATTCAATACAGAACTACTTTTCTGGAATCAAAGTACCCAAAAAGTCTATTCCGATAAATATATCCAAATAGAGCAAGAAGATAAAATAATTACCGGATATGGTTTCGAATCAAACCAGCAATTAACCAAATATGTCATCCACAACAGTGGAGGAATATTCCCTGTTGAAGATAATCCGAGAGATTCTTTGAGAACAGATTCTATCAAGAAGTAAATCTAAAATGACAATTACAATTATTCAAATATTAATAACAATGGCCTTTTCCGGTTTCTTTTCCGGAATGGAAATAGCTTTTGTTTCTTGCAACAAGCTCAGATTTGAAATGGATAAAAACAAAGGAAGTATGACTTCCCGCATTCTTTCCATCTTCTTCAAAAGCCCGAATACGTTTATCTCCACCATGCTGGTAGGAAATAACATTGCACTGGTCATTTATGGTATATTGATGGCGAAATTGATAGAACAGAATCTATTAAGCGGCATCATTGATAACCATTTCCTGTTGGTATTAATCCAGACAATAATATCGACATTAATCATTTTGGTTACAGGGGAATTCATGCCGAAAACGATATTCAAAATCAATCCGAATCTGTCACTGAATATTTTTGCATTACCACTCTTCATTTGTTACATCATACTCTACCCGATCTCCAAATTCGCATCAGGCATATCTAACATCATATTACGGATATTTGGCGTAAAAATCAATAAAGAAGCATCTGCAAAAGCTTTCAAGAAAGTGGATTTAGACTACCTCATTCAATCAAGTATCGATAATTCCGACAGTCAGGAAGAAGTAGAGACTGAGGTCAAAATATTCCAGAATGCCTTGGACTTTTCTAATATTAAGGTCAGAGACTGCATGGTTCCCAGAACGGAAATAGTAGCCGTTGAACAAGAAACAAACATTGACGAATTAAAATCAAGATTCATTGAATCCGGGATTTCCAAAATCATTGTCTATAAGGACAATATCGATGACATTGTAGGATATATTCATTCATCCGAAATGTTTCGAAACAAAAAGGACTGGATTAAAAGTATCCAACAAGTGCCTATTGTACCCGAGACAATGTCGGCCCATAAGCTGATGCAATTATTTATGCAAAAGAAAAAATCATTGGCCGTTGTAGTCGACGAATTCGGAGGTACTTCCGGTATCGTTTCTTTAGAGGATTTGGTTGAAGAAATATTCGGTGATATTGAGGACGAGCACGATACGACTTCCTACATTGCCAAACAAATAGATGAAGATGAATATATTTTGTCTGCCCGTTTGGAAATTGAGAAGGTAAATGAAATGTTTAATTTAGATTTACCCGAATCGGATGATTACCAAACCATCGGAGGATTAATTCTGAATCAATATCAAAGTTTTCCTAAATTGCACGAAATCATAAAAATAAAGCAATATCAGTTTAAAATAATCAAGGTTACGGCAACAAAAATAGAACTTGTTAGACTTAAAGTTACAGGATAACGCATTTTTTTGGATAATAAATAGATGCATATTAGCATTTTTTGTATCTTCGTGCGCTAAAACATATTACGAAAAGAATAATAAACAATTAAAAATAGTATAGTTACATGGCAACGTTACAGAAAATTAGAAGCAAAGGACCACTTTTGGTCGTTGTTATCGGTCTTGCATTGTTTGCTTTCATAGCAGGAGATGCATGGAAAGTACTTCAACCACATCAGGGGAAACAGGATGTAGGGGAAATTAACGGAGAAAGTCTTTCCGCGCAAGAATATCAGAAAATGTTAGATGAATACACTGATATTGTAAAATTCTCCAGTGGTACGTCTGCACTCAGTGATGATCAACTGACTCAACTTAAAGATGAAGTTTGGAGATCATATGTAAACAATAAATTGATTGAGAACGAAGCAAACAAACTTGGATTAACTGTTTCCGATGAAGAAATCGCTGCAATCATTGATGAGGGAACAAATCCTATGTTGCAACAAACTCCGTTCAGGAATCAGCAAACCGGAGCATTCGATAAAGATATGCTAAAGAAGTTCTTAGTAGACTACGCCAAAATGGATAAGACTCAAATGCCTGCCCAATACGTACAATACTACCAATCAATGAGTAACTTCTGGAAATTTATCGAAAAGAACTTGAGACAAAATCGTTTGATGGAAAAATACCAAAGCTTGATTACCAAAGCTTTAATTTCCAATCCGATTGAAGCACAAGCTTCTTTTGACGGAAGAGTAAATCAATACGATATGTTACTTGCCGCAGTTCCATATACTTCTATCGCAGATTCTACAATTACAGTTTCTGACTCTGAGTTGAAAAACCTTTATAACAAGAAGAAAGAACAATTCAAACAATATGTTGAAACTCGTAACTTTAAGTATATCGATGTACAAATCACTCCAAGTGATGCAGACAGAACAGCCGTAAAAGAAGATGTTACCGAATTTACCAACCAATTAGGAGATGCTTCAGATTATGTAACGTTCATTCGTTCTACTGATTCTTCATTCCCCTATGTAGATGTGTTGTACTCTAAGACCGCTTATCCTTCTGATATTGTAAGTCGTTTAGACTCTGTTGCAATCGGTGGAGTATACGGACCTTATTACAATCAAAGTGACGATTCTTACAATGCTTTCAAAGTCATAGCAAAACAAGTTGCACCGGATTCTATCCAATATCGTCAAATTCAAGTTTATACGGAAGATGCAGACAAGACTAAAACTTTAGCCGATAGTATTTATAATGCTATTAAAGGCGGAGCAGATTTTGTAGAACTGGCGAAGAAATATAATTCTGATGGCGCATCAAATTGGTTAACTTCACAAAGTTATGAAAAAACTCAGTTGGATGCTGACAATACAAAATACATCAACGCTATCAATAATTTAGGAGTAAATGAATTGGCTAACTTAAATATCGGACAAGGCAATATCATCCTACAAGTTCTAGCTAAGAAAGGAATGAAAGATAAATATAAAGTAGCTGTTATCAAAAGACCTGTCGAATTCAGCAAAGAGACTTACAACAAAGCATACAATGATTTCAGTCAGTTCATCGCTTCTAACGGAACATTGGATAAGTTAACTGCTAACGCTGAAGAAAACGGTTACAGAATACTTGAAAGAAATGATTTCTATAGTTCTGAACATGCTATTGGTGGTATTAAAGGTACAAGAGAGGCTCTAAAATGGATATTCTCTGCTAAAGAGGGTGAACTTTCTCCTTTATATGAATGTGGAGAAAGTGACAGATTATTGGTTATCGGTCTTACCGGTATCAATAAAGAAGGTTATCGTCCGGTAGAAGCTGTAAAAGACCAGTTAAGAGCTGAAATCATAAAAGACAAGAAAGCCGAAAAGATTATGGCAGACATCAAAGCTAAAAATATCAGCAGTTTTGACCAATGTAAATCTATTGCTAACGTAACCACTGATTCTGTTAAACATGTAACGTTTAATGCACCTACTTATGTGGCAATGACTCGTGGTAGTGAACCGATTCTTGGAGCTTACGCTTCAGTCACAGAGATAAATAAAGTTTCTTCTCCGATAAAAGGAAATTCTGGCGTTTATGTTCTTCAAGTTTATAACAAGGAAAAGTTGAATGAAACATTTGATGCTAAGAAAGAAGAAGAAAATATTGAGAACATGTCAATGCGTACTGTTAGCAGATTCGTTAATGATCTTTATATGAAAGCTAACGTTAAAGACTCTCGCTATTTATTCTTCTAATATATAGAATTATATCTTTCGAATAGGGTGTCCCAAAAAGACACCCTATTTTTTTGTACTTATCATTTGCAAATTCCACGACTAAATTCTTCAGATTTAATAAAGGGTGATTCTAAATCGGGTTCATAACCCGATAAATTAAATGTATATCGTTCTCCTAATTAAATACAATCACCTTCTTCTCAAAAGTATTCAGTATAATATATTGATAATCAAACGCTATATAACCTATATACAGAACTATATATAGGTTGTTTTAAATTATATCATTCAATATAACCACTTCTGCTAACTCTTAAAGAGAGAACATTACTTTCTATTTTTTGTTATAACGTAAGAAAAAGACAAGGTACTTTCTTTGGCCATTTAACTTAACGCATCTTTACGGCTTCAAAATACAGAATTAATAATAAAACAAACAATATATTACAATGAAGAAAGGTTTGCTATTCATCGCAGTATTAGCAGTTTTGGTTTCATGTGGACAGAAAAACGAGCAATCAAGTAAAAGCATACGTCCCGTTAAAACAGGTATAGTAGAATCCAATTCTAAAATTATAAAAGATTTTTCAGGAATCGTAGAAGCCGTTGAGTTTGTAAAACTGGCTTTCAGAGTAAGTGGACAAATCATAGACTTGCCTGTCATTGAAGGACAAAAAGTAAAGAAAGGGCAATTAATAGCGGAGATTGATACAAGAGATCTGGCTTTACAATATGCAGCAGATAAATCCGCATACGAAACAGCAACAGCCCAACTGGAACGAAACAAACGATTATTATCCAAACAAGCTATTTCTCTACAGGATTATGAGATAAGCGAATCCACATATCAGAAAGCGAAATCCGCTTACGAATTATCAGCCAATAATATGCGAGATGCTCGTTTGTATGCACCATTTGACGGCTCTATTGAGAAGAAAATAGCCGAGAACTTCCAGCGTGTAAGTTCCGGTGTGCCAGTTGTGCAACTTGTAAACACAAACAACCTGAGAATCAAGTTTGTAATTCCGGATAATTACTTCTATTTACTACGAGCAGACAGCCTTAACTTCAAAGTAGAATTTGATACTTACAAAGGTAATATATTCAATGCCAAACTGGAAGAGTTTCTTGAAATATCAACAGATGGAGCCGGACTTCCTGTTACCATTACGATTGATGATCCGGCATTCAACAAAGCGATCTACGATGTCAAACCGGGATTTACCTGTAGTATAAACTTAGAAGCAAATATCAACAGTTTATTACCGGAAGGATTGACCATTATTCCTTTAAGTGCCATATTCGAGGATACAACAATCAATAAGACCTGTGTATGGATTCTTAAACAGGATAACACAGTAGAACGCCGCATCGTGAAAGTATTCTCACCAAGCCGCGAAAGTCAGGCTCTAATCTCTGAAGGTTTACAACCGGGAGAAGAAGTAGTTACTGCCGGTGTATATCAAATTACAAACGGTGAAACGGTAAAACCTATTAAGTAATCTAACAGACATTACAAATGAACTTAGCAAAATACTCATTAGATAACACCAAAATAGTCTACTTCTTTCTGGCTATATTACTAATCGGAGGAGTTCTGTCTTTCGGTAATCTGGGAAAGAAAGAAGATGCTCCGTTCGTCATAAAATCAGCAGTGATTATGACACGCTATCCGGGAGCTGCTCCGGCTGAAGTAGAACGCCTCATCACAGAACCTATCTCCAGAGAGATACAGTCTATGAGTGGAGTATATAAAATCAAGTCTGAATCCATGTATGGGATCTCAAAGATAACTTTTGAACTTCAGCCGAGTCTTTCCGCCGCTTCTATTCCGCAAAAATGGGATGAATTAAGACGCAAGGTTTTGAACATACAGCCCAGTTTACCATCCGGTGCATCTATTCCAAGTATATCGGATGACTTCGGCGACGTGTTCGGCATATACTATGGTCTGACAGCCGATGATGGATTTTCTTACGAAGAGATGAGAGATTGGGCTGAACGCATAAAGACTCACGTAATTACCAGTGACGGGGTAATGAAAGTGGCACTTTTCGGCACTCAAACAGAAGTTGTCAACATTTACATGTCAGTCAATAAGTTGGCAGGTATGGGTATTGATCCTAAACAACTGGCACAACTACTGCAATCACAGAACCAAATTATCAATACAGGTGAAATCAACGCTGACGCTTTACAATTACGTGTTGTAGCCAATGGTACTTATAGCAATCTGAACGATATACGCAACCAACTTATCACGACTTCCTCCGGACAACAGATTCGTTTGGGCGATATTGCTACGGTAGAAAAAGGATATTTAGACCCTCCCGGCACAATCATGCACGTAAACGGTAAGCGTGCCATTGGTATCGGTGTTTCTACCGACCCTCAAAAAGATGTAGTAAAAACAGGAGACCTAGTCGACCAAAAACTTGCGGAGATTCAACCACTGATGCCTATTGGTCTGAACCTTGTCTCACTCTATCCGGAGAATGTGATTGCAAAAGAAGCAAACAACGGTTTTATCGTCAACCTGATAGAATCCATCCTCATTGTGATCTTTATCATTATGATTGTTATGGGATTCCGAGCGGGGATATTAATTGGTTCGTCGCTTGTTTTCTCCATCGGAGGAACATTACTTATCATGTCTTTCCTTGGAGTCGGCCTGAACCGTACTTCGCTGGCAGGATTCATTATTGCCATGGGTATGCTGGTAGACAATGCCATCGTTGTTACTGATAATGCACAAATAGCCATTGCCAGAGGAGTAGACAGAAGAAAAGCACTGATTGACGGAGCTACCGGTCCGCAATGGGGATTGTTGGGAGCTACATTTATAGCAATCTGCTCATTCCTGCCGTTATATCTCGCCCCGTCCGCAGTAGCCGAAATTGTAAAACCGCTATTTATCGTACTTGCCATATCATTGGGATTGAGTTGGGTTCTCGCTCTTACACAAACAACCACTTTCGGTAATTTCATCTTGAAAGCCCAAACCGGTAATCCCGGTAAAGACCCGTACGACAAGCCTTTCTACCATAAATTTGCAAAGATATTAGTAGCATTAATCAATAACCGTTGGAAAACTCTGACAGCAGTCATTATCCTATTTATCGCCTCACTGGTAACTATGGGATTGATGCCACAAAACTTCTTTCCTAATCTGGATAAGCCTTATTATCGTGCAGATTGTTTCTTTCCCGATGGTTATAGCATATTGGAAGTACAAAAAGAGATGCAAAAGGTGGAACGGCATCTGCTACAAGACCCCAAGGTAAAGAACGTTTCCATAACAATGGGCAGCACTCCGTTACGCTACTACCTAGCCAGCACATCCGTAGGACCAAAGCCTAACTTTGCCAATATTCTGATAGAACTGCATGACAGTAAGGAAACAAAAGAGGCAGAAGCCGATTTCGACAAATATATGAAAGAGAACTACCCGAATATACTGGCTCGTACAAGCCTGTTCAAACTATCTCCGGCAGTAGATGCTGCTATCGAAATAGGATTCATCGGCAATAATCCTGATACACTTCTTATGCTGACCAACAAGGCGATTGATATTATGCACCGTAACCCTAATCTGATCAATATCCGTAACAGTTGGGGCAACAAGATACCCATCTGGCATCCGGTCTTTTCGCAAGAACGTGCTCTTGCCTTAGGTGTAACCCGCCAGTCAATGGCTCAATCCATACAAATCGGCACAAATGGAATGACACTTGGAGAATATCGCGAAGGCGACGTATTGATGCCTATTCTGCTGAAAGGTAATAATATCGATTCGTTCAACATCAATGACCTTAGAACTCTTCCGGTGTTCGGTTCAAAAGATGTCACAACAACATTAGAACAAGTAACCAGTGATTTCGATTTCTCTTATAAGTTCAGTAATGTGAAAGACTATAACCGTCAAATGGTTATGATGGCTCAGTGTGATCCTCGACGAGGTTATAACGCCATAGCTGCATTTAATGAAGTATGGAGCGCAGTAAAACAAGAGATGCAAGTACCGGAAGGGTATACAATGAAGTTTTTCGGAGAGCAAGAAAGCCAAGACGAGTCGAATGCAGCCTTGGCTGCCAATCTGCCACTGACATTCTTCTTGATGTTCGTCACCTTGTTATTCTTATTCCGCACTTATAAACGTCCTATCGTCATACTATTAATGATACCGCTAATCTTTATCGGAGTAGTACTCGGACTGTTAGTAACCGGAAAAACATTTGACTTCTTCTCCATTTTAGGTTTGTTGGGACTAATCGGTATGAATATCAAAAACGCCATCGTTCTCGTAGACCAAATCGGCATAGAGAAGAGAGCCGGGAAATCTCCGATGGATGCAGTGGTCTCCGCTACCGTCAGCCGTATCGTTCCGGTGGCGATGGCCTCCGGAACCACCATACTCGGAATGTTACCGTTACTGTTTGATGCCATGTTCGGTGGAATGGCAGCAACCATCATGGGTGGATTGCTCATTGCTTCCGTATTGACATTATTTGTTCTTCCCGTAGCATTCTGTACCATACTGAAAATACGTAATTGACAATAGATATATAAAGGTATAAAACAATGAAATCAAGAAATATAATTTATGTATTCGCATTCCTTACTTCTTTTTCCGCTTATTCCCAAGAATCGCTCACATTGGAGGAATACAAAGAAAAAGTATTGAATTACAGTCAGATTTATAAGCAATCACAAGAACAGATACAGGCTGCAAAGGCAGGAGCAAGTATCGCTTTCAAAGGATACCTTCCCAAACTGGATTTGGGGGCGGACGCGAGCCTCAACCTGAAAGATATAGATAAATGGAGCAACCATTACAACCATACTTACGGTGCCGACCTCACTTTGTCCCAACCATTATATACAGGTGGTGCATTGAAAGCGCAGGAAAAAATTGCCCAACGAGAGGTTGAACTCAATGAGTTAAATCAGGAACTGACAATAGACCAGATCTACTATCAGGCAAATTCCACCTATTGGAATGCTTCGGCAAACCTTGCGCTTTACAAATCAGCCAAAGAGTTTTACGAAATCGTAAAGAGACAGCATGATGTTATCTCAGACCGTTTTGAGGACGGCATGATTTCCCGAACTGATTTACTGATGATTTCTACTCGTCTGAAAGAAGCCGAACTACAACAACTCATTGCAAATAAGAATTATACGCTGGCAATGCAAAATCTTCATATCCTGATGGGAGTGGAACCGAATGCACCGATGGAAGATTTAATGGAGATAAACTCCCCATGCCCTAAACCTATAAATTTGACATTGGATGAAGTGCTCAACAGACGCCCCGACTATGTCAGCACTCAAATTGATATAGAAAGACAACATTTCGTTCGCCAAGCCGCTATCTCCAAATACAATCCGAATCTAAGTATGTATGTGAATGGTGGTTGGGGTATTCCTAACTTGAAGATTCCCGGAATCATCCCCGGAGATCCGGACTTCACTTCAATGGCAGGCATCAACCTCAGCATCCCCATTCTGCGTTGGGGCGAACGTAAACAAACCAACAAACAAAACCGTGCGCTCATCAATATCAAGAAATTACAGCAAAGCACCGTAGCCGATCAAATCAATCAAGAATATTGTGCCGCATGGACTAAAATCACGCAGACAAACGAACAGGTAGCAATAGCGACAGATAATGCAAATTTGGCGCAGGAGAATCTGGACTTGGTAACATTCTCCTATAATGAAGGAAAAGCATCTATCGTAGACGTGCTTAGTGCACAACTCTCATGGACACAAGCTCAAAGCAATATTATTAATGCCCTTTATGCCCATAAAATGGCGCTTGCGGAATATCAGAAAGTTATTGCATTCCCCCGATAATTATCAGGGGAAGCATAACTTCTATTTCTTTGTGCACTCTCAGAGTAATGATTGCCTATAAGTTTCATCCTTCAGTTTGCCAATTTTATATTGATACTGAATGAGTTATCCTGAATGATGGAATCATTCAGCAGGTTACTTAACGTTCATCTCCGGCTGAATCTTTTTCCCAAGAAAGGTTCAGGACAACAAACTGATAATCAATCATAAATTAGTAAGCTGAAAGATTGAAGGTTATTTGAGAGTAATTTGTTTTTTATACTGTTTTTCATCTATAAACACCTTGATGTTTTTAAAAAACATCGGGTTGATTGAAAAAAACATCGGGACGTTTGAAAACAAACATACGGTCGATTGAAAACAAACATACGGTCCTTTGTTCACAAACTCCTATCGTTTGCAAACAATCGACCGTATGTTGAATAACAGCTATTATCTTCCAATAAAGAGATGAACTCAAATAGATAAATACAGAATCTTATAAAAAGTAGATATAGGCTTATCTCCAATAATTATCGGGTGAACTACAAAGAAATATAATAATCAGTATCAGTTACTTCTCTTATTTTCCAAACTTCGCCCAAAGTGTTATAAATAAAACACTTATATCATAATTTGCAAAATAATCCATGAAAGACAGTAAGAACTTTTGTTTTTTTCGTAATTTTACGGATTGAAATATAAGAATGCCCGATGGCATTTGAGGGAGGTATCCCCTCCCACCCCGAGGAACAACGAACACTCTCAAGGAGATGTTACACCGTTTATTTCCTCTCCGATAGAAGAAAAAGAAAAAACAATATATAAAATGAATCACAAATGGAATTATCAACCTCCTACACCTGAAGAATTAGAAGCAGACAAGGCTTTATCAAAAGAGTTGGGTATTCACCCTATTCTTTGTAAGCTATTGATAGAAAGAGGGATTGATTCTCCGGAAAAGGCGAACAAGTTCTTTCGCCCTCAACTGACAGACCTGCATGATCCATTCCTTATGGAGGATATGGATATTGCAGTGGACCGTCTGAATCAGGCAATGGGAAAGAAAGAACGGATTCTCGTCTACGGAGATTATGATGTGGATGGAACGACTGCCGTTGCATTGGTCTACAAGTTTTTGCAACAGTTCTACTCCAATATCGATTATTATATTCCCGACCGCTATAATGAGGGTTACGGAATATCCAAACAAGGTGTGGATTATGCGTACGAGACAGGCGTGAAGCTTATTATCGTACTTGATTGCGGCATCAAAGCCGTCGAAGAAATTGCTTATGCAAAAGAGAAGGGTATCGACTTCATCATTTGCGACCATCACGTGCCCGACGAGGTACTGCCTCCGGCAGTGGCTATCCTAAATGCCAAACGTCTGGACTCTACTTATCCTTACCCTCATCTTTCGGGTTGCGGTGTGGGATTCAAATTCATGCAGGCATTCGCCATGAACAATGGTATAGAATTCCATCAGCTAACTCCCCTACTCGATCTTGTCGCCGTAAGTGTAGCATCGGATATCGTACCGATTATGGGCGAGAACCGCATCCTTACTTATCACGGCCTAAGGCAGTTGAATGCCAATCCGAGTGTAGGGCTCAAAGCCATCATCGATGTGTGCGGACTGAACGACAAAGAAATTACCGTTAATGATATTGTATTCAAGATCGGGCCACGTATCAACGCATCCGGGCGTATACAGAATGGTAAAGAAGCTGTAGATTTGCTGACAGAAAAAGACTTCGCCGCCGCACTCGAAAAAAGCAATCAGATCAATCAATATAACGAAACACGTAAAGACCTCGACAAGAGCATGACGGAAGAGGCAAACCAGATTGTGGATAATCTGGAAGGACTTGCCGACCGCCGTTCCATTGTCATTTACAATGAAGACTGGCATAAAGGGGTCATCGGAATTGTAGCTTCACGCCTCACGGAGATTTATTACCGTCCAGCAGTCGTACTGACACGAACAGACGATATGGCTACGGGATCGGCGCGCTCCGTATCCGGTTTCGATGTATACAAGGCTATCGAGAATTGCCGTGATTTACTGGAAAACTTCGGAGGACACACATACGCAGCCGGACTGTCTATGAAAGTGGAGAATGTAGAAGAATTCACACGCCGCTTCGAAAAGTTCGTAGCCGAACATATTCTGCCGGAACAAACCAGTGCCGTGATAGACATCGACGCTGAAATTGACTTCAAAGAAATCACTCCACGCTTCTATGCCGACCTGAAAAAGTTTAACCCGTTCGGACCGGACAATCATAAGCCTGTGTTTTGTACGCACAATGTATATGACTATGGTACAAGTAAAGTGGTAGGACGCGATCAGGAACATATTAAGCTGGAACTGGTAGACAACAAATCCAATAATGTAATGAACGGCATTGCATTCGGACAAAGTTCTCAGGTGCGGTACATCAAGACCAAACGGTCGTTCGATATTTGTTATACCATCGAAGAAAACACGCATAAGCGTAGTGATATACAGTTACAGATTGAAGACATCAAACCTTCCGCCACTGAATAAATTGATAATAAAAGAACAAGCAACTTCCGTTGTCATCCAACGGAAGTGTCGCTTTGTTCAAGAATGCCATCCCGATAAAAATGAGTTATCTTGAGATATTAAAACAATACTGGGGATACGATTCTTTCCGTGATCTCCAACAAGATATCATCGAAAGCATCGGTGCCGGACGGGATACACTCGGACTAATGCCTACCGGCGGAGGTAAATCCATCACCTTTCAAGTACCTGCACTGGCTAAACCCGGCTTATGTATTGTGATAACTCCGCTTATTGCCCTGATGAAAGACCAGGTACAAAACTTACGTAAACGAGGTATCAAAGCAGTAGCCGTCTACTCCGGCATGACAAGGCAGGAGATTATCGTAGCTTTGGAAAATTGTATTTTCGGAGACTATAAGTTCCTATATATATCACCGGAACGTTTGGATACGGAAATATTCCGTAGCAAACTACGTAGCATGAAAGTGAGCATGATTACGGTAGACGAATCACACTGCATCTCACAATGGGGTTATGATTTCCGCCCAGCATACCTGAAGATAGCCGAAATACGCGACCTGCTACCCGATGTCCCGGTACTCGCACTGACCGCTACCGCCACTCCCGAAGTAGTAAAAGATATACAGGTACGTTTGCATTTCCATAAAGAGAATGTATTCCGCATGAGTTTCGAACGTAAAAATCTCGCTTATATCGTAAGGAACACAGACAATAAGGTGAAAGAATTATTGAGCATCTTATCGAAAGTGCCGGGATGCGCTATCATTTATGCCCGTAGCCGGAAACGTACCAAAGAAATAGCAGAACTACTCAATAGAGAAAATATCACCGCCGAATTCTACCATGCCGGACTAAACAATGAAGTCAAAGACCAACGGCAACAAAAATGGCAATCGGGCGCCAGCCGGGTAATGGTAGCTACCAACGCTTTCGGTATGGGAATCGACAAACCGGATGTACGTCTCGTCATACATATAGATTTACCGGATTCTCTCGAAGCCTATTTTCAGGAAGCAGGACGTGCAGGGCGTGACGGAAACAAAGCCTATGCCGTCATACTCTACTCCAAATCCGATAAAGCAACTTTAAATAAACGTATTCCGGATACTTTTCCGGAGAAAGAGTATATATATAAGGTATATGAACACCTGAATTATTATTATCAGATGGCGATGGGCGACGGCATGGGATGCATGTACGACTTCAACCTTGAAGAGTTTTGCCGTAAATTCAAGCATTTCCCCGTTCCGGCAGACAGTGCATTGAAAATACTTACCCAAGCCGGATATATTGAATATACAGACGAGCAGGACAATGCTTCCCGTATCATCTTTAAGCTTCGTAAAGATGAACTATACAAACTTCACGAGATGGGCGAAGCCATAGAATCACTGATACAAGCAATACTCAGGGGATATACGGGAGTATTCACCGACTATACCTATATAAAAGAAGATTCTCTTTCCGTGCGTACAGGACTGAGTCGTCAGCAAGTATATGAATCACTGATTACCCTTTCACGGCGTAGAATTATCGATTATATCCCGCATAAGAAAACACCTTATATTATATATAAACGTGAACGGGTGGAGTTGCGCCACCTGCATATCCCACATTCCGTATACGAAGAACGAAAAGAACGGTACACAACCCGAATCAAAGCCATGCTGGAATACGCCACTTCTGATACGCATTGCCGTAGTCGTATGCTTCTCCGTTACTTTGGTGAACGAAACGAACACAACTGCCATCAATGTGATGTTTGTCTGAGCAAGCATGATTCCGGTTTGAAACAAGGAGAATTTGAGGAAATAGAAACAAGCATTTATGAAGCCCTGAAAGAAAAGCCTTTCTCCGTGGAAGAACTCATACAAGCTATCGGATACAAAGAGAAAAAAGTACAAACCGTTCTTCAATACCTGCTTCGTGAAGAGGTTCTGACAATGCAAGAAGGAATAATAACAAGAGTTTAATGCTACCATAGTTCAAATAAAAGAATTATCTTTGCGGCAAAGACATTAAAAAATCTAATCATAACAAGAAAATGGCAAACTTTCTTAAATCCTTTTTTGGCGGTAAGACTGAAGATCCGCAGGCAGAAAAAGAGAAAAATGACAAGAAGAACTTCGAGATATTCAAATTTGACGGACTTCGTGCGCAACGAATGGGGCAATTAGAATATGCAATCAAATGCTTCAATGAAGCACTGGCTATTGAAGAAGAATTTGAAACGTTAAGTTATCTGGCAAATACGCAAATACAGCTCGGCAAATTGGAAGAAGCACGTACGGCACTGGAAAGAATGGTAATATTAGAACCTGAATTGCCATCCACTTATATCACGCTTGCCAATGTTTACTTCATGCTTGAGAACTATGACAGCATGAAAGTTAATGCAGAAAAAGCAATAGAGCTAGAGGAAGAAAATCCGGCTTCTTACCTTTTGCTAGCCAAAGCAGAACATGGTCAGAAAGATGAATTCAACGCCATTGCACACCTTACCAAAGCCATTCAGATAAAAAAAGATTATACGGAAGCTTATCTCATGAGAGCCGAAGTCTTACAGGGAATGCAACAATATGGCGAGGCAATGAATGATGTTGAGAAAATCCTTGAGCAAACGCCCGATGATGAAAATGCGCTTTTGCTGAGAGGCAAACTGAAAGAAGCCACCGGCGACCAAGAAGGGGCACGTCAGAACTATGCAGAAGTTACGGAAATAAATCCTTTTAACGAGCAAGCCTACTTAAATCTGGGGCAGTTGCTTATTTCCGAAAAAGAATTCGACCAAGCTATCGAACGGTTTGACGAAGCCATTGAAATCAATCCGAATTTTGCCCGCGCTTACCATGAACGCGGACGCGCCAAATTACTGAAAGGTGACAAAGACGGTTCGGTAGAAGATATGAAAAAGGCATTGGAACTCAACCCGGATGCAGAAAACGATATCAGCGGGCAATTCAATAATTTCAAGGACCTGTATGCCAACATTCCGTTATAAACGGGACGGATGTTCAATGTATACATATTCCAATTCGTTATTATGAATATCAAAATAATGAATATGCAGAATTATTACTCTTTATTTTGCAAATAAGTCTTTTACCTGAAAAAAAAGACTATTTATATTTGCATTTAAAATAAAAATATTACTTTTGCCCCTGAAAACAAAACAAAAAGAATAGAATGAAGTCTTTTTCTTATACATATTTCTTCTTTTTTTACTTTTACTTTAGCCAGAAAGTAGAGCGGGAATTTGTATGTATCAAGTAAAATCAAGATTGAAAACAAACAAGTAAATAAACAACAAAATCCCGCTTTCATGAGGCGGGATTTTTTATTATATACATGATCAAATGAGAAAGATTGCTATACAAGGAACATTGGGCTCGTACCACGATATTGCGGCACATAAGTATTTTGCCGGAGAAACAATCGAATTAAACTGTTGTTCCACTTTCGGAAAAGTATTTGAAAGTGTGAGAAAAGACAGTTCTACGCTGGGAATGCTGGCAATAGAAAACACAATCGCCGGAAGCCTTTTGCAAAACCATGAGTTACTACGTGAAAGCAACACCAAGATTATAGGAGAATACAAATTACGTATCTCCCATAGCATCGTCTGCTTGCCAGACGAAGATTGGGGTGACATCACAGAAGTAAATTCACACCCCATAGCACTGATGCAATGCCGTGAGTTTCTGGACAATCACCCAACCATGAAAGTTGTGGAAGCAGAAGATACGGCATTAAGCGCAGAGCTCATCAAACAGAATAACTTGAAAGGTCATGCGGCAATCTGTTCTAAAGCTGCGGCGGAACTATATGGAATGAAAATTCTTCAGGAAGGTATTGAGACCAACAAGCACAACTTCACCCGTTTCTTAATCATAGCAGATGCATGGAGAGCCGAAGAAGTCAGGAGAAAAGAAATGGCAATAGACAAATCAAGTATTGTTTTTTCTCTCCCACACACCGAAGGAAGTCTTTCACAAGTACTCTCCATCCTTTCTTTCTACAAAATGAATCTTACTAAAATACAATCCTTACCGATCATCGGACGTGAATGGGAGTATTTATTCTATGTCGACCTGACATTTGATGATTATCTGCGATACCGTCAGGCATTAGATGCAATCACCCCATTGACTAAAGAGTTAAAAATTTTAGGAGAATACAGTTCATTCGAAATGGATATAAATAAATAAGACAATGAAATCATATAGCATTAAACCGGCAGACAGACTGGAAAGCGTAAGTGAATATTATTTCTCGCGTAAACTGAAAGAAGTGGCACAGATGAATGCCGAAGGAAAGAATGTTATCAGTCTTGGCATCGGCAGTCCGGATATGCCCCCTTCTAAAGCAACCATCAAAGCATTGTGCGAGAACGCCATGCTTCCGGACGTTCATGGATACCAGCCAACTACCGGGACACCGGAACTGAGAAAGGCTTTTGCCGAATGGTATAAGAAATGGTACGACGTAGAGTTGAACCCCGACACAGAAATACAACCGCTTATCGGGTCAAAAGAAGGAATCCTGCACGTGACGCTTGCATTTGTAAATGTAGGAGACGCAGTACTTGTTCCCAACCCGGGCTATCCTACTTACACTTCTTTAAGCAAATTACTGGGTGCAGAGATTATCAACTATAATCTAAAAGAAGAAAACGGTTGGATGCCGGATTTTGAGGAGTTGGAGAAAATGGATTTGAGCCGTGTCAAATTAATGTGGACAAACTATCCCAATATGCCGACAGGCGCCAATGCTTCCATGGAACTATACGAAAGACTAGTAGACTTTGCACGGAAACATAATATCGTCATTGTGAACGATAATCCTTATAGTTTCATCTTAAATGAAAAACCGATCAGTTTGCTGAGTGTACCGGGCGCAAAAGAATGTTGCATAGAATTCAACTCCATGAGTAAGAGTCACAATATGCCGGGATGGCGTGTTGCCATGCTAGCATCAAATGCTCAATTCGTACAATGGATACTGAAAGTAAAAAGCAATATCGACTCAGGAACATTCCGATCTATACAACTCGCAGCTGTACAAGCATTGCAAAATAATGCAGAGTGGCATGAAGAAATGAACATCAAACTCTATCGCCGTCGTCGTCATCTGGCAGAAGAAATCATGAAAGCTCTGGGATGTACATTTGATGAGAAGCAGGTAGGGATGTTTTTATGGGGAAAGATTCCCGCTCTATATAATAATGTGGAAGAGTTGACAGAAAAGGTACTCCATGAAGCACGGGTTTTTATCACACCGGGATTCATCTTTGGCAGTAACGGGGCTCGTTATATCCGTATCTCTCTCTGTTGCAAAGAAGACAAACTGAGCGAAGCTCTTGATAGAATTAAAATAATGAAAACAATTAAATGAGAATACAACGATGGAATTAGAATCAATCTTATTACCGGGCATTGAAGCCAAAAGACCGATTGTTATTGCAGGTCCATGCAGTGCAGAGACAGAGGAACAAGTTATGCAAACCGCACGCCAACTGGCGGACAAGGGAATCAAAATATTCCGTGCAGGAATTTGGAAGCCACGTACCAAACCGGGAGGCTTCGAAGGAATCGGCGTGGAAGGTTTGACATGGTTGAAAGAAGTAAAGAAAGAAACCGGAATGTATGTTTCCACAGAAGTAGCAACAGCCAAACACGTATATGAAGCATTAAAACAAGGCATAGATATTTTATGGATCGGCGCACGTACCACTGCCAACCCGTTTGCCGTACAGGAAATTGCAGATGCCCTGAAAGGGGTAGATATTCCGGTACTGGTTAAGAACCCGGTAAATCCTGATTTGGAACTTTGGATAGGAGCATTGGAACGTATCAACAATGCCGGATTAAAGCGTCTCGGGGCTATCCACAGAGGATTCAGCTCCTACGATAAAAAGATATACCGCAATCTTCCCCAATGGCACATCCCCATCGAACTGCGCAGACGGATTCCGGAATTACCTATCTTCTGCGACCCCAGCCATATCGGAGGAAAACGCGAATTAATAGCTTCCCTATGTCAACAGGCTATGGATTTGAACTTCGACGGACTGATCGTTGAGTCACATTGTAATCCCGACTGCGCATGGAGTGATGCTTCACAGCAAGTAACTCCGGACATTCTGGACTACATCTTAAACTTACTCGTCATCCGTAAAGAGACACAAACCACAGAAAATCTGAACGAGCTGCGCCATCAAATCGATGAATGTGATAACTCTATCATTGAAATTCTTTCAAAGAGAATGCGTATCTGCCGTGAAATCGGTACTTTCAAGAAAGAACATGATATGACTATCCTACAAACAGGACGCTACAATGAGATACTGGATAAACGCGGAGCTCAAGGTGCACTTTGCGGAATGGATGCAGGTTTCATCAAGAATGTATTTGAAGCGATACACGAAGAAAGTGTAAGACAACAAATGGAAATTATCAATAAATAAGCCTCAAACAATGAGAATCCTACTACTTGGAGCCGGAAAAATGGGCTCTTTCTTTACCGACATACTGAGTTTTCAGCATGAAACAGCCGTGTTTGATACCAATCCGCATCAGTTGCGTTTTGTGTACAACACTTATCGCTTCACCTCACTTGAAGAAATCAAGGACTTCGAGCCGGAACTGGTTATCAACGCAGCTACGGTAAAATACACATTGGATGCTTTTCGCACCGTCATTCCGGTACTACCCAAAGATTGCATTTTAAGTGACATCGCATCGGTCAAAACAGGACTGAAGAAATTCTATGAAGAAAGCGGATTCCGCTATGTATCAACCCATCCGATGTTTGGTCCTACCTTTGCCAGTCTAAGTAATCTAAGCAGTGAAAGTGCCATTATCATCAGCGAAAGCGACCATCTGGGAAAAGTTTTCTTCAAAGACTTGTACAACTCTTTGAAACTTAATATCTTTGAATATACTTTTGATGAGCACGACGAAACAGTTGCTTACTCATTGTCCATACCTTTTGTTTCAACTTTTGTATTCGCAGCTGTAATGAAACATCAGGAAGCACCGGGCACGACTTTTAAGAAGCATATGGCAATCGCCAAAGGATTATTGAGCGAAGATGACTATCTGCTACAAGAAATACTGTTTAATCCTCGTACTCCGGCACAAGTAGAAGGCATCCGCTTAGAGCTCAAAAAGCTGTTGGAGATTATCACCGACAAAGATGCGGAGGCAATGAAAAAATACCTGACTAAAATCAGAGAAAAAATAAAATAACATGGCATTAGACAGAAACCTTATCTTAGCAACACGTCCTTGGTCTTTCCCGGCATCGGTAATGCCGGTTTTAATCGGCATTTCTTATGTTTTCTTTCTGCAAAGAGGAAACGAGTATGAGGTCAGCTGGTGGTTGGTACCGCTTATTTTACTATCTACGGTCGCATTTCACGCCGCCGGAAACATTATCAGTGATTATCACGATGCAAAAAACGGAGTGGATAAATTAGAATCATACGGAGATACGAATATGATGCTAAACGGTACTTATACGGCAAAAACTTTCCTGACCATGGGACTATGCTGGCTGGCTTTAGCTGTCATACTGGGAATAATCGTCCTCTTATATTCATCCTGGCAACTCTTGTTCTTCGGAATATTCGGTATAGCCTGTACATTACTCTATTACAAGATGAAATATCAGGGCTGGGGAGATGTCGTCATCTTATTCTCCTTCGGTATATGTATAGTCAATGGAACGGTATATGCATTGAACGGGACGTTCAATCTGCAAAGCTTCTTTATTTCTCTTCCTGTCGCATTGCTTACAACAGCAATACTACACGCAAACAATACCCGCGATATGCCTTTGGATAAACAATCCGGCATTAAAACACTATCCATGATTCTGGGATTAAAACGTGCAAAAGCATACTATTACTTATTGATAGGAGGTTCTTACTTGATAGAAATAATAATGATCTGTGCCGGTTATCTCCCTACTTGGAGCTTACTCATATTATTAAGTTTGCCGTTGGCTTTAAAGAACATCCGATTATTGAAAGATGTCGATCAAGAGTCACTGGAAAAGATAGCCCATCTTGATGTAGGCACAGCACAACTGACAACGCTCTTTTCCATTCTTTCCATCATCGGATTTATCTTATAACATACAGGCCGTAGAGTTTTACGCCCTATCTTTCATCCTTCAGCACGGCACATTCGACACTGATACAGAATGGATTAGGCTGAAGAATGGAATCTTTCAGCAAGTTAGCCGGATCATTCAGGATTTTCTTTCCTCCTATGCCGGCTGAAACTTTTTCAGGGAGAAGGTTCAGGATAACAAGCTGGTATTCAAACTGAATATCCTAAACTGAAGGATGAAAGAAGGAGGAGGAAACAGATCTTATCAAGAGTTTTTTCTACGACAACCTCGATGTTTTTTTCAAACGACCTGATGTTTTTAAAAATCATCGGGTTGATTAAAAAAAACATCAGGACGATTGATTTTAAACATACGGTCGATTGAAGACAAACATACGGTCCTTTGTTCACAAACTCCTATCGTTCGTAAACAATCGACCGTATGATCTAATTTTATCTTATAGCATCACTTTATACGCCTTTCCACCGACACAAATAATGTATAAGCCTTTATGATTAAAGGAATATCTATTCTTTCCGGGCATAGCATCATCCTTGACTAAGACAGCTCCCTGCATATTCAGGATTGAGACCGGTACTTTCTTAACCAGATTCGAGATAACAATGATTCCGGAACCTTCGGTATAAACTGTCACTTTATCTCCCTGAGAGACTGCTTCAATTCCTAATAACTTCAAAATAGGAACCTCTATTTCATTGGACGCTTTTGAATATTCCTCCCCATTAAATGCCTTCACCGTATAATAATAATCAAAAGACTTCTCTACTCCTTTTACCAAACAAGAAAGTGTATTTCCCACATCTTGACTTTCGTAGCCATCAAGATAATGTTGTATCACCTCACCCCCGTAATATAAGGTCACATCATCTATGACCACATTTCCGGAAGAACGTCTATACTGAAGTTGTATCGCCCTGCAACCTTTAGGCAGAGCCTTTTCCGTTCCCTCTTTCCATTCCGCAATCATGCCACCTTCTACATCCAAAGTTATCTCATCAAATTCCTTCCATTCATCATTGACGTATAGGCTCAACACAATCCGGTCATCTTTAGAAGTACTCAGGCCTCTGTACCAAAAACTCAATCCGCGTATATCATCACCCATTAACGGCGATTTGAGGTATTGCTTGTCTATCGTCAAATACAAAGACGGCTTAGCCTTGCCATAAAATCCCTCTGCCCCATATCCTTGCGAACTATTGGTTTCCCATCCAAACGGAATCTTGGAAACACTTCCGGTAAAATCAACAATAACGGAATCCGGTACTCCCCATTCCTTTGTAAACACATCAATCGTATATCCAACCGCATCGTCATTGCTTTCCCAATTAGCAACAAAAGAGTTTTCATGTACCTCAGTTGCCGGTAATGCTTTAACCGGATACACCGCAGGAATTCCTCCGTCCACATTAAAATAGATGATACCGTCTCTTTCCTCAATATCTGTAATCGGTTTATTCAGTTTCTTTCCACTCCATGTCCGCATATTAGGAGCTGTATCATCCGTAAATTGAGTAATTCCGGACGCTCCGGGAAAGGCATCTCCATCTCTGGTTGCTTCGGAAAGAATACCATCCGCCTCCTCAATATCCACGTATTGATGGGCAGGTTTATCATTTACTACATTTTGTTCCCAAATGGCACTATTATAATCTATATGCCAGATAAGCATACCATGTCCGGGGATATATTCGTCCCATTTATACTGCTGTCTGTTTTCCAAAAGGAAGTATTCATCTTCCGAATCCGTTTTTATAATATACCCTGCATTCTTAGAAATCGTATCAAGTACCAGTTCATCGGGTCCTCCAATCTCTATCGGATCAATCCATCCCAAGGCATATCTCTCATAAACAGAATAATAAGGAGGAGTTTTTTGATTATTGTTATAAGAGCCATTAGCCATTATCGACCATGAGCCGGGTGTAAAAGCACTCTTATTATAAACCGCATACAAATCCGGTAATCCTAATACATGGGAGAACTCATGGCAAAAAGTTCCGATTCCGGTCATTCCATTGCCCGGATAAGATAACTCATTTGAACAGGCATAATGATTTAACAACACACCGTCCAGATAAACTTCTTTCCCCGCTCCATCAAATACATCCCACGAATGCGGCCATACAGTTTCTTCTATACCACTACTGGCCTCTCCATATCCGGCATAGAAAAGATAAACATTATCTATCTCACCATCACCATCCCGGTCAAACTCCCTGAAATCTATCTCCGAATCTAAAAACCGGCAAGCCTCTATCACCATTTCTTCAGGGTTATCGTCACGCCCTGTTTTACCTTTCTTACCATAATAACTCATCTCATGTGCCAAGGTAATAGGGCCATAGACATCAAATTCAGGAATAAACTGTCCACTGGAACATTCTATAAAATAATCGCGTGCACTGCCTATCGCACCGTTTTCATTATATCCTTCCTTGTTCAGCATAGCAGAAAAAGCCTCGACCGGATTTGGCACAGTAAACTTACGATCCTGAAATTGTACCAAAACAACCAATCCTTTCTGTTCACCTATTGTAGGATAAGAAGCTTTCCGAGCCACACGTTTTGGAGCCATACTCCTCGTTACACTCGATTCTTCTACTTGCAGCGCCTGCTGTATTTTCTGTTTATCAAGAGAAGTGAGAAAGTTTTTTTCCGCCACCGTACGTTTCATGATATCATTAGCTCTATAAGAAGACGGTTTCAGACTTTTATCCACCGCCTCTGCCGCATAATAAAAATATCCTTTATCATCACGAAGTAACAAATAGCCATCTGTTGTCATATAGTAATGAAATGATTCGTCTCCATACAAACGAACAGTCAAGGTAGTGCCATCAGGCAAAGTAACAGTCAGAGGAGTTGGTTTGGCGGGAACTGCATACACTCTCAACGTAAAGCAGCTTAGACTTACCGCTATCAATAACATAAAAGAAAAAACAGACTTCTTCATAGGCTTATTTTAAGAAACCACTATACGAACAACAAAAATAAACATTCTTTCAAGAAAAGCAAGAGAAACTCCGTGCTATTTTATGAAAAAAAAACAGATAAGATTATCATTGTAAATAAAGAATACATAACGCGTATTCCATTATATACTAACGCATTAATACAAGCAGTAATCAGAAAACCGCCAAGATGTTTAAAATATTCAGATAAAATAAAATGAAGAACACACCTCCTATAAAAAGTAGGCATATTCTTCATTCCATATAAGAAAACTCTCCTTTATAAAGAGTTGTCGGTCTATTCTTTCATCAAATACTCCTTGAAAGAAATAAAGTCTTTACTTATCGGCAAACTTTTCTTTTCGCCTTTCATAAACTCTTGCAGTTTTGCCGGAATTTCCACCTTATCCCCGATTATTCTTTCTACCGTATCAAGAAACTTAGCAGGATGTGCTGTTTCAAGGAATACACCGGTTTCATCGTCTTTCAGTTCTTCAACAAGCGCACGATAGCCGCATGCACCGTGAGGATCAAGCAAATAACCGGTTTCATTATACGTACACTTTACTGTTTCACGAATTTGTTCATCTGTATAAGTCGTACCGCTTATCTGCTTACAGATTTCCTCATGAGACTCCCCATAAAGATCAAGTACACGGGCAAAGTTACTCGGATCACCCACATCCATCGCATTGGCAATCGTTGCAATGGACGGACGAGGATTATATTTTCCCGTTTGAAGATACTGGTAGAAAATGTCATTTTTATTATTTGCTGCAATGAAACGACGAATTGGTAGTCCCATTTTCTTTCCGAATAATCCGGCAGTTATATTACCAAAGTTACCACTCGGCACACAAACAACAACATTATCAGCTTTCCCCATCCTCTTTAATTGGGAATAAGCATAAAAATAATAAAAAGCTTGTGGAAGAAAACGGGCTACATTAATTGAATTTGCAGAGGTAAGCTGCATATGACTATTCAGTTCCTTATCCATAAAGGCAGCTTTCACCAATGCCTGACAATCATCAAACGTTCCATCTACTTCAAGAGCTGTTATGTTCTGTCCTAATGTAGTAAACTGTTTTTCCTGAATCTCGCTCACTTTACCCTTCGGATAAAGTACATAGACATGGATTCCCTCTACTCCTAGAAAGCCATTGGCTACAGCACTACCCGTATCTCCGGAAGTCGCCACAAGCACATTTACTTGTTTCTTACCTTCTTTACGAATAAAATAGCCGAGAAGACGTGCCATAAAACGACCACCTACATCTTTGAAAGCAAGCGTAGGTCCATGAAAAAGTTCAAGAGAATAGATATTTTCTTTGACCTTCACCACAGGAACATCAAAATTAAGTGTATCATAAACAATCTGTTTCAATGTATCAGCCGGGACATCTTCTCCAAAAAAAGCGTCCGCCACATGATAAGCAATCTCCTGAAAAGACATTTTATCTATATTATCGTAAAAATCCTTGGACAACGGTTTAATAGTCCACGGCATAAACAAGCCTCTATCCGATGCCAAACCTTTCACCACCGCTTCTTCTAAAGTAGCAGGAAGTGCCTTTTTGTTTGTGCTATAATATTGCATAATTCTTTATTTAAGAAATTCCTTAATAAATTCATCTTCTTTCATCACGCCATATCCTCCCTCCTGACAAGCAAGCTCATCATAAGTTTGCACTCCATCCGGTTCAATGCCGGGATACCATATTAAGAAAGGTATCGGTTCGTTAGTATGCGTACGAAGTTCACACGGTGTAGGATGATCCGGTAGTACCGCTATGGCTACCGGCTCAGTCCAATCTTTAACAGCTTCATAAATAGGGCCGACAGCACGAGAGTCCAGATTCTCAATTGTCAGTAGCTTTAAGTCGACATCTCCCTCATGTCCGGCCTCATCACTCGCTTCTATATGCAGATAAACAAAATCATCTGTCTTTAGAGCCTCCAATGCCGCAGCTACTTTATTCTCATAATTCGTATCATAAAGTCCGGTAGCCCCTTCCACCTGTATACGACGCAAACCGGCATAATAACCGATTCCATTTATTAAATCCACCGCAGAAATAACAGCTCCTTTCTTTATAGAGGGAAAAGTAACTGAAAGCGGTTCCATCTTCGGACGATACCCCGGTGACCATGGCCAAATACTGTTAGCCGGATCTTTACCTTCCGCCATACGCTTCAGGTTTAGCGGATGATTTCTCAATAACTCCTGAGATTTCAGGATTAAATCATTGATTAATCGAGCTGTTTCTTCCGCTTCCGGAGTTTGTGCTTTCACCATCAATGGGCGGAAAGGCTTCAAAGGTACATCATGAGGTGGTGTACAATCAATATTTTTATTTCCTCCTTTAATAACGAGGAGATGGCGGTATGCCACTCCCGTATAAAAACGAACGCGTTCGTCGCCTAAGTTTTCTTGTAGATATTTTATCAGAATATCCGCATCTTCCGTAAAAATATGGCCGGAAGAATGATTTTTCAGAATATCGCCATCTATGCAAACTAAGTTACAACGCATAGCCATCTCACCCTCTTTCAAGTCAACACCAATACTTGCTGCTTCCAACGGTCCTCTGCCTTCATATACTTTCGGTAGATTGTAACCCATGACAGACATGTTTGCCACTTCACTACCCGGATGAAAGCCATCTGCCACAGTTTTCAACATGCCTGTGCGTCCCATCTTTGCCAACATATTCATGTATGGCGTCTTTGCATACTGCAAAAGTGTTTTATTTCCAAGTGACTTTACAGGCCAATCGGCCATACCATCACCTAATATAATAATGTGTTTCATGTTACTAAATGTTTGCAATACTCATTATATCTGCAAAAACACCGGCCGCCGTCACACTTGCACCCGCACCATATCCCTGAATCATCATCGGATATTCTTTATAACGGTCAGTTGTTAATAAAATAATATTGTTGCTTCCTTCCAAACCATAGAACGGATGACGTGAATCTACTTCCATCAAACCAACCGAACCTTTCCCATTCTCCAATTTTGCAACAAAACGCCAATGCTTTCCTTCATTCTCAAGAACTTTTCTACGAGCCTCAAAATCAGCATCGAGCGTAGGTACTTTCTTCCAGAAATCATCCAAAGTACCTTCAAAGAAATCATCCGGCACAAATAAGTTCTTTTCCACATCCTCCTGTTCCAATTTATATCCGGCTTCACGCGCCAAGATTACCAATTTACGGATAACGTCTTTACCGCTTAAATCAATACGCGGATCCGGTTCGGAATATCGTTCTTCCTGCGCCATCTTAATCGTCTTACTAAATGGAATATCAGCACTGATCTTATTAAAAATATAATTCAACGTACCGGAAAGAACCGCCTCTATTTTTACAATCTTATCTCCACTGTTACGAAGATCGTTGATTGTGTTAATAATCGGAAGTCCTGCACCTACGTTTGTTTCAAACAAATATTTGATACCACGTACACGTGCTATATGCTTTAATTCCTGATAGTTATCATAACTGGAAGATGCTGCGATTTTATTAGCTGCCACCACAGAAACATTGTGAGACAACAAATCCTTGTACAGATCGGCAATAGCCGCACTTGCCGTACAATCGACAAAAACGGAGTTAAAGATATTCATCTTCAATATCTCTTCTTTCAGGATAGCAGGATTACTCTTAATACCCTTCGTTTTCAAGTCCTGCAAATAGTTGTCCAACATAATCCCATCGCGGGAAAAAATCGCATTATCGGCATCGGCAATACCTACAACATTTAATTTCAAACCATTTTCGCGCATCAATTTATTCTGCTGCATATTTATCTGCTCTATCAGGCTTCCCCCCACAGTACCTATACCGCAAATGAATAAGTTTAGAACCTGATACTCAGAAAGGAAGAATGAATCATGGATGACATTCAACGACTTACGCAACGACCTAAACTCTACCACAAAAGAAATATTAGTTTCAGATGCACCTTGAGCACAAGCTATTACATTTATTCCGTTCTTACCAAGCGTACCAAACAGTTTTCCTGCAATACCCGGTGTATGTTTCATATTTTCCCCGACTATCGCTACTGTTGCCAACCCTGTTTCCGCCGTAATACGGGATATTTCCCCCATCTCAATCTCCTTGGCAAACTCGTCGTTCAATACTTCACAAGCTAAGTCGGCATCCGCATTACGCACACCGATAGAAGTTGAATTTTCAGATGAAGCCTGCGAAACAAGGAAAACACTAATACCATTCTTTGCCAGAGCCTTAAAGATACGATAGTTAACACCGATAACACCTACCATACCCAAACCCTGCACTGTTATCAAGCTAGTATCGTTAATGGAAGAAATACCTTTAATCGCTTTCCCGTTATGAGATTTGCTACTAGTTATGTATGTACCCTCAGCATCCGGATTAAAAGTATTTTTTATCTTTATAGGTATGTTTTTATGGAAAACCGGATAAATAGTAGGCGGATACACTACTTTCGCACCAAAGTTACAAAGCTCCATAGCCTCCACATAACTTAATTCACTGATGGTGTAAGCCGAAGAAATAACCTTTGGATCGGCTGTCATAAAACCATCTACATCCGTCCATATTTCTAATATGGAAGCATCCAATGCCGCAGCAATAATAGCAGCAGTATGATCTGATCCTCCACGCCCTAAATTAGTAACATCCCCTGTTGTCTTATCACTTGAAATAAAACCCGGAACGAGAGAAATCTTAGGTAGTTCGGCAAAAGTCTCCTTTATTAGCCGATTAGTCAACTCCGTATCTACAATGTTTTTAGAATGTTTCAGCTCAGTCTTAATAAATTCCCGTGAATCAAACCATACCACTCCATCAATCACATTACTGACAATCAGAGAAGAAAGGCGTTCACCATAGCTGACAATCGTATTTGATGTTTTTACAGACAAATCTTTTATCAAGTAAATACCATTAAATATGTTTTGCAGTTCATCAAGCAACGCACCGATTTCCGAAAGAAGTTTTGTTTGCTTTTCCCCTGAAGGTATTAATTCTTTTACCACACTGATATGACGGGTAGCTATTGCAATAAAAGATTCCTTAAACGAGGCATCCCCTATGGCAGCTACATTACCGGTCTTTATCAATTGATCGGTGATACCGCCCAAAGCGGACACTACTACAATTACCGGTTCATCAACCGACTCAACTATTCTTTTTACACTTAATATGCTGTTCACGGAACCTACGGATGTTCCGCCGAATTTCATTACTTTCATGTGAATGATAAATTAAAAACTCACTTCCTATTGAGAAACAAGTTATTGAAATTATAAATAAAATTGGTTGTTAAAATGCTTGCTCCTGCAAGCGTGAATCGCGTAGATACACAAATACTATCCTTAACCCCGAAGGGTCATGGTACACATGGATGTGGTGTAAAGATAGCATCTAATCATAATATTCTATCGTTCTCTTTTTTATTCGTGTCGCAAATGTAGCAATTATCTAGAACAATCTATCACTTTTTCCAAAAAAAATGTGATAATTGTATAGCTAAAGTAGTAAAACCGCAATATTTATTACGATCGACAGACAAGAACGCTTTAATATCCCCGCACACTTTTCTATCATTTTGTTAGGAAATACCAAATATTACCCTATCTTTGCAGCAGAAAAGTGATAAAAACCGAATATGACAAAAGAAAATGCTTCCGTATTGTTAATCTATACCGGTGGAACCATCGGGATGATTGAAAATGTAGAAACAGGAGCTTTGGAGAATTTTGATTTTGAACAATTACAAAGGCACATCCCCGAACTTCAAAAGTTCTCTTTTGCCATTGATTCTTATCAATTCAATCCCCCGATAGACTCCTCGGATATGGAACCCGAAGCATGGGCGCGACTGGTAGATATCATATATGAAGCTTACGATCAATATGACGGTTTCGTTATTTTGCATGGAACCGACACCATGTCATACACAGCATCCGCATTAAGTTTCATGCTCGAAGGCTTAGGGAAACCGGTTATCCTAACAGGTTCTCAATTACCAATCGGGGTACTTCGTACAGATGGAAAAGAAAATCTACTGACAAGTATTGAAATTGCCGCTGATCAATATCTCGGCAGACCGTCTGTTCCGGAAGTCTGTATATTCTTTGAGAATCATTTGATGCGGGGAAACCGTACAACCAAGATTAACGCAGAAAACTTTAATGCTTTCCGTTCATTCAATTATCCGATACTGGCGGAAGCAGGAATACATATAAAATATGAACGGCAACTGATATACCTTCCGGAAAAAAACACGGTTCTAAAGCCCCATTTCCAATTGGATGCAAATGTAACCGTATTGAAGTTATTTCCCGGAATACAAGAGAGTGTCGTTGCTGCAACTTTAAACATTCCTAATTTAAAAGGGGTGATATTGGAAACATACGGTACGGGAAACGCTCCGCGTAAACCGTGGCTGATTCACTTATTAAAAGAGGCCGTAAGCCGGGGCATTACAATTGTCAATGTTACTCAGTGCAGTGCAGGGACAGTAGAAATGGACCGATACGAAACAGGTTTGCAGCTTCTTGAAGCAGGTGTGATATGCGGATATGACAGTACAACAGAATCTGCCATAACCAAATTAATGTTCTTGCAAGGGCAAGGACTGTCCACCGAAGAAATACACAAGGCAATGAATTATTCATTAGCCGGAGAGATTAGTCAACCTAAATTTTAACGTTATATACCAACCTTGTTTATCTTGTAATACCTAATTACTATTGAAACACAAACGTAAAAAGCGAAGCCCACCCCAAAGGCTTCGCTTTTATTTTAATGCCCTTACATATATTATAAAATATACGTATCTTTGTAACCTAACTTTACAGAAGGTAGAAATGGCAAAAGATAAAACAGTATATGTATGTACTAACTGTGGTCAGGATTCCCCCAAATGGGTGGGAAAATGTCCGAGTTGCGGTGCATGGAACACCTATGTAGAAGAAGTTGTACGGAAGGAAATGACCAACAAACGACCGGTATCGGGTATTGAAACTCCTAAAGCCAAACCAACAGCATTAAATGAAATCATAACAGGAGACGACCCACGCATCAATCTCGGTGATGAAGAACTGAACCGGGTTTTAGGTGGAGGACTCGTGCCGGGCTCATTGGTCTTAATTGGAGGTGAACCGGGAATCGGAAAGTCTACGCTCGTACTTCAAACCGTCCTACGATTACCGGACTTACGGATATTGTACGTATCGGGCGAAGAAAGTGCACGACAGTTGAAACTGCGTGCAGACCGTATCCAACATAACTCATCCGACTGTCTGATTGTCTGCGAAACATCTTTGGAGCAGATCTATGTCCACATAAAGAATACCCATCCGGATTTAGTGATTATTGATTCCATCCAAACCATTTCTACCGAAACCATCGAATCATCTCCCGGAAGCATTGCGCAAGTTAGAGAGTGTTCCGCTTCCATTCTTAAATTTGCCAAAGAGACAAATACTCCGGTTTTAATGATCGGGCATATAAATAAGGAAGGAAGCATTGCCGGTCCGAAAGTGTTAGAACACATTGTAGATACCGTGTTACAGTTCGAGGGCGACCAGCACTATATGTATCGCATCTTGCGCAGCATTAAAAACCGCTTCGGTAGTACTGCCGAACTAGGAATATACGAAATGAGACAAGACGGATTGCGACAAGTGAGTAATCCGTCCGAACTGTTGTTATCTCAGGACCATGTAGGAATGAGCGGCGTATCCATTGCTTCAGCCATTGAAGGCATACGTCCGTTCCTGATCGAGACACAAGCCCTCGTCAGCACCGCTGCTTACGGTACACCTCAACGTTCCGCTACCGGATTTGACATAAGAAGAATGAATATGTTACTCGCCGTACTGGAAAAGCGGGTTGGATTCAAACTTGCACAAAAAGATGTATTCCTAAACATTGCCGGAGGCCTGAGAGTGAACGACCCTGCAATAGACCTAAGCGTAATCAGTGCAATTCTTTCTTCGAATATGGATACGGAAATAGACAGACAAGTATGCCTTGCAGGAGAAGTCGGTCTATCCGGAGAAATTCGTCCTGTTAATCGTATAGAGCAACGAATAAGCGAAGCCGAAAAATTAGGATTCAATCGGATCATCCTACCAAAACATAATTTGCAAGGATTGGATACAAAGAAAATAAAAATAGAATTAGTTCCGGTAAGAAAAGTAGAAGAAGCATTCCGATGCTTATTCGGATAAAAAAGAGATTTTATGATTCAAGAATATCAACTGAGGGTATTGCCCGAACTGGCTGCGAATGAGCAACAACTCAAAGCCTACGTCGCACGTGAGAAAGGCGTTAACATCAAAAGCATTAATGCCATGCGCATACTGAAACGCAGCATAGATGCCCGGCAACGTACTATCTTTGTGAATCTGAAAATACGCACTTATATCAACGAAGTTCCCCAAGATGACGAATATACCCGCACTATTTATAATAAGGTAGACGGCAAGAAGCAAGCGATTGTAGTAGGTGCCGGACCGGGAGGACTTTTTGCCGCACTGAAATTGATTGAGCTTGGCATCAAGCCCATCGTGGTAGAAAGAGGAAAGAACGTTCGTGAACGAAAAAAAGACATTGCTTTGATTTCACGCGAGCACATTGTCAATTCCGAATCCAATTACAGTTTCGGCGAAGGTGGTGCCGGAGCTTATTCCGACGGTAAGCTTTATACCCGGAGCAAGAAACGAGGAAATACCGAAAAGATTCTGAATGTCTTTTGTCAGCACGGTGCAAGTACCTCCATTCTTATAGATGCACACCCTCATATCGGTACGGACAAGTTGCCGCGTGTTATCGAAAATATGCGTAATACAATTCTTGAGTGTGGAGGAGAAGTTTATTTTGAGACACGAATGGATGCCCTTATCATTAAGGATAATGAGATAAAAGGCATCGAAACCAATACAGGGCAGACATTCTTAGGACCTGTTATTCTTGCTACCGGACACTCGGCACGGGATGTTTACCGTTGGCTCAAGACCAATAATGTCGCCATCGAAGCTAAAGGCATTGCCGTAGGAGTCCGCTTAGAGCATCCTCAACAGTTAATAGACCAGATACAATATCATAACCGGGATGGCAGAGGCTCTTTCTTGCCGGCTGCCGAATATAGTTTCGTAACTCAAGTGGACGGACGCGGAGTTTACAGTTTCTGTATGTGTCCGGGAGGGTTTGTCGTCCCTGCGGCAAGCGGACCGGAACAGGTCGTCGTAAACGGGATGTCACCATCCAACCGAGGTTCGCGCTGGTCTAATTCCGGCATGGTAGTAGAAATCCACCCGGAAGATTTTCCCGAATATGCTCAATTCGGCGAACTCTCTTTACTGCATTTCCAGGAAGATTTGGAACGGCAATGCTGGCTGCAAGGAGGAATGAAGCAGACTGCTCCTGCACAACGCATGGTTGACTTTACCCGTAAGAAACTCGGGAACGATCTTCCCGAAAGTTCTTACAGTCCGGGACTGATTGCCTCACCACTTCATTTTTGGTTGCCTTCTTTTATCAGTGACCGGTTAAGCAAAGGTTTTCAACAATTCGGTAAGATGTCTCACGGATTCCTTACTAACGAGGCTGTATTAATAGGAGTGGAAACGCGCACCTCTTCCCCGGTAAGAATCATACGTGACAGTGAAACGCTGCAACATATCACCGTTCGCAGATTATTCCCCTGCGGGGAAGGAGCCGGATACGCCGGAGGCATTGTTTCTGCCGGAATAGACGGTGAACGCTGTGCCGAGAGTCTCGCAGAATATTTAAAATAAAAAAGAAATGGAAAAACAAGAGATTGCAATAATAGACCCTAACATATTGTGCTGTATAGGACTGCAAAGCATACTGGAAGAACTTATCCCGACAGCTGTCATCCGTATATTCCGTTCGTTCGAGGAGTTAATAGACGACACTCCGGATATGTACGCCCATTATTTCGTTGCGGCACAAATATACTTTGAGCATACTGCTTTCTTCTTGCCTAAAATGCCCAAAGCCATAATCCTGTCAGGAGGGGATAATCAGCCTCAACTATCGGGAATGCCGATGTTGAATATTTACCAAACGGAAGAAGCGCTGGTTAAGGACATCTTAAAGATGCACCAATACGGACATAGCAACCGACACGCTCCTATGCACCCGACACAAGGACACGACCTATCCGCCCGTGAAATAGAAGTACTGATACTTATCACTAAAGGATTTATCAACAAAGAGATTGCCGATAAATTGAACATCAGTCTGACCACCGTCATCTCCCATCGCAAGAATATCACGGAGAAACTTGGAATCAAATCCGTATCGGCACTGACTATCTATGCGGTAATGAACGGGTATATATCACCGGACAGTATATAATATCCTCATAAATTAGGATTGTAAGAACAGATAAATAGCGTTTACTTTGCAACCGAAATTAAATAAGAAACGCTTTTATTATGATGAAGAAGACTTATACATTCTTGGCTGCAATCCTATTTGCCATCCCTTTTAATGCAACGAATATCATTCCTAAGGATACTACAAAGGTTATCGATATCGAAGAGGTCGTTGTTATCGCATCGCCCAAAGAGAATACCAAGTTACGTCAGCTTCCGGTTGCCGCGTCATTGATTTCACAAAAAGAGATGCAGGAATATCAGATTAACTCCCTGAAAGGAATCAGCAACCTCGTACCCAATTTCTTCATTCCCGATTACGGTTCACGACTCACATCCGCTGTCTATATCCGTGGTATCGGGGCCAGGATCAATACTCCATCGGTAGGTTTGTACGTAGACAATATACCTTATATAGATAAATCGGCTTTCGATTTCAACTTCTTTGATATCGAACGAATTGACGTGCTTCGCGGTCCGCAGGGAACTCTTTACGGGAGAAACACCATGGGCGGACTGGTAAAAGTACATACCCGCTCACCTTTCAGTTATCAGGGTACAGATATTAAATTAAGTGCCGCTACTTACAATAACTATAGTGCTTCACTCACCCATTACCATCGAATCAGCAATCAATTAGCTTTCTCGGCAGGAGGCTTCTATGAGTACAAAGGAGGTTTTTTTAAGAACCATGCGCCAAGTGTGAATAAGAAGGCAGACGAACTAAGTGCAGGAGGCGGACGAATCCGTGCTATCTGGCTGCCCAATGAGAATCTGAAACTGGATTTCACCGTCAACTACGAATATGGCGATCAAGGCGGTTATGCTTACGGTCAGTATGACAAGACCACACAACAGATTGCTCCCATTGCCTATAATGATGAAAGCACTTACCGTCGCGGATTACTGAATGCCGGCGTCAATATTGAATACCAAGCGAACAGTTTTATACTAAGTGCAGTGACCGGATACCAGAACCTGAACGACCGCATGTTTTTAGACCAGGACTTTACGGAAGCGGATATTTTCAACCTTACCCAAAAGCAGAAGCTCAATACTATTTCCGAAGAAATCATACTTAAATCCAAGCCCGGCAAAAATTGGCAATGGACTACCGGAGCTTTCGGATTCTATCAATGGCTGAATACCGACGGTCCCGTCACCTTTAAAGAAGAAGGAGTAAAAAGTATGATAGAAGGTAATACAAACCGCGTCTTTTCATCTATCCGTGAAAGCAATCCTAAAATGCCGGAGATGGGACTGACGGTAAATAATCCCCAACTATTCATTAGTGGTAATTTTGACACACCTGTTGCCAACGCAGCTATTTACCATCAAAGTACCTTCAATAATCTGTTTGGCGCGGAAGGACTATCATTCACTGCGGGACTTCGACTGGATTATGAGAATATCTCCATGAAATATAATTCGGGCACAGATATAGATTTCGATTTTCTCATCAAAATGAGCCCGGCTATGCAGATGCCCTTCAATGACTTAAAAGCAAGCAGCCTGCTTACCGGCAAAGAAAAAAATGACTATTGGCAACTGCTTCCCAAGTTTGCATTGCAATACGATTTCAATAAACAAAACAATATATACGCCTCTGTATCCAAAGGCTATCGTTCCGGCGGCTACAACATCCAGATGTTTTCCGATTTAATACAAGGAGAACTTAAAAATGCAATGATAAAATCCATTGTAGACAATTCAGGCAATATGAAAGGCATGCTCGAAGGCATGATGGGACAATCCGTTCCCGGTTACGGCGAAAGCGCAGATATCAAAGAAAGCACAATCTATAAACCGGAATATAGTTGGAACTACGAAATCGGAGCACATCTCACCTTGTTTGACAACAAGCTCCAAGCCGATCTTGCCGCTTTCTATATGGATACGCACGACCAGCAAATAGCTCAGTTCTCCGAAAACGGTTTCGGGCGGATGACGGTTAATGCTGGAAAAAGCAGAAGCATAGGTGCAGAAGCAGCACTGCGCACTCAAATAACAGACGCTTTCTCGGTACACGGAGCCTACGGACTTACACACGCCACTTTCCGCGACTATCAATCACGAGAGAAAAATGCAGACGGAGAATTAGTCACAGTCAGCTACAACGGTAACTTCGTACCCTTCGTTCCCCGTCATACCCTGACGGTAGGCGGAGAATATACTTTCCGATTCAAGAAAGCTGCTGCCTTTGACTATCTGTCACTGAATCTTTATTATAGCGGTGTCGGAAAAATCTACTGGACAGAGCAAAACGATATCGAACAAAAGTTCTACGGAACACTCAATGCCCGCGTATCCACTATGCTGAAAGGCATACAGATAGATGTATGGGCAAGTAATTTCCTGGACAAGCAATACACTGCTTTCTATTTTGAATCGATGGGCAGGTCGTTCATGCAGAAAGGCCGTCCCCGACAATTCGGTATCGACCTGAGATATAAGTTCTAACTGATTCGGGCATACGGTCGATTGTTTATAAACGATAGAAGTTTGTAAACAAAGGACCGTATCTTTGTTTTCAATCGACCGTATGCTTGTATTCAAACATCCCGATGTTTTTTTCAATCAACCGGATGATTTCTCAAAACATCAAAACTATTATTAGAAACTTCACCAATTGCCCTTACAGTAAACAATAGCTGAATCTACTTTCACACCTTCACTGTTTTCGGAGATAATTCCACTGCCCCTGACATTGGACTCGTACCTTTGGGTCGAATAAACATCCATAGCTACATCGAAAATAATCTTAGATTAGTTGTCTACATACCATATATTGGTGTAATCTCTTCGGACAATTAATATTTTCTTTTAGACAGAATAGTTGTTTCACATATTATGAATTAGCTACTTCACATTCGTGAGATAGCTAACTCATATACTGTGAAACAGCTATTCCACCTATTGTGAGACAACTACTTTATAAATACAAAAAGATTAGTATCATGGGGAAAGGAGATTAGTTTTACTTATTCAACACAACAATTTTCTTTTAGGAATCAACGACTTACATCAAACAAAATTATTTATTAATGGCTCCACAGTGCGGACATTCCCCTTTATTACGGAGTTTCGCCCCACAATTACCGCAACGATAAGTGTAAAGGCCAATACTTCTCCTTGCCCTGACAACAAAGAGAAAGACAAGAAGCAGGAGGAAAAGATACCCGATATAAAAAGATGTGGTATAGATAAAAAACAAATAGCAGAAAATGCAAACAGCGGAGAGTCCCAGTAAATAGAAGAAAGCGTTAGCAATGGATACCTGATGAAAAAGATCATCGAGCAGAGCAAGGGACACAACGATGATGAGCCATATACTCGCAATAAACATACTCAACAACGGCGGTAGCTTGAAAGGATTAAGCGTAGGATTGAAGTAATAATGCTCCCAGGTATCCGGTATGAAACTTTGCATAGTACCGTAAAGGGTTGCGGCAAAAGCCAACAAAACACATAAAAGCATCGGGTAAATACTATCTATATCATTGAAATAGACAAGCCTTATCTGTTTCTTGCGTATCGCACGACAGAGAATATAAACTGCAAACAGCAAGAACACGACAATAAAATAGACGGCATGACGGTTGCTGAACAGATGAATGAACTGCGATACAGGATCTACCGGGACGATGTTCTCCAACAATGTACTTTCCCGTATCCATCCCTGTACCTCCTGATTATGGGCGACTTTTACCCAAAGGGAGTCAATACTGTCACCGGGCTGTGTCATAAATTCCGCCACTACAATCCGCTCACCTTTATACACATTGCGAAATACATCTTTCACCGGCAATTGCTCCAAAGGCAAAGAATCCGCCTCAACCTTGAAATTGGCATTTAAAGTATAATGATGCTCGGTCAGATAAGTCAAAGAATCTCTTGTCCGTTGCGGTATGTCCCAATCAGACATATCCGGACCGGGATAGTGGCAGGAAGTTACCATGCACAGTAAAAACAGTGCTGACAGTCCTATGATTCTCATTGCTTTACCCATCACATCAAGCCTCTTTTATAACCAGCATCTCACATTTACGGCAATCGAACTTCAAGCGGAAACGCTTACCATCACCCGCAACCAAATAATATGGTTCCCGATAAGGCGAACGAACCTTTTGATGGGTAGGACACCATCCCATCTTATATCTCAAACAATGCTTGCAAAACATCACAACCGTCTCTCCTTCCGGTTGTTGCTGTTCGAAAGCCGGTTGAACCGCTTGCACGCCATGTTCTTTATAGAATGAAGCAGCCTCGACATTCATCACATTTCCCAAATAAGTTAATTCCTGCTTCGGGAACAGATGATGGGTCGGTTTTATTTTAATGACCGGCCGACGATAATTTATCCTCCGTGCTTCAAGCAACTTGTCCACAGCCAAACGTCGGAAGTCCGCAAGTACAGAAGCCGGAATAAACCAATTCTCACTAAATTCCAGCTGAATGGCGCGAGGCTCAAAAGGCGTATTTCCCAGTTTGCCCAATTGGTTTTTCAGATTCTCCTCCTGTGGAGTACGCGCCGGTTCTTTATCCCGTTTCAACGTTAAAGTGACTGCATTGTCGTCCTCGTCACGCAATTCTAAAGTAAAACCAAAGTTATTCTCTGCAAGAAGTATATCCACAGCAATCTTTCGCTCGGCAGATGGGCGTGAGAGTTGTCTTTCAAACTCCTGATCATAATTACGGTAAAGCACCGTACGAGGTTTCACGTTAGGCATCTCCTGCGGAAAAAGTTTATTACCGTCTACCCGGTTCACCCGGAAGCCGCACAGCTTTCCCTGTTCGTCCAAAAAGCAAACACCATCGCCATTATTAAACGACTTCACCCCTGCTACCGTAAGGTAATTGCCTCGCAGTTCTTTCACTGTCCCCATCTCCTCTCCCAATGACTTCGGAGTATCCATAGAAGAAACATCTCCTTCACGACCATGCAAAAAATAGTTTGTAAAGCCACGACTGAAACTCTTTTCCGGCTGAGGCATGAAATCATACTTACAACTTCCGGAAGAGGAACGGACATATTCCGCCCTGCGTTTAAAAACCGCATCCAGCGTCTTACGGTAATAGGCCGTAACGTTCTTCACATAAGATACATCTTTGAGCCTTCCCTCTATCTTCAATGAAGTGGCTCCCGCATCAAGAAGCTGTTCCAGATTATCGCTCTGATTCAAGTCTTTCAACGAAAGCAAATGTTTATTACGCACAATCGTATTACCTCCGGCATCTTCCAGATTGAAAGCAAGCCGACAGAATTGCGCACACTCTCCCCGATTGGCACTTCGTCCGTAACACGCCTGACTGACATAACATTGTCCGCTATAACTCACACAAAGTGCTCCATGCACGAATACCTCCAACGGCACATCACACGCCTCATGTATTCGCTGTATCTCCGCCAATGAAAGTTCGCGGGCAAGCACCACCTGCGTGAAACCTGCCTCTGCAAGAAAACGCACCTTCTCCGGAGTACGATTATCCATCTGCGTACTGGCGTGCAATGGGATAGGCGGCAAATTCAAGCGGAGTAATCCCATATCCTGAACAATCAATGCATCCACGCCTGCATGATAGAGTTCCCAAATCATTCGCTCTGTTTCGGCAAGCTCGTCATCACGAAGAATCGTGTTGACCGTCACATAAATACGGGCATTATATATATGTGCAAATTTCACCAGTTCCGCAATATCTTCCGGTGAATTACCGGCAGCTGCACGGGCACCGAACTTCGGCGCACCGATATAGACAGCATCCGCCCCATGACGTATTGCTTCAATGCCACACTCAAGATTCTTGGCCGGAGCCAGCAATTCTATCTTCCTAACCATTTTCATCTATCTGATATCTTCAATATTATACGGTGTCTCCTGATATACATAATAGTTCAACCAATTAGAAAATAACAGATTGGCATGTCCTCTCCAACGTACCAAAGGAGCATTGTCCGGGTTGCCTTCCCGATAATAATTCTTTGGCATCGGAATATCCAACCCCTTCGACAAATCACGTTTATATTCCGTATCAAGCGTATAAGGAGAGTATTCGGAATGTCCGGTCACAAAAAACTCACGCCCGCCACGCCCCATTACCATATAAACCCCAGACTCCTCGCTCTCGGAGAGCAATTCCAGTCCAGGAACTTTCAGTATATCTTCACGCCTAACTTCCGTATGGCGGCTATGCGGAACGAAGAACACATCATCAAACCCTCTAAAAATACGATGATAAGGCGCATTCAAAGTATGCCGGAAGACTCCGAACATCTTTTCTTTCAATGGATACTTAGGTATACCGTAATGATGGTATAATCCGGCTTGGGCTGCCCAGCAAATATAGAAAGTAGAAGTAACATGCGTTTGCGCCCAATCAAAGATATCCTTAATTTCATCCCAATAACCCACTTCTTCAAAGTCCATCAGTTCCACCGGAGCACCGGTTATAATCATCCCGTCATACTTCTCATGGCGCATCTTCTCGAAGTCTTCATAGAACGCTTTCATGTGCTCTATCGGGGTATTCTTTGGTGTATGGCTCTTTATTTTCATGAACGAGATTTCCAGCTGCAACGGGGTGTTGGATAGCAAACGTATTAAGTCAGTTTCCGTCGTAATCTTTAACGGCATCAGGTTTAATATAACTATTCTCAGCGGACGAATATCCTGTTGGGTAGCACGTGAATTATCAATTACGAAGATGTTTTCCTCTTTTAAAAGCTCTATCGCAGGCAGTTTATCAGGTAAATTAAGTGGCATATCTCTATCTGTCTATTAATCTGTTAGTCTGCAAAGTTAAGCATTTTATTTCCCATTCTGCACCGGATCGGGTAATTTTAATACACTTTTTAAACAATCCGCCGGAAACAAACACTCCCGCAAAAGCCGGTTTCCGGTTCTGCGGGAGCGTTTATACTTTTAATCTTTCCGGTTTACTTTTTTATCAACTTATGCGTTTCAATCATTCCATTAGACAATTCGACATTAACCAAATACATACCTCCGGGATATGAAGATATATTTATAGGTCGATACTCTGAAGTGTGATACAATAATTTACCTTGTACATCACATATTTCCACATCGAGAATCGTTTCATTACTTTCAAGAGTAATCTGCTCCCCATCAAAAAACAAAGTCACATCTTGCTTGGGCGCCAATTCTTCTTCCACATCTGTCGGCAATTGCCCCTCCGTCAAGCCCTGAAAGAAAGCAGAAACTGGAATATCCCCCTGCTTATCGGCAAAGACCGCATCCGGAACAGATATTGTCAGTTTGTAATCACCGGCTTTCATTGCACCTAAGTTTATAATCCGATTGTCAATAACATCACCGGGACACCAATTACTAAAGGATTGCCAAGCCTCATCAGACTGCTTTGTCCAACCATAAATTCCATTACCTTGTGTATTATATTTCCGGAAAGGTTCACAACTAGTACGCCCCGGCTTATAAGTCAGAACCAATTCTCTATCCTTAAACTTTCCGGCTTCATCCTTCCCCGTAATATAGACGTAATGCCAACGACGGTTATATTCTTCACCACCGGCATTAGCACCATGATTGGAAGTAATCAAAACAATCTGTCCGTCCGTTACATCTTTCGGTACATAAAAACTATAAGTTTTCACCGTCTTGCCTAATGTATCAGTCGCTATACTATTATAATTATTCAAATTGTTTGCCATATATTCCGGCTTCTTGATAACAATCGGAACCAATACATTTGTATCAGTCAATCCTTTTGCCGGAGTATTAGTTGAGAACTCCAACGTACCAAAAAACACATCACTACGTCCTGCACATCCCTTAATCTGTTCATTTGCAGCATAAGGAACTCCAAACAACTCAAACTCTAACCAGAAATCGTACGTATCACGCAAGTCTTTATCTCTAAAAATAGAACTTAAATAATCTACCCGGTAAGAATAAGGAACGGTATCCGGCTGCTTATTCTTATCCATAAAAGGAGTAATAAAACGTCCCAGCTCAATGCGAGTAATGTTGTTGTAGGGATCATAACCGTTCTTATAGACAAATGCCAGATTAATATTACCGATACGGTCATAGTTATCACAACAAGCTTTTACCCAAACATTCATCACAATCGAATCACCAAACTGGTCTAATTGTTCCGGAGTCATTTTCACTGCATAAAGATAAGTATAGTTTCGAAGTATGCCATCTTCCTTAAACTTATCTTTATCCGGGTTATCTTTCACCCGATAACCATCATAGAAAACGACTTCATCAAAAAGTCTCATAGTTATATGTTCCTGCGAATACACATAGTTCGCAAAAAAGGACAGGAAAACAAGTCCTCCTAAAAACGCTTTTAGAGTAGAGTGTACTTTCATATGCTGTATGTTTTAATGTGTGATTTACAAAGCTATAAAATAATCCTAATAATTTTATAATCGCAATAAATTAATTTCAAATAAAAACACAGCGATACATATCCATCATATTCAAAAACGTCACAACTTTGGCCCATCTAAGATATGAAGACGGCAACTAACAAAACAATATGGAAAGAAACTTATTAGCGACTCATGCTTGCAGTTGTAGTACAAGGTCACTAATGATATAAATGTAATATAAAGTAGAAATCTATGTTTAAAGGTAGGATAACATCCGGTATTGACAAAGATTAGCCCAGATTTATCCCCTTCAAATCCGAGGCTCCGAATTTTATTAAAGATAATTTATAGCTAACTATGAAGTCTTTTATCTTTCCGATTACTATATTTTCGAATTGTGCAGCTTCTTATAAACTTCAATACGAACTTCCCGTTCAGCCGGAGAAAGATGAGCAGGAAGTTCAATTGTAGTCCGCGGAGTAATTGCTACAAGAACCACTTCACCCACTTTCTTCTTATAGTCATTTAACATATTCTCTGCCTGTTGATTAGGCGAAATAACGCCTGTTTTCATAATACTACTTTTTGCCATACTTTGAATTATACTTTTTAGTTCGTATTTATCAGAAAAAACAACTCCAACTTACCAAACAACTCAACCCTAACTAATCCATTTGATCATTAAACGATTCAACATTATAAGCGTAAGCACAGAATCAGTCCGGAGAATTATTTTCTTGCAATTTACTTTCAAGACTGATATTTACTGCATTCATCCCTCTTACTCCTCGTTCAAGTTCAAATGTAACAATATCATTCTCCAATATATCAGTGAGCACATTATTGATATGGAAAAAGAACTTTTCATTTCCGGAAAGATCTTTTATAAAACCATACCCTTTAGATGAATTAAAGAAGTCCACCTTTCCTCTTAAAATAGCCGGAGCCTCTTTTTCTCTTTTCGGAGTCGATATAACAATATCTTCCTGCTTTATTTCTTGCTTTTCAATATTATCTGTCGGTGGAGTAGAAGTTATCATGCCATTCTCATCGACATAGGCAATCATATCATCAAAAGTACTCACCTTACCGGATAGTTTCTTCTCTTCTTTCTTTTTTTGTTTTTCAGCTCGTCGAGCTAGCCTTTTCTTTTCGTTCTCACGTTTGTCAACTGTTACGGATTTTGCCATATAATTTATTCTATTTATATTATTACTTTGAAATTATTAAGAGTTAAACAGGAAGCTCAGCTCTACATAGTTTTTTCCCTGTCAGCTTTTGAATATCATTTACCAGTTTACGTTCTTCCTGCGAACAGAAAGTCAGTGCCGTTCCTGCATTACCCGCTCTTCCTGTACGTCCTATACGATGCACATAAGTTTCGGGGACATCGGGAAGATCATAATTGATAACCAATGGCAATTCATTAATATCAATACCTCTGGAAGCAATATCAGTGGCAACCATTACTCGCGTCTTTCCTGATTTAAAATTGCACAGAGCCGTTTGCCTGGCCGACTGGCTCTTATTACCATGAATAGCCTGGCTTCCAATACCGGCTTTAACTAAAGTTCGGACAATTCTATCTGCATTATGTTTGGTACGCGAAAAAATAAGTACAGACTGTTCTACATTCTCTTGCAATATCGAAATTAGCAAATGGCTTTTCTCCTTTTTCTCCACAAAATAAACTACCTGTTTAATTGCATCTACAGTTGGAGAATCCGGAATTATACTGATCTTTACCGGTTTCTTTAGTAAAGAGTTGGTCAATGCAACGATACTGTCCGGCATTGTCGCCGAGAAAAATAAAGTTTGCTTATTTCTAGGGAGTTTAGGTAATATACGCTTTATATCATGAATAAATCCCATATCAAGCATACGGTCAGCTTCATCAAGTACAAAATATTGAATCTTATCCAAACTGAGGTGCTTTTGATTCATTAAATCGAGCAAACGTCCCGGAGTGGCAATCAGAATATCAATGCCTTTCCGTAGCATATCAACTTGCGGACGCTGATTTACACCTCCGAATATTACTCCATGACGAACTTTTGTATATTTGGTATAATCACTGATACATTCATTTATTTGCAATGCAAGTTCTCGTGTCGGAGTTAATATTAACGCTTTAATTCCCTGACGACTATTTCGCCCGGATTCGACCAATAGATGTTGAATAATAGGTATTGCAAATGAGGCGGTCTTACCGGTACCGGTTTGTGCACAACCTAATATATCTTTTTCTGCCAATGCAACGGGTATCGCTTTTTCCTGAATAGGTGTCGGACTTACATATCCTTTTTCTTCAATAGCCTTTAAAATAGGTTCGGCTATATTTAATTCTTTAAATGTCATAAATGTTATTTTGCTGTATCGATACAGCGTTTTTATTATTTGCTTTTATTCAAGCTAATTCTTATTATTGATTTATCGAAAAGAGTGTACATGACAATTTCCTTTCCATGATAAATACTAAATTCGGTATGAGGAGGATGATTAAAAGAGAGATCTACTTAATAAATATATAGAAAGAAGACTATACAATAATGATTCATAACTCAAACTCGGATACAAAGGTAAGATAATAAATTTAAGAATCACCCTTTATTTCTCCATTTATTTAAAAGAAGTAATCATTGTCATTTATTTGCATATCACATAACGTCAATAAACTCACCCATATAAATAGAAAAACAGGCTAGTTATATCTTACAGATATTAGGACAAAATCAAGATTCAATAAGTATCCACAAAAGATATAACGTTCAACTTATCTCTAACATCCTGCATACTAAGTTGAGTTTGTACAGACACTGTAATACTCTCATTAGGAAACAAATCAATATAATTGTCCGAAATAAAATTGTCCGTATCTCCTATGATTGATAAGAATACAGCACGAGCAAAAGCATCGCTCTTTAATGTAATTTCGTACCCATCCTTTACAGGAATAATCGTTGTTGCAATATGAACTTTCGGATAATTCATCTCTTTTTGTTTAGCCAAAAAGCAACTGTTTGTATAAGCCTGTCCTTGATTGTCTTGCCAAGTAAAACGAAGTACAACATCTTCACGCTCCAAATTACCAAGTAGTTCTCTTATATCTCCTATCCATATTACTTTACTTGTATTAGCCGCAACATCTGCTCTTACACAACGAGAAGCAATAACACCTTTTCTTAAATCTATAACATCTACAGTTAAACGCCCTATTGCTTTCTTCAATCGATCGGAAACCGTAAAGACTTTCAGTTTACCTTCCTCCTCAATCGGTGAAATCAATATATCTGAGAAAGATTTTACCGTAAAATAATGTTGAGCCTTCCAACGACCGTAATAATCCCGGCTTGACCATGATGCTACAGGCCAACAATCATTATGCTGCCACACTAGCGATCCCATACAATAAGGCATATCCCGACGATGTGCTTCCATTGCCATCTTCATAGCATCCGCCTGCAATAACTGGCTCATATAGACAAAAGACGGAAAATCTTTGGGTTTGTGATATTCAGTTAATAAGAAATCATTTATACGCGTATTGGCATTTATCCCGCCACGTTGATGCGCCATCATAACCTCAGAAGTCAAAGCCCAATCAGATTCTATAGTATACCGCTTGATGGATTCAAACTCAGGGAAAGACTGAAAGCCGTACTCGCTGAAAAAGCGACTCCGTGCATGATTAAACTCAGATAAAGGCTTCAATCCTTGCCATACATCCCAATAATGATAATCCCCGACCGCTACATTTCTAGTTCCTTTCTCATCCGAATATGGAGAGGACTGACGATAATATGCTTCCGGATGGTGCTCTTTTACAATTTCCGGTAACACAACAGAATATTGTTTTTTGTACTGTTCCCAAATAACATCAGCAACTTTCGGATTTTGTTTATCAAAATCACGTTTCCATCCCCAATTACACCAAGCATCTATACATTCATTATTTCCACACCATAAAGCAATGCAAGCATGATTTCGCAGACGGCGCACATTATCAATCGCCTCCTGTTTGATATTCTCCAAGAAATCACCATCAGCCGGGTACATAGAACAAGCAAACATAAAGTCCTGCCAAACTAAAATTCCGTTCTTATCACATAAATCATAAAAAATATCATTCTCATAAATACCTCCTCCCCACACACGAAGCATATTCATATTGGCACGAACAGCATCTTGAATGGTACGTTCATAAATAGAATCAGTCACCCGAGACAGGAAATTATCACAAGGAATATAATTTGAACCTTTTGCAAACAACGGCTGTCCATTCAGCTCGAAATAAAAGTTTTCACCATACTTATCCTTTTCCGTAACAAGTCTTAGAGAGCGAATACCAACTTTCTGTTCATAAGCATCAACTTCCCTATTCTTTATTTTCACGCTCATTGCAAAATCATATAAGAAAGCTTCTCCCAAGCCATTTGTCCACCAGAGTTTAGGTTTAATAATACTAAACGGCAAAGATATCTTATTCGTTCCTTTTACTAACCGAATCGTTTTTTTTATCTCTGTCCGATTATCCGTTCGATTCAATATGAGAGTCTCTGCATCCATCTCTTTGTCAGTACAAATCTCCACAATGGCATCTATTCTTGCCTCCCGAGCCGTCACTGATTTCTGGGCATAATAAACATTAGTGATACGAACATCATCCCAAGCCTCTAAGAAAACCGGACGCCAGATTCCGGAAGTTACTAATCTAGGTCCCCAGTCCCAGCCATAATGATAGCCGGCCTTACGGGCATAGACACTAATCTGCCTATCTAATAATCCGCCATTTTCCGATTGGTCGTTTGAGGCCGGATAATGAAAAGGAGCTTTCTTCCATTTAGGAAGATCAACCTTTACAGGAGAATGAAAATAAACTTCCAACTCATTCTCCTTCTCGCCTAATAATTTTTTCACATCTACACTCCACCTCCGAAACATATTATCAGTAGAAAGAATCTTTACCCCATTCAGAATCACATCTGCATAAGTATCCAATCCGTCAAAACAAATCATAATATTGGATTTATCAAGTAGCTGTTTATCCACATCAAAAGTAGTGCGGTAAATCCAGTCCTCTTTATCTACCCATTGTACTCCTCTTTCATTCAAACGATAAAAAGGATCATCAATAAGTTCATTATTTATCAAATCCGTATGAATAGTTCCCGGTACCTCTGCCGTATACCAGTTTATCCCGCGAGCCTGACGAAAGATCCATCCTTCATGAAGCTCCTGACGTAAAGGAGATGCCTGCACAATCACAAAAATTAATTGAACAATATAAAAAGCAGTTATCAAGTTAATCCTTTTCATTGTTTTTCAAAATATAAGATTCTAACCATAGACATACAGCAAAGTTAAACGAATCTCTTTAAACGCCCAAATAAGACGTTCTAATTTCTCCGTTCTTCCAAACATAATTATTAGGAATAGTTTATTTCTAACAAAATCATTTCTTTTCTCTATTCTATCCCTTTTTTTTCTTATTTTTGCCAAGATATGCACATTATGCAGAACAAATCCGCATAAAAACAACAAGATGAAGGTTATAGATTTAATAAGAAGTAACGAAAAGACCGCTTTCTCTTTTGAAATCCTGCCACCTCTAAAAGGGACAGGCATTGAGAAACTATACAATACAATAGATACGCTACGAGAATTTGACCCTAAATATATCAATATCACTACCCATCGAAGTGAATACGTATATAAAGATTTAGAAAACGGATTATTCGAAAAACGCAAAATGCGCAGGCGTCCGGGGACAGTGGCGGTTGCTGCTGCCATTCAAAACAAATATAACATTACTGTTGTTCCCCATATCCTATGTAGCGGGTTCACTCGTGAAGAGACTGAATATGTATTGCTGGATTTACAGTTTTTAGGCATTACCGACTTATTAGTATTGAGAGGTGACAAAGCGAAACATGAAGCAGCTTTTACCCCTGAAGGAAACGGCTATCACCATGCTATAGAACTTCAACAACAAATTAATGACTTCAACAAAGGGCTCTTTGTCGATGGTTCTCCCATCAAAGTAACCGGTACTCCATTTTCATACGGAGTTGCCTGCTATCCGGAGAAACACGAAGAAGCCCCCAATATAGAATCGGATATTCATTGGTTGAAGAAAAAAGTAGAAGCCGGGGCAGAATATGCTGTAACACAGTTATTTTATGATAACCGTAAATATTTTGACTTCGTCAAGCGTGTTCGTGAAGAAGGAATCAATGTGCCCATCATTCCGGGAATAAAACCATTTGCTAAAATATCGCAACTGAGTATGGTTCCCAAAACTTTTAAAGTAGACCTTCCCGAACCATTAGCGCAAGAAGCGGCAAAATGCAAAACAGATGAGGAGGCAAAGCAAGTAGGTATAGAGTGGTGCATACAACAGTGTAAGGAACTAATGGCACATGGAGTACCAAGTATCCATTTCTATACTGTATCTGCCATAGAAAGTATCAAGCAAATAGCAAAGGAGATATATTAATATGTTTTTTAAAGATATAATAGGACAAGAAGAAGCCAAACAAAAATTCATCCTTGAAGTCAAAGAGGGAAGAATTCCACATGCACAACTACTCTGCGGACCTGAAGGAGTAGGAAAGTTGCCATTGGCTATTGCCTATGCCCGTTATATCTGTTGTACGGATAAAGGTGAAAACGATGCTTGCGGCAAATGTCCGTCTTGTATCAAGTTCAACAAATTAGTGCATCCCGATCTTCATTTTGTTTATCCCGTAGTAAAAAAGAAATCAGGGAAAGACGTAATCTCAGATGATTACATATCAGAGTGGAGAAGTTTTATATTAGCAAATCCTTATTTCGGGTTAAGCCATTGGCTTAACGAAATGGGAGCAGAGAACGCACAAGCACTGATTTATGCCAAAGAAAGTGATGAAATAGTACGTAAATTAAGTCTGAAATCCAGTGAAGGCGGATACAAAGTCATGATTATATGGTTACCGGAAAAGATGCATGTTGTTTGTGCTAACAAGCTATTAAAGCTATTGGAAGAACCGCCTGAAAAGACTGTGTTTCTACTTATTTCCGAAGCTCCGGAACTTATTCTGCAAACGATTCTAAGCCGCACGCAACGACTCAACATCCGGAAACTGGATGAAAGCAGTATTACTGAAGCCCTACAATCTAAGTTCGGCCTACAACAACAGGATGCGGAAAACGTAGCGCGATTGTCTAACGGCAGTTTCGTAAAGGCAATGGAAACCATTCATTTAAGTGAAGACAATAAACTGTTCTTTGAGTTATTCGTCAACCTGATGCGTCTTTCCTACCAACGCAAACTACGTGAAATGAAGTTGTGGAGCGAGCAAGTAGCAGCTATGGGACGTGAGCGTCAGAAGAACTTTCTGGAATATTGCCAACGCATGATACGAGAAAACTTTATCTATAATTTCCGGCAACGAGACTTAATTTATATGAGTAATGAAGAAATGAACTTCTCATCGCGTTTCGCACCATTCGTCAACGAGCGTAATGTAATGGGTATCATGAATGAGCTGAGTGAGGCACAAGCCCATGTGGAACAAAATGTGAACCCCAAAATGATATTCTTCGATTTCTCGCTCAAAATGATTGTATTATTAAAACAATAACCGATAAAAATTATATAATGATATATGACAGATTTTAAACTAAAAAACGGAAGTGGCAATCTTTGTTGCAAAGGTTGCTCCCGACAAAATAATAAACTAAATACTTATGACTATATGGCGGATATTCCCGGTAATGGCGAAGAATCCGATATGGTAGAAGTGCAATTTAAGAATACCCGTAAAGGATATTTCCGTAACAGCAACAAATTAAAATTAGAAAAAGGAGATATCGTAGCGGTAGAAGCCAATCCGGGACACGACATAGGAACAGTCACTCTGACCGGACGACTTGTACCTCTGCAAATGAGAAAGGTTAACTTTAAAGCGGATACTGAAATCAAGCGTGTCTATCGTAAAGCAAAAGCCGTAGACATGGAAAAATACGATGAGGCCAAGGCTAAAGAACATGCAACCATGATACATGCGCGCCAAATAGCATTGAGCCTCAACCTCAACATGAAGATCGGTGATGTGGAATATCAGGGAGACGGCAATAAAGCTATCTTTTATTATATTGCCGACGAGCGTGTCGATTTTCGCCAACTCATTAAAGTATTGGCAGAAGCTTTCAAAGTACGTATCGAAATGAAACAGATAGGTGCCCGTCAGGAAGCCGGACGTATCGGAGGTATTGGTCCATGCGGAAGAGAGCTTTGCTGTGCTACATGGATGACAAGCTTTGTTTCTGTCTCAACCAACGCCGCTCGCTTTCAGGATATATCTCTCAACCCTCAAAAACTTGCAGGACAATGTGCCAAACTAAAATGTTGCCTCAATTATGAAGTGGATGATTACGTAGAATCACAGAAACGTTTGCCCTCACGGGAAATCGAACTGGAGACGAAAGACGGTACCTACTATTTCTTTAAAGCAGATATTCTAAAAGGGGTAATCACCTATTCTACCGACAAGAATTTTGTAGCGAACGCAGTTACCATTACGGGAAAAAGAGCCTTTGAGATTATCAATATGAACCGTAAAGGACAAAAGCCGGATACTCTCCTTCCATCCGAGCATAAACCGGAACCAAAACCGTCTGCCGATCTTTTGGAACAGGAAAGCCTTACCCGTTTTGATAAACGCAAAGGCGGCAACAATAACGGCGGGAATAATCCCAACCGTAAAAAGAAGAAGAAAAAGCCACAAGGTGCGGGACAGCAGGGCATTGAAAGCAATAATCGCAAGCCGGAACAACAAGGTAACGGGAACGACAATAATAATCGTCCTCAAAAGCCGCAAAGAAACAGCCAGTCTTCAAATGCTCCGAAAGAATAATCATCTATTCATTCTCATGCTGGCAGTTATCATACTGTCAGCATGTGATAATAAAAAAATATATCACTCTTTCTCATCAATACCGTTCGATGGATGGGGAAAAAGTGACACTCTCACTTTTACCGTACCTGTAAATGATACGGTAATGCCGATACATATATCTATTGAGACACGTAATTCGGAATATTACCCTTATACAAACCTTTTTTTATTTGTCAATATTAGTAGAAAAGGTTCCGACTTTTCTACTACCGATACCATAGAATATACACTTGCCAATAAAGAAGGGCGATGGACAGGTACAGGAATCGGAGCTATCTATCAAAATTCATTTTCCTACAAAGAAATACCACCGTTACTACACTCGGACACACTTATTTTCCGCATTAATCACGGCATGACGGATGCTTTACTTCAAGATATCAACGATATAGGAATACGACTAGAAAAATAGATTACGACTCACCTGATATTCAAAATTTCTCTTTCTCTGTATCCCCTTTCAGAGCAATTATCTCCTATATGCTTCATCCTTCAATCCGCCGATTTTGCATTGAAATAGAATGAGTTATCCTGAATGATGGAATCATTCAGCAAGACTTCAGACACAGTTTATCAGCTGAATCTTTTTCCGGAGAAAGGTTCAGGACAACAAACTGATAATCAATCATAAATTAGTAAACTGAAAGATTGAAGGTTATTTGAGGACAATTTGTTTTTTATACTGTATTTCACCTATAAACACCTTGATGTTTTTAAAAAA
>OHAE01000106.1_pt1 | contig 72213 bp, 53 predicted proteins | sample 1577061 | NCBI WGS metagenome assembly OHAE01 (sample SAMEA3541535, study PRJEB24748) | human gut metagenome | biome: human gut; feature: human-associated habitat; material: faeces | place: China | collected 2012
GGATTAAAGACCAGGCATTTTAAGTACTCCGGTAGCGACAATATAGATGAGGTGGCCTGGTATCGGGGAAATAGTGGTGAGAAAACTCATCCTGTCGGACATAAGAAGCCCAATGAACTGGGTATTTATGATATGAGTGGCAATGTGTGGGAGTGGACAAAAACTCATCCGTATAACTATATGCTTCCTGATGAACATAATAACGGAGAGTACTACATCCGGCGAGGGGGGAGCTGGTGGCATGAAGATAAAAGCTGCAGAGTCTCCAAACGCTATGGTTCTCGTCAGAGTAAAAGGACCAGCGGCTTGGGTTTTAGAGTCGTCATTCGGATAGATGAGAAGTAGAATTGACCGAATTTTAAAATGCTGAATATTATGGATAATTTGACTTTGTCTTATTTTGCGCCCTCAACTGCAAATGGTGAGCGCCGGGCTTCTGAAATAGGAAAAATTGCTGTCGGTTCAGGATATAAGATGAAACTATTTTATGCAGAGTCTTCGTCCCAACTGGACTTTTTACTTGCTTGTCATAGAGATTCTGCCGTTATTGTTGATTGTACTATCCCTAACGACTTATCTGACTCAACTGTTTATCCTCTGCTGACGGCCCAAATCAATATGCTGGACCATGTGTTGGTTATAAGTGATTCTGTTTTACCCTTGAATATCACTCCCCAAAGAAATAGAGGCGAAGCAGAAGAGGTCCTGGATTGGGTGGCCACCCAGTTGAAAGATTTGAGTGCACATGAATATTATCCCCGGATTCCTTTGGAAAAAATTGAGGATCTTGATGTTTATCGTCTCCAAATAGAGGAGATGTGGAACTCATCCATAGAGTTACATAATAGTGTTAATTCTTCCAGAAAGAGAGTGATGGTCAGTTACAGAAATACCCATAGTGCTGAAGTGGGTGCTTTTTGTAAGTTGGAAGAAGCTAAAGGAGAAGTCGAAATAAAGGTTCTTCCTCCGGGTTCTTTATGTGGAGATTATGAAGCACTTTCTCCTATGAGGAGATGGATGCTCGTCGGGTTATTAGAAGACCATATACGCTCAGTTGATGAGGTTTGGGTATATAAGACGGATAATTATCTGGACTCCTGGTGGACTATTGCTGAATTGATCATGGTTGCTAATGTGAATTACAGTTCGGAGAATAAGAAACAGGTGAGAGTCTATGATGCTTCCCTCGGGCGTTTTTTAGATAGTGTCCCTCCGGAGTTTTCGGTCGAGATGTCACTTGAACAGCATAAACGAATGGCAAGATATCTATCTAACACCCGACCCGACACTATGGGGCCGGAATGTCTGGAGCAAATAAAGAAACTTAGGATGATTGCCAAACTTTTAAAGTTCAGCACTAAAAAGATGCGGGAGAATATAATAGAGCAATTGCGCCCTATGCTGGAGCAAAGTGTCCCATTAACAATTCCGGAAGAGGAGCGCCAGCAAATGATTGCCGATACGCTGAAAATGTACAGCGACCCAAAAGAAATGGAGCAGTATGTTAATGATGAAGTCTTTAAAAGTGAGTTCTGGGACAGAATATCTTATCAGGTAGCTAAAAGAACCGGTGCTATGAAGAATGGCAGGATAGATGTGGATGCTTTTATGCAGGTCCCGATGAAGGAAATAACGAAATATTCAGAAGATGACTTTGATAAGGCGGCCGGAAAAGAGGAGACTCTTGTAATCCAAGATGACTTTACTTGCAAAAAATACGCTGTCTATAGAGGTTCCCAGCGTTATTTATGGTTAGCTACGCGTATGGGGCAGCCGACAGTAAAGAGTGCGCCAGGGCTTGGTGTTATCCATGTGTTTAATTTAAAGGAAGCATAACCGGGACAAGGGCAGACCAAGTAATAAAACCGGGTAACTATTATACTCTGATTTTTTTAATGATGTATAATAGGGATTAATCATGAAATAAAAGGGAAATGGCATGGCTTTTATCTGCAACATCTATTTTGACGGCAAAGGGGGAAGGCGGAAATGTGTCCATACAGAGGTAATATGAAAAATAATCATATAAAGGTGTTAGATTCTCTATCGGATGTACTTCTATATAATAAAAGAAGAAAAGATAGTATAAACACTAAAAAATAAAATTATGAATCACGCACTTATGCCAGCTGCCGTATTAGCAGTAAGAAGTCTCGACCGGACAATGAGAGGCGAACTTCCCAATGAAATAGTAGATACCATCCAGACTCATGCAGGTCTTGCAGTCGTTGCTGCCTGGATTCCTGTAAGCGGACTCGATGTTGCAGCACTCACTGCCAATATCTGGACAATGTATATCCGTATTAATAAAAAACTTGAAATCTCGTTCAGCGAGAATATGATGAAAAGCATAGGTTCTGCTGTCGCTGCTAATCTTGCCAGTAATCTTGCGATTACCGGGCTGGGGTCTTTGCTGAAAATTATTCCGGGCATCGGAATGGTTACCGGCGGAGTCCTCATGAGCGCAACCATGTATGGTACGACGATTGGAGCTGCATGGATATATCTCACTGCAATTGTTAACTGGGTAAAGAAGGGAAAGGGGAGTGGTGACGATTTGAAATCCTGCATCAATGATGTGATATCCCAAAACAAGAATCAAATAAAGAATGTTATTAATGAAGCAAAGCGGGACTACAAAAAATAATATCAAGGACTAAAATATAGATAATGATGAAAAAGTATATTCCCAATCCGGTGGATACAATGGAAATCCAACTTCCTGTCGAGTTGGTAGGTTTAGTGGAAAATATGTCCAAAAATGTCCACGAAGTATGGGCCAGAACCCGAATGGAACAGGGCTGGACATATGGAAAAGTGCGTAATGATGCTTTGAAACAGCACCCATGCCTGGTTCCGTATGAGGACTTGCCAGAGGAAGAAAAGGTGTATGACAGAAACTCTTCTGTAGAAACTATAAAGCTTATTCTGAAACTTGGATTCAAGATATCGAAGGAGTCTGGCGGAAGCGGGGAAATTTAACCTCTACTGCGATTGTAATTTTTGGGGGTATCAGACGATGCATAGAGCATAGTATGATAAAAAGTTACTGGGATGCATTTGCACTCAGTAACTTTTTAATGTCTAATTTCACCTTTACGGCATTATCTCCGGCCGATTTACCGTTCTGCATCCAACAGAATGAAAGGTGCCCAATATTTGCTATCGGCGTATCCGTTCTCACGGAGGTACTGTTGTGCCCGGATCAAGGACTCCCGTTCGGGAACTCCCGAAGTGAGGTTTTTGTAGAACCTGGTCATGAGCAGCATGGAAGCCTGGTCATCAACATTGGCCAGTGTCATAAGAATGGTTTGAACACCTGCATTCTTGAAACCACGCTGAAGGCCGAAAATGCCATCTGCACCAAGCGTTCCCTGTCCTGTATTGCAGGCAGAAAGGACGACCATACGACACCCACGAAGGTTCAATGCGCTTATTTCATCCGCCTGAAGCAACCCGTCATTGTTTTCTTCTGTAGCATTGGCGCCGGACATAATCAGGAAACAACATTTCATGGCATCATCAGCCTCTGTCTCCTTTAATGTTACATAGTCTCCATGGGTGGCTATATGAATCAATGAAACTGATTTTCCGTCAAGTTCATGGAATTGTTTCTCGGTGCCTTTTTCACCGGTAAAGAGGTTTGTCCTTATCCTTCGTTTTTTCAGCAACGAGTTTACATTATTCACCTCTCCGAGTGTATATGGCAGTTCCTCGTATCCATTTTGACCGTTACGGAATGTACGATCCGAAGAAATAATTTTACGGACTTTTGTCGAAGCCGTTTCGTAGTTTAATCCTCCGAAAAGCACAGCGGATGAATAGTTTAGCGGGGTTCTGGTGAGGGCAATCTCTTTTGTTGAGGATAAACGGCAGACTACTTTCTGAAATGCCAGTGGTGAGGCATCACTCCCATAAGGAAGGTATTCAACAGGTAATTGATGAAGCACTCCGTCGGGTGAAAAATAAATGGTATCTGCTTTACTGATATATTCATCCAGCAATTGCCAGAAGCCTGTTTCTGTATCAGTTGTGGTGAAGGCTGCAGGTGTGCCCATTTTTTCAAAAAGAGTTTGTTGGCTCATCATTTTAATAGCGACTGGCGAATTGTCGCCCGGACGAAGTACGAAAGCGGCTAAATGTTTGTTCTGATCCAGTAATTCATCGTCTATGAGGGCGAACTCTATTGCGACTGAATTTCCATACAGGTGTCTCTGCACATCCTGCCATTTGACAGACAGGTAGTGTGTATAGTCGCCGAAATCTGTCGACTGACGCATGAGTTCAAGTTGTAATTGTTCGTACTCCTCTTTTTTCTTTGTGACATTCTTTTGAGCTTCTGTCCGTTCAGGTGCATTGGGGAGTTCGCTTTGCATCCTCAGGATCTCATCAGCCATGCGGGCTGCTTTGGTGTATTTATCAAGTAAGGATATGTCTCCTGAAGCCCGGATTAAGGTTTCTAATTCAATGGACGAATTGAGCATGATGCCTTTTGAAAACAGTAATGCATCGTATCCTAACCGGGCAAAACGCTTTTTCTGTCCGGGTGTGCCCTTTGCGGCTATATTTGCCGCCCGAAGAGGTATGCTGTCAAAAGCGGAACGAAGATTTTTCCAGATGGCCATACGCTCATCAGCCTTTGAGAGACGGAACTGATTGCGAAGTGCTGTTGTCTCACCGGTTAAGAAAGGTTCAAAGTACTCTAACGACTTATCGGTTTCGCCTTTGGTATAATATATATCACTTATAATGCCTAAGGTAGAGACGTACATCAAGCCGTCTTCTCCCCACTGTAAACGGTAGGCATCCAATAATCCGAGGTTTTCTTTCAATAGTCTGTCCAAGACAGCCATTTGCTGACGTTTTACATCCTCCTCGGCTTGTTTGGCAGCTGCATCATCATTTGTCATTATGCGGCAACGATACAGGTTACTGAGTGCATCCTGGTACTTGACATCACTGTCCGGGAGTTTCTGGTAGATGTCGGCTGCCTGCCGGTAATTTGCAGCAGCGGCCGTATATTGTTTCTGCCGATATAGTATATTGCCTCTATAACGAAGAATTTCACCCATTTTGTCGGACTTGTCTCCAACCGGAAGAAGTTTTTCTGTTTCGGCAAGTATGCCGAGGGCATTCTCGTAATTTCCGGTAATAAAATGGTTGCGGCATAGTGAGATGGCAGTGTCTACATATTTATTTATTTGGTCGGGTAACATCTGTGTGTAAACTGATATGGCCTGGTTGAGCATGTGGTTAGATGCCTCGTAATTTGCTGCAATACTATAATGCAGGCCCGACATATAACATTCCATTGCAAAATTTTCCGGTTCAGCGTTATTGTCCCGAAGTACTCCGGCTGCCAATTCATAGTATTCACCAGCCGAAGCGTGGTCTTCTACCTGGGAAAGGAACTGGGCATAGTGATGACGTGCCTTGTAAAGTATATCCGTCTTAGTACTTGCGTTACATTTCTTCAGGGCTTCCAGAAAGGTGGCTCTTGCTTTGTCGTTGTCGCCTGTACTGGCAAAATACCGGGCACGGTCGATCAAACAATCCGGCTCATCACAAGGCTTGTTTAAATTTTGGGTATTTATAACTTTTATAATTTCCATATACTCCAGAATCTTCGGCTGATTGTTAAGGTCTACGTATATGGACGATATCCAATCAAGAAGCTGTTTGTATTCCTCCGAATCATCAGGGAAAATATGGAGAGCCTGCTCATAATAGATTACGCCCACATCTTTGTGCCCTGACAGATAGTATAAGGAACCTATCTGTTTGAGCTGTGCAGCAAATGTGATACTATTGTTTCCATACTGTTTTTTACCTATAGCGACTTCTTCTTCAACGATGCTGCGTGCTTTGTCCATTTCACCCAAAAACATATGGCAGCGGGCCAAATTGAGATGGAACATGAATGCCTGCTCAGGACGGGGTTGAATACGGCTGCAAAGTTCCCACGATTTTTTATGAATTTCAGTTGATCGGTTATAGTCTTTTGCGACTGTCAGATAGTAGAGACCAATGTTGTTTAACGATGAAACGTACTCAATACTGACCTCTCCATGTATGGATTTCCGCATATCTGCCGCCAGCTGTGTGTAGGTCAGACCTTCCGGACTTTCCATACTCAGAAAACAGCGCCCGAGGATATGAAGGCACGTGGCACGTTCCGCACTCTTTGCCTTGCCTTCATTTACATACAACTTATCGGCTTGTTCCAGCTTTTCGATAGCCGTGGTATAGTCTTGTCTGGCTTCTAATTTCTTGGCTTCTTCAACCAGCCGTCCGGCTTGTGCTGTGGTCTGGGAATATGCCGTCAGACACAGGCATGTGAATAATAACAGGATAATGTGTCTCATATATTTCAGGTTTTAAGTTATTAAAATAATATTATTGCGAAACTGCCATCGTCCCTACTCTTGTTTGTAATGGAAACAATGATTTTATATCGCCCGTTTGAACTCACCACTTCCTTTCGGGAAGGAAGGCCTTTACGTACGTTGTCATTACTCTTGTACTCTCGTCCGGTTTTTGATTTATAGCTGATTGTTTTTATCTTCCAACTGAAGTTCCGGTTCACTTCTGCCACGCAACCTACTTGAGACGTACCGGAACAACCGGGAATCTCGAAAGTGCAGGTTTGACCGGCAGCTACCATTCTGGTATCTAACCTCACCTTGTTTTCGGAGTCCTTGCTCCCTCGTATTTTTGCTTCTGCAGCGTACTTGTCAGCCATTTCATAAATGGATTCGTCGTTAATGCATGCGTCGATAAATTCGTAATCAAAGACAAGGTGGCCTTTGAAACTCAACACATCACCGCGGATTTGTTTAATGGTTAGCGGTGCAGGTTGTGTATCGCGCAGGGTTTTGCTTGCTGCCAGCAGTTGTTCGCTACTGGCGAATCCGCCGGCAAATGCTTCGCAAACTCTTTTACAGGCATCAAACACTCTTTCGAAAGGGGAGGTTGCCTGTGCAGTGACTGTAGTACAACCTGTGGCCAAAAATGCCAAAAGTATCAATACCCTGTGAATCGCTTTCTTATTCATGGCAATTCTGTTTAATGATTATCAGACTTAATAAGTACGATGCGGAATCCGATATGTGGTTCTGCCGTATCGTAAGTTTGTGCGCTTCGATGACGGATATCCATATCGCGTTCATTGGTAAGGTAGCTGCCCCCTCTGACAATTTTTTTATGATGTCCGGGATTTTCTGGCGGTCCCGAGGGGTCTGTGTCCGGATCTGTATTATATCGGCTCATCCAGTCCGTGCACCATTCTGCCGCATTACCTGACATATCGTATAAGTCAAATCCATTTTCGTCTTTGTCACCAACCGGATGCAAACATTCATTGGCATTCAAACTATAATAAGCTACATCCCGGATATCATCTGAACCGGCATATCGGTACTCCTCTCCTCCGGCAGCTGCAAATTCCCATTGGGCTTCTGTGGGGAGAGCGAAATCCAAGCCTGTGAGTTTTCTGAGTTTCCCGGTAAATGTGTTGGCATCAGACCATGTCACATTGGTTACCGGTAGTGCAACGTCTTCTGTTATAACAGAATCATTTATTATGGCATACCACAAGGAACGTGTCATTTCGTATTTACCCATATAGTAATCAGTACTAAATGTAACTGTATGCCGGGGGGTGTCATATCCTTTCCCGTCAGCTTTGCCCATTATGAATTTTTTGCCTTTTGCCGGAATATACAGCATTGTATTTATCAGATCCACAGTGGCGCGAAGCTGTGTCAACGTAATGTCCGGATTCCATTTAACATTTATCCATTCTTTCTCTCTGTCCTTCACTTGTATATGAGCCGTGTTATTGATATATGCTCTGCCATCGTGAAGGAGAGTGTTGAATTCGTACAGGCAAGAGTCACATGCTTCTTTCAAGGAACTGTCCGGGTATTTTTTTGTAAAGTTATGGTAATCATCATAAGTACGGCAGTGCTTGAATGTCAATTCTTGCTCTGTCACTTTCCGACAATAATTATATGTTTCTATTCCTGCTACTATAAGTAATAAAACAAAGGAAATCCGAATAAGCCACTTTAAGGGTAAGTAAGATGGTTTTGACTGCATTTGTTTTACGAGGTCCTTTTTTATGTCTTTGAAGCGGGCAACACGCGAGTTACTGTAGAATACAGCCTGATAGTCTTTCAAACCACTGATATCGGGCGGCAGTTGCAACGTGGCAAAGTCATAGCTTTCACTTTCCTGCGGGGCTATGGGAATGATATTTATTTGTTCCGGATTTTTTGAACGACGATGTAACGCCCGTCCCAGTTCAATCCGGACAAAGTCAATCTCTTTTGTCCGGCTAATCTGTTTGATTTCTGCTTCGAACTCTTCATATGTTAGTGAGGCGATCCGTTCATAGAATGCAACCTCTTCATCGTTCCATGCTGCTTTGGCATCTGTTTTGGCCACTTCCGCATTAACCGGTTGAAGTTTTGCGAACGTGTCCGGTACCATGAACATCAGAAAGTCTTTGCATTCATCAATACGGCGAATCAATTCTATGTCAAACCGTCCGTTCAGATTATCTTTGTCGAAACTCACTCTTCTGCGGAATCCGGATTCCTCTAACATGAGCTGTAACATTTCAGGCTTATCGCCTGAACATCTTTTGCGGTAACTGATGAATATGTCGTATTTTTGCTTTTTCATCACTAATGTATTTTTGATGGGGGATTGCCGGATAACTGCTCCCAATTAAATTCTTTTTTAAAGAGTTCTTTAAATATTTTAGGTACAGCTATGTATTCCAGATTAATTCCAAAATAGTCTTCCTTTGTTTTGACACTGTCGATTGTGTAGTCTTCTTTCAGTATTATCATCGTTTTTTCTTTTCTTTGCTGGGACTCTACGTAATCGTGGAATGAAAGGCTGTCATTATCCATATCCCAATCATTATACTTCAGGACTATTGCGGGACGAATAAAAGACTCTTTTGCCGGATAATTATTTTGGCTAAGTGCAGAAGGACTCGCTTTTATGATAAATGACATTATAAGAGTTGAATCCGGTGCCATTGAGGAACAGCGTAACTGTTTAAAATCATCATAGGAAAGGTTTGTGGAAAGTTTTCCCTTCCCATCCAGATTCATATATGCTCCAATTAAAAATTTGGAGAAATTTTCAATGGTTCCACTATGTGTACCGATGATCTCATTAAAATGTTGTTTGGTTAGGTGATACCCTTTCTGGGCGTCATAAAATATAAGATATTCTGATGCCATTAACCACTTAAGTCTATATACAATTTCGTCAACGGATGTATTGGTAACAATAGGATAGCCCCATATGTGTGCTCGCTGGTAATCGGCATATTCAGAAAAGGAAAACAGGATGGATGGATTTTTGGAAACAAACTTTCTAAAATGTTCAATTACGGATTCTTCATCTACCGCTAAATTGAAAATACGGTCCATATATGATATATACTCTGATTTGGATTCAGACTGCCCTGCACGAATGCGAAGGGCTAATAATTTGCAATAATATGTAAACAGATACTCTAAGTATGCCTTAGATTCACTATACTCGCTTTTACTGTGTAACCATCCATCGGTCAAAGTAGCCCAAAGTGATGGTTGGTCAAACTCCAGAGGCTGATTCAGTATCCTATCCAGTAAATTACGGGACGTTTGGCTGTCGTTTTTTTTAGCATATATAATTGCTCTATGGATATTACTAAAGCAAGTCCCACCTGCAGCTGCATCATATTTGTCAAGATAATACAATGCACTATCGTATTTACCCAATAATTCATAGCAATTGGCCAAACCTGAATAGCTGGGGAGGGTATAGTTTGTTCCTGAAGAATGTATTTTTAAAGCGGACTCATACTTCTCTATGGCTCTCTCATATTCACCTTTGTACATAAGGGAGTCAGCCTCATTTTTTAGTGAATAGAAGTGGTCCGTTTCGATGTCATCATAGTAATCGCATGCCCTGATTGACAGGACGAGTAACCCGAATACCACTATCAGGTACAGACATCCTTTATTCCCTTTGATGAAAGATTTGAGCTTTTCCATATCAGAAGTCATAGTTTAAGCCAGGTTTGTATTTTTGAATGGAAAGTTCCCATGATTCGGTTTTTAACAAGGCGTCTTTTACGCAACCGGAGAATTGGGGTGGGAAGAGCATCCGCTCAATTACACAGCCGACACCGACTCCTATACCTGCAGCCACAATTGCACAAACATAGGCAACGACCATTTTTCCGTTTTTTGGCATGAATCTGGATTGGGTTAATTCAATAAGAAGGACTGATGCTGTCGCGCCGAATGCGACATGCTCAACATTTTGCAGATTTATATTGGCGTTTGCCCCTATGGTATTTCTTTGTATCTCGGTGATACTCTTCTCTTTGGGGCTATATTTAATAATCTTGTCGGGCAGGTAGTAGACATAATTATTAGAACTGCTATCGAAATCCATGTTTCTACTTATTGTATTTATGACCTCTTTCTGACTCATGTTGGAATCTATGCAATACATTATCAAACCACCCATAAGGACCATGATGAGCCAGACGATGACAACTACACCAATTTTTTTAAAAACACCCAGTAATTTATTGCTGTCTTTATGCTGGTGTTCGACAAGGAAATGGTTAATATGCTTTTCAAACAACTCACTCAGTTCATTGTCATCCATATACTCTATATAATATTGCCTGAGCTGATTGAGCTTTTCCTTAAGACTTTGGATATCCGGATTTGTACTTTCATCCTCTTTTTTACAGTATACCAGTATCTCGGGCCTTTTATTTGATTTAAAACTTTCATGTGCGACTTCAAATTCCTTTAAAGTGATTCCGCCTACGTGACTGTCAAAGATGAAAACTGCAATATCTGATTGATTGGCAATGTAATTATTATAATCGGATTGTCTGCCTTCTTCTGATAAAGTGGTTGGAAAATCCTCAAAAGTCTTTGCTTCAATGGTTATGTCCCATAAGTTCTGCATTTTGCTAAGCACGGAGCGAAATGCAATCCTTTGCTTTTCCAAAGCTTTTGACCCAGCAATAAAGCATTTCAGCTTATTATTTGAATTTGCCATATTTACACGTGTTTTGATACATAAATATATTAGTTACCTCATACACATCGCGTCTTCTTAACTTCAGGAGAATCTCCTGCGATACCATCACGGTTGTTAAGGTGATGTATTTGTTTTCTTTGATTGTGCAAGTAACGGACTCTGTGGCAGCTAAGATAGTCAAATAAATTTGATTAAAAAATAAAAATTAGCTTTTAAAGTGAGTTTTTCGGGAGAAAGTTGCATTTGTTATCTAAATTTCTGATATGGTATGAACGAAACTTCAAATTGTGTGTGCGATTTCAGAAGCTTTTACTTAAATACAGATAAATTTCATATCTTCACACCGAATTATTAAATATAATTTATAATTTTATAAATCAAAACTACGTATATGTGCATTTGATGAGAAAACAATGTAAAATAATTTTGTTATTGTTGTTTTTTAGCGGTATGTTTAAGTGTGCCGCACAAGAAATAGCAATCAAGACAAACCTGCTGTATGGTACCTATGCCCGCACACCTAATATAGGGGTGGAGCTGGGGCTTTCGACACGCACCACACTGGAACTGGGTGGTGGATATAACTGGTTTACCCCCGATCAATCTGACTCTTATAAGAAGTTAGTACATTGGTTGGGAGTTGCTGAGTACCGTTACTGGACATGCGAGAGATTTAGCGGACATTTCTTAGGAATACATGCATTGGGGACTCAATACAATATTGCCGGACATAGACTGCCCCTGCTGTTTGGTAGTGATTCCAAACGGTTCCGGTATGAAGGCTGGGGTGTTGGGGGTGGTATCTCTTACGGATATCAATTCTTTCTGGGTAACCGCTGGAGTCTGGAAGCCAGTATTGGTGTCGGATATGTACGTCTGCATTATGACAAGTTCAGATGTGAAACCTGTGGAGAGAAGATAAAGACGGAAAACCGGAATTATTTTGGTCCTACGAAGGCAGCTATATCACTTATATATATTATTAAATAGCAACTAATGAACAAACTAATACTATATCTGGCATTAATCCTGTTGCCGATAGCTCCGATATTTGGAAAGCAGACTCCAAAGAAGTGGTATACAGGCAAAATACAGTCCACCCCTCTCGGGTTAAACCAGCAGGGAGATTCCTTGTATATACATATACTTTATGACTTTGACGGAATAAAAGTCGGTTCTAATCATTCGATAGAGTTAATACCCGTGCTGAAAGGCTCCGGCAATTTACAAATGGAACTGCCGGAAATTTCTGTAAAGGGACGTAACAACTATCACACGTCAAAAAGGAAACTTGCCCTGATGAATGAACAGGAGCTGGCATTTTATAGGTCGGAAGACGCTCCGTATCAGGTTCTAAAAGGATTTGGGAGTGTTAAGAAACAGCAAGTGGAGTACTCTATATCCATACCGTTTGAAGCTTGGATGAAAAATGCGTATCTGGATGTCAACGAAGAGGTCATGGGGTGTTGCAAACCCGGCAAATTGATATCCAGCTCTTCTGTTTTCAGTATGGTTGATATGGAAAAACCGCCGGTTACAGAGGATTACCGGATTGTTCCACATATCAGTTATGTCCAGCCCAAGGCTGAACCTGTCAAGCGTCGTGAGATATCATGTGAGGCATTTCTTGATTTTGTCGTATCCAGGACTGATATAAAACCGAATTATATGAATAATCCGGTTGAGCTGAAAAGGATATCTGATATGATTGAAGAGGTAAAAGGTGATTCGAGTATAACGGTTCGTGAAATTTCCGTAATTGGTTATGCTTCTCCTGAAGGGGCTTTCACTTTTAACAAGGAACTTTCAGAGGGACGCGCGAAAGCACTTGTAGATTATCTTCTGCCCCGTTTCTCTTTCCCGAAGGAATTGTATAAGGTGGAATATGGCGGCGAGAACTGGGAGGGTTTGCGCAAAATGGTTGCAGAGTCCGATATGCCGGACAAGGATGGCATCCTTAACATCATAGACCATGTGCCTGCCGCTATAAACTATAAAACCAATACAAGCCGCAAAAAGTCATTAATGCTATATAAATCAGGTAATCCGTACAGGTACATGCTCCGTGAATTTTATCCGCATTTACGAAAAGCTATTTGCAGGCTGAATTACGATGTCCGGAACTTTAATGTGGAACAGGCTAAAGAGATGCTGCATAGCCGTCCACAGAATCTGAGCCTGAATGAAATGTATCTGGTTGCGCTTACCTATAAAAGTGGTTCACCTGAATTTATAGAGTTATTTGAAACCGCAGTACGGATATTCCCGGAGGATGGAACAGCCAATCTGAATGCAGCTTCAGCCGCCCTTTCACGTGGTGATGTTATTCTGGCTGAGAAGTATCTCCGAAAGGCGGATACAACTGTCCCGGAGTATAAGAATGCTATGGGAGTACTATTACTATTGAAAGGAGATTATGAACAGGCAAAGGCATTTTTGAATGAAGCGGCAGCATCCGGAATGGAGCAGGCACGCCTTAATCTTGATGAATCGGTCAAGAAGGAAGAAAGTATCCGGTTGATTAACAAACAGAGCAATTGATCTTAATTTACACTGATTGGCAACAATCATTTTATTTACTTTTTAATATTAAGCAAAGATGAAAACAAAGAGTTTTCTGTTATCAGCATTAGCAGCTTTATTGCTGGCAGGCTGTAGTGATGATGCCCAAGAAGACAAGGGCATTCCAGGTGAAATCCTGGTTGGGAAAGCATACCTGTCGCTTTCGCTGCAGAATCATGCAACAGGTACGCCTACAAGGGCAAATCCCGAACAGAAGCCGGGTTCTTCCGAAGAGAGCGAAGCGGGTACTGTCACTGTTTTATTATTTGATGAGGAGAATGTATGTCTGGATGTGGTTGACTTTAGCGGTACTAAAGTCGGGAATAGTGAAGGTAATTCCCAGCCAACCGCTCAGGCCAGTGACGCTAAGTTGGTCCCGGAGAAGACCAAGAGGGTATTTGTGGTTATCAATCCCTATAGCAGCGGGTGGAATTTATCTAAAGATGCCGTGGCAGGCAAACAATGGTCTGCAATCAATACCGCTATTGATGCTGTTATTGCTAATGTTGCTACAGACAATAAGTTTATGATGGCCAGCGCAGGTACCAAAGACAAAGGGGCGTTGACGGATGTAACGGTATATAAACCGACTGAATATACTCAGGAAGCTGTGGACGAGGCAATGGCCAATGCAAAATTAAATGCGGTCACCGTCAATGTGGACCGTTTGAGTGCAAAAGTACAGGTTGGCGTCAAGTCTCCCGGTTTTACAATACCTGAAGGCGCAAGTTTTACTTTTGGTGGCTGGGAATTGAGCGTGACCAACAAGAGTGTAAGGCTATATAGTGACCTTGTCACTTATACCGGTGCTTCGGCCGGGGCCGTTTACCGCCGCGATAAGAATTTTGAGGCCGCCGAACAGCCAAAAAATGAATCAGAGATGAAAGCCGCTTTCAATTACCTGAAGAATATTGATAATGCAGGCCAGGATATGCCCGCTGTGGCACAGACTAACGGAACAAGCCTGTATTGCCTTGAAAATACGATGGAGGCTGTAGCACAACAGCTGGGTTATACTACCAAAGTGGTGGTAAAAGCCCAGTACACTCCTAAAGGTCTGGCCCAGAATGTCAGTTATTTCTCCTGGAAAGGCGGATACTATACATTGGCAGCGCTTAAAGATGAATATGCAAACACTTCTGGTGGTGGTCTAAAAGTCGATTTACCTAAATTCTTATACAAAGCAGGTTTTGGTGATATATATAAAGATGATGCAGACCAAACTACAAAGGATAATGGCGTTAATGCTCTTAAAGATGCAGACTTTAATGAAAAAACCGGTATCATCGGACGCTATTGTGCCGTGCGCTACTATCACCAGTCGGTTTGTTATTACGATGTACTGATCCGTCACGACCAGAGTATCACAACGAAAATGGCTTTGGGTAGATATGGTGTGGTACGGAACAACTGGTATAACATTGAACTTCAGAGTGCGAGCGGTCCCGGAACACCGTGGATTCCTGACCCGTCCGACCCTGACCCGACCAATCCTACAGAACCGGATATTAACGACGACGAAGCGGATGCTTACCTGAGCGTGAAAATTGTTATCAACCCATGGGTTTTCTGGACGCAAGGAGCTGATTTGCACTAATAAATGGGAGTTAAAAGACACATAAAGAAATACATGACAATCCTTGCCGTCTTTATGATGGCAGGGATTGCCGGTTGTGATGTCCTTCATGACGACCTCAGCCAGTGTGACCTTTTCCTGAAGTTCCGGTATGACTACAACCTGGCAAACGAGGACTGGTTTACCGGACAAGTGGAGGAAGTCAAAGTCTTTGTGTTTGATACAGAAGGAAGATATGTCCAGACTTTTTCCGAAAGCAGTGATGTGTTGAAAAGTCCGGATTACCGGATGCTGTTACCGTACCGCCTGAAAGGTTGTACGGCTGTCGTATGGGCAGGAAAGACTGAGAGGTTTTACTCGCTTCCGGCAATGACAGCGGGTGATCCGATAGACAAGCTGACCTTGAAATACGAACCGGAAAACGGGAAGAGTAACGGTCATCTTGACGCACTATGGCATAGCGGTCCCCTGCAGATGTTTGTTGCCGGGAATATCAGCAATACGGAAACGGTCAGCTTGTTACGCAACACAAATGATGTGGCCATAAGCATTACACGCGGGAATACTCCGGTCGACATTTCAGAATATGACATAAAGCTTGTAGGCGCAAACAGTACCTATAACCATAAAAACGGGTTTGGAGATGCCAACAAGGATATCATTTATTATCCTTGTCCTGAAGAGGATGGCAGCAAGGCATTCTTGCAGGCACAACTCCATACTCTCAGATTTGTGAAAGGAGCCGATATGGCTTTCTCTATAACAGAGAAATCATCCGGGAGGTCAATCGAAATCGGGGGACAGGCAGTAATCAACCTTGTTGACTACCTGCTGATGAGCGGCCCGGAAACCATGGAGGGTCAGGAATACCTTGACCGCCGATACCTGTGGGATATTAACATCCGCATCGGGGACAAGGCAGACAATGCTTACACCGCCTTGTGCATAACCATAAACAACTGGACCTACTGGTTCCAGCCAACAGACATATAAGCCATTTTTTGAATAAACAGTGGCGTGATAAAGAATGAAGATAACGATAAACTTAAGACTTCCGGCAGTTATGCTTTTGGCAATACTCGCCCTTTTGACTTATTCCTGTACAAACGAGAATGAAGTTGCGGGCACACGTGTTTACAACGGGGAGAGGGTGGCATTGGGCATTAATATGGGTACCCGCAACACGACTGACGAGGACAAAGTGATAAACTCCGTACGTGCGATTGTTTTCAATGACAAAGACCAGCTTGTGTATAACGACGTTTCAGATGCTTCTGTAAGTGACGACAATACATACATTGCTACAATCAGGGCGGCACGCGGATATAATAATATTTATATTATTTGTAATGAAACACCGGAACTTACCCAAAAACTAAACGCTGTTACACGGGAAAATGAAATAGAGAATGTGACATTTTCAGCCGTGGGTATTGTTGCTCCTCCTCCCATGTATGGAAATGTGGAACATGCCCTTGTGGAATCCCGTAGTGACGGGACAAATGCCACGGTCACGATTAATAATGTGAAAATGACGGAGCTGCCGGTCAGTGTCACCCGCATGGTGTCCCGTCTCAGCTTTACGGTTATAAAAAACATGACTAACCCAGACGGAGATTTTAAAGTGACCAGCCTGACTATAAAGGTATGCCGTATGCCTGTCAGTACGCCTATTGGCGAAGGGCGCATATATGAGGGAAGCAACTGGTCGGATGATCTTACCATAGCAGGTACAGGTGCGCTTGACAACAACGGTACTTATACGATCAATGGCAATAATTTCAGCATTCCCGATGGTGTGGATTATATAAAGATTCCCGACACCTATATTCCGGAACACCTGTTGTCCGAACCTGCGGATGCATCACAGGCCACTTATTTAAAGATTGATGCGCAATGCGTGCTTAAAAACGGAAGTACGCAGGTGCTGAACTGTGTCTACCTGCTGAATATCGGTCAGGAACCACCCCAGAACCATAACCTGACACGCAACAATCATTACCAGATTTATGCCACTATTACCGGTATGGGTGCCATGGGTATTTATGCGGAAATTGTGGCAATGGAACAGCATGACATCACTATCAACTGGCAACCTATCGACGGGCTGGTAATTGTGAGTGACAAGGAGGCGGATTATGACCCGGTGACCGGAACGTCGAAGAATGTGAATATATGGAATGACTATACCGTTTATTCAGGTATACTGAAAGCATACCATTCAGAAACGGGATACAAGGATGTCCTTTTCAAATATGGAAGCCTGATAGCTGTGGAGAGCAGGCCGGATGCCGCTGACGGTGCGGAATTTGTACCACCCGCCGGTGCCGGTACATTAAACGATGTGCTCTGGTATCCCAGTTCATACAACCCTTTAGGTATCAACGGGTGGACGGACATCCCTTGCCTGCCAGGTACTGAAATACCCGCTGCCAATACCAGTGAGCAGACGGCATTGGGACTGGGTGACCCCTGCAAACTCGCCGGTCTTTCTGAAACACAGATCAGGGATATGGGGATTGTGGACAACGGGCAGTGGCACATGGCTACACCTGAAGAATACAGCCGCATAATGGCGGCAACCAATAACGAGACAAGTTTATACGGGTACCTCTCGTACCACTATCTGCTGTTGCCCCATAACCTGTATAGAGATACAGACGGCAAATCCCGGGGAGACCATGCAACCGGAGATTACTGGACCCGTGCCGCCTCGGTATTCGAGTTCTCCGGTAATCCGGTATCTGCAAGCTTCCAGTCCGGAAGGGACAGGCAGAACGGATATATGGTACGTTGTGTCCGTAACGAGATACCGGAAAGCCGGCTGGAAATAGGAATCATTGGCAGTCCTACCTATCAGGGAACCGAAACCAGTGGAAGCTCTTATTTCGGTGTCAGTTCGAATATTCCTTACTGGACGGCCACACTTGTCACGGATGGTGCGGATGCAGGAACGACCACTGCTTTCAATGATTTCTCCTTTGAACCCGGAGGTACTGCTGTACATACGACCCACGGCAGCAATACGCAAAATGTCAAGGTATACGTCAAGCGTAAAGAAAGTACCCAGCCCCGTTTTTTCAAGGTAAGAGTGGAGGGCTTCGGGTTGGATGGCAAGAAAAGAAGTACGCTGCTCACCGTAACACAGGACGGATACACCTTGCGTGGAACCACTGAATTGAACAGTCTTGATAAGATACCCCAAAAAGGGGACACCTACCATCTGCACATCCAGCTGACCCCAACAGACATCGAGTTACCTGCCGGGAAACTGTATATGCGGGCTTTTTATGCAGGAATGCAAAAGGGTGTCAGTAATAAAGTGGAGATTGAGCTGAACAAATATAATTATGAGGTATCAATGAGCATTGATGAAAACGACAGTCCCAGTGCTATCAGCCTTACTGTTGAAATAATCAGAGAAACTGAAGCCGGATTGGGATATGTAGTCAGCAGCCTGACCATTATGCAGGCTGGCTATAAGTAACGAACCGATATGGAAAATGTAGATGATAATAATAGATGTACGATATGGGAACAGGAACAAAAAATATAAGGAATTTCCGGGTGTTGCCCGCCATCATGATATCACTGGCGTTCCTGCTTACGGGATGTACGGATGAATTGAATGAGGGAGGGACAGGACACACTACCGGCAAGGTGGTTATGGTCAGCCTGAAGGTCAGTATTCCACCTGTAGCAGAGCCCAAACCGGCTAATGGGTCTGCCGTGAATGGACTTACAAGAAATGGAGGTGGTGCCGAACAGACATTTACCGTGGCTCTGGAAGGAGAAGAGAAATGTCCTGTGCCGACGCGGGGGTCCGGGGGGACGACCAAGCTGTACAACCTCTGGCTGTTTCAGTTCAATGAAGATGGTTCTATTAATGGAAATCCACATCCGATAAGCGACGGGGTGACGGCTGTCAATGATATGGTGACTATCGATGTGCCATTGGTGGTTGCCGAGAACCAGACTTTATACCTGCTGGCGCTGGGTCCCAAGCTGAATGCCGACCTGGGTAAGGTGAACAGTCTCAGTAAGCTTGAGGAATGGAGTTTTGAGTATCTGACTAATGCAGGGGGGCGTACAGAGTCGCTTATCACTGCTGATGATGAAGTCCCGTTTGCGGGAAAGGTGTCGGGTGCCACTGTCGTGGATATTGACGATGGTAACCGCGGGCTGGTGGAATACAACAAGCCTTCCGGCTTTGTGGGAGGCATTGAAATCCGGCGTTTGATGGCGCGTATTACGTTACGTTATAAATTTGATGTGGAGGATTATAAGTTGCAGGGGTTGAAATTGCTGAATGTCAACAGTATGATCCGTCTTACCAATCCCGAAACGAACCCCGACACGGATACTTATGCCGTGTTTGAAGTGGATAAATTTTCTTCTCCCGACGCCAACGGGTTCTATACGGCCACATGGTATGTCGCCCAAAACTGCCAGGGGACGGTGGAAAACATTCTGAGTGAAGACAAGCGTTATCATAAGGTGGTGAATGGGACTGCATCAGGTGATGCACCGGCTTTGGGCACGCAGATAGAGGCATGGGCATACTCCACTGCAAAACCGAATGAGTATGCGATTTACCAAATGTATATAGGCAACAACAACATCAATAACTTTGATGTGGAGCCTAATCATTTTTATAACCTGCGTACCACTATTAATGCAGAAATAAACTCGGCAAAGAATGATGAACGTATCAGGGCGTACACCGCTACCCAATATGTGGAATTTCATGCCAGTAAGAACATAAGTGTTAGCGGAGGCGCATCATTTGATCGGTTTGGGTACAACAAGGATGGTGATGGTTATGACCTGGACGCAGTTTATGAAGTTCGACCAATTGTCGTGCAGACACAAGGACGGACGGTAGAGGTGGGTATATATGCGGATGAAGGTTGTACCCAACAAGTATTACCCACACTGAGCTGGCTCCGCTTGTCTTCTTCGTCCAACTATACAGAAGCATACAATAATGTTAAAGAGCCGTTAGATACGCATATTTCAGCGAACACCATACTCCCTACACAAGTGAAATTTTATCTTTATAATGAGGAGTACATATATGATGAAGATGGTAACCATCCTGATCCCGGTGAAGACACCCAGGGAGGAAAGCGTTCCCTCTATATGAAAGTAACTACCACAATTAATGGTGACGACGGTGCGTTACAGGCTTCGCACATTTTTCGTGTTGACCAACGCCCTGCAATCTACATCGGGCGTTTCGGTGGAGAGAGGGATGAAAATGGGAACTATAAGATGGGATTAGTAGAAACAAGACTGACTTCACGACCTTCGAGTGGATGGCTGGTAGGCGTCAAATCCGGAAGTATAAGAGCAGGTTATAACAGAGTCAAGACGGCATTATTGGGATATGGGACAGATAATACGGATAATGGCCAGACAGCTACCCGACATTTGGCGGAAAATACATACAATCAATATTTCGAGGACTATTATACACCTATCACCATTCCACAGAAAAATGCTTCCGGTCAGGTATTCCTGTATCAATACCAAGATATAAGTACAAATACTTTTGCTGCAAGAGTTTGTTATGACAGAAACAGAGATGAAAACGGAAACGGTATAATTGACGGGGAAGAACTCAAGTGGTATCTTCCTGCATCCAACCAACTGCTCGGTATCTGTGCAGGCGGTCTATCAGAACAAACGGGTGGGACATCAACAACGGAATATTTAACCAATTATACCTATTTTATGGGAGTCACTAACAGCAACGGCTTTGATTACCTCGACAGAACTGACAACAAAAACGGAGGTAGATGCGTCAAAAATGTCCCTCTTCTATCGGATGCTCCGTATTAGTGATAAAAACTTAATAAAATAAACAGAATATGAATGTACTCAAACTAATATCTGCAGAGTTTTTTATATTGTTTCTTGTTTCCTTAAAAGGATATTCTCAATCAACAGAAATATATACAGATGGGAGAGGCAACAAGTATGCGGCAATCAATGCGAAAGGAATGTTGAAGTATAAGGTGGAGGACAGGAGTAAAAACCCGACTTTTCGTACCCGTATCCAATTATTTAAATATACTTCTACAGGGCAAAATACTGAGGCTGAAAAAGATGAAAACGGAAAGGATATCTATGTTTACCGGACAATAAGGCATACGAACCTGAAAACAAGGGGAGGCGCATGCGACTGGAAGATACCCAGCTATTTTATCATCTCACCGGATATCGTCAGTAGTGACGGAGAAGCTAAGGCAGAAAAAATGGCTTGGGCTACCGCAAACGGGTATCTTGCTACGGCCAATACTAATTATTACGACACTCAAAGTTTTGCTGTCGCAAAAGGATGTGCGATGTATCGCGGGAAAGACGGCCGGGATGAGCCGGGAACCTGGCGGGTGCCTACACGCGGAGAATGTGCGCTGATTCTGATATTCTATAAGAAAATGGAGGAAGATAATGCGGAGACCGATTTCAAACCGTTTTCTCTTTCTAGTGATACATATACTGATTATTGGATTGCAACAGAGTATAGTGGATATTCAAATGGCGGGTGGAATCTGAGAATTTTCCCTAATGGCCAGATAAGCGGGAATGCCTTGTATTCCAGTTCCAGTATCAAGAAATCAGGCTCTTGCTATCTCCGCTGCGTCCGGGATATTCCGTCGGAATGATTGATAAACATTAAATATTGGAGGGTATATAACCAATCATCAAACAAAATGAAAACCATAAAAACTGAAATATTACTGATGGAAGGTTCATCATTTCCTGTCATAAAGGAGATTTATGATCCTTTGAGCAGGAGGCATAATGGCATCATTACACCACAAGCCCCTATCATCATTACCGGATGCAACTTAGAGATGCTAACCTGGGAGAGTACGAGGTTATGTATTATTCCTGCTATCAATGACAAGATACTGATAGAGCTTGGTGATGTTCACAGATGCTCAAAAGATAAAGTCTGCGCAACCATTCCCAAGGCGGTTGATGAAGGGGAGTATTTTCTGGCATTGAAGATATCCATGAAAGACAAAGAGCGTTTTGTGTATATTTTCTCTGTACCGTTGATTGTCACTTTGGGGGAATATGGAAGAGCAGATATGTATCCGTACTATTCTGACAGGGACAAGTAACCGGATAGTTTATTTTGATGTAAAACATTTTTAAAACAATGCACTCTATGACAGATAGAAAAGATAAAGAATATGACCACCCTGACGCTTTACAGGAATTGGAAGAGTTTAATGTTTACACAAAATTGTGTGACCTGCCTCTTGATGAGAATCCTAAATATCTTGATGAATGTATTGTCGGAACATGTAAAGAAGGCTCTGCCCTTTTTAATGTGTTTTCCAATAAACGGAAAGTCATAAGGAATGACCTGGTGATTATTTTCCCTTACCAGTTAGTCAGTATAACTGAGGTAAGTGAAGATTTTTCCATGGTATTTTTAAAGATTCCGCAAAAGTTGTTTGTAGATACTATATGTGCTGCTTACAGACCTACTCTTGAATACTTTTTTTATATGAGAAAGAATTTTAGTGCCCCCATGTGCGAGGAAGAATGTGACCGGTTCATTCATTTTTGTTACATGCTGTCTTTCCGTATAGATATGCCACGCAATTATTTCAGAAGAGAATCTATCATAAATCTGCTCAGAGTATTCTTCTGGGATATATATGTAACGTATAAGAACAGTCCGGAGTCAGTGAAACCTATAGAATACACGCTTAAAGAAAAAAAAATGTTTGATTTCTTTTGTTTGGTGATCAAATTTCATACAGAAAGCCGCGATGTAGCGTTTTATGCACAAAAAATGGGTATCTCATCCAAATATTTAACGATGTTACTGACTGAAAATACAGGGCGCTCGGCAAAAGACTGGATTGTTGAATACACTATCCTGGAGATAAAAGCTCTGCTTAGAGAATCCAATCTTGCCATAAAGGAGATTGTCTTACGAACCAACTTCCAGTCAAATTCTGTAATGACACGCTTTTTTCGTGAACATACAGGGATGACCCCAACAGAATATCGCGAGCGGAAGTTTCTTTAAGCATCAGGAAATGTGATGGCAAACCAAGTGGGTGGATAAAGAATATCGCACTTTTGGCTTGCGGTTGTCAAGGGTTAAAAAACAAGCATCTTATCCATTGATTTCAAGCACAATAAAAATAAATGCACATTTCATCTTTTTTATATCTACGGTTGTGCAAAAAGTTAATTAATATTGTACTTTTGTAACAGAGATAACTCTTTTATTTGAGATATGGTAACCCGATGTCACACAAACAAATATCATTATGAGGAAAAAGATATACATACTATTTATATTAGAGTTGTTTGTTCTCTTTTCACAAAATACCATGGCACACAATACCGGACATGTATCAGAACTACAACGCCTGATTGACAACAATATAGCATACGATTCTATAGCTCCTATAGACAGTGTTATCCTTTGGGGACAGCAGGTGAGTCCTGAGTTGGAAAGAGAGAATAAAAATGAATTGTTTTTTCGTGTAAGACGATTGGTGGTATCTCTCTATGCTTTACGTGGGGACATCGGACATGCCATTGATGAAGCAAGGGGGATGTATGAAAAAGCAGAGGCTCTTAATTATGACTTGGGCATCGCTCTTTCAAGCGTTGCCATCGGGGATGCCTATTATTGTTCAAATATGCCTGACCAAGCTATAAATTCATACAGGGAGGCGATATCTTATCCAGTAAAGAACGCGAATAATTATTTCTACAAAGAGAGCACAATTACTAATCTTATTACCCTTTTCATGGCGAAAGGCGAAATGCAGGAAGTCGAAAAATATAGGGAAATGTTGAAAAATATGCAGTCAGGTAATGCCCCTAATGCATCTTCTCAGTTTTTGGCAAATGCAATAGATGTTTCCTATTATATTCTTAAAAACGATCTTCAGAAAGCGGATGAAAGCTTGCGGAAAGCCGAACAAATCTACATGCAGGACAATCAGCCTTATTTGCGGACCACCTATCTTTTTGTGAAAGGCGAATATAATGAAGCTATTGGAAATTATAAGGTAGCATTGCAGTGCTATGATGCTATTTTAAAGGGTGTCAAGCGTAAAATGAGGTCTATAAACTATTTGCATGTTGCTTATGCAAAGGCGGATTTACTGGCAAAGATGGGTAATAAAAAAGATGCGGTACCGATTTACGAGGAAATCAGTACAATTACAGATTCTATTGTAGCACCCAGTTATGCACATCGTATTAATAGTTTACGGGCATCTTTTAGGGAAAACAGAATGAAGGTGGATAATGAAACAGAACTCAACAGACTCTTTGCGGAAGCTATTTTGGCTGGGGTTTGTATGCTGGGCGTTATCGTTTATCTGGTTTGGTACATAGGCAAACAAAATAAGAAAACGGCAAAATCCAGAATCCGGCTTGAACAGTCGCAAAGGGAACTGGAAAATGCGATCCAGACCAAAAGCCTTTTTCTATCCAATATGAGCCATGAGATCCGTACTCCGTTGAGTGCTATTTCAGGCTTCTCGGCCATTCTGACTGATAAGGGGCTTGACAAGGATACAAGGCAGCAATGCGGAGAGGTTATACAACAGAATTCTGATTTGTTACTAAAGCTGATTAATGATGTCATAGACCTTTCCAACCTGAATATCGGAAAGATGAAGTTTAAACTCAACTATTATGATGCAATAACCATTTGTCATCATGTTATTGAAACAGTCAACAAGGTAAAACAGACGCAGGCGGAGGTGTTATTCAAGACTTCACTGGATTCCCTGCAGCTATATACGGATGACTCGCGCCTGCAGCAGTTGCTGATAAATCTATTAATCAATTCCACCAAGTTTACTCCTTCAGGGAGCATTACTCTTGAAGTGTCCAGGCAGTCCGATACTACCGCATTGTTCTCTGTCACAGATACCGGTTGCGGTATTCCGCCAGAGCAGCAAAGCAAGATATTCAATCGTTTTGAGAAGTTGAACGAAGGAATGCAGGGAACCGGGCTTGGACTTTCAATTTGTCAGCTTATTATTGAACATATAGGAGGTACAATCTGGATTGATCCAGCATATACATCCGGATGCCGTTTTTATTTTACCCACCCGATTAACCCAACAGAACAAGGAAAGGAGCAACAAATATGAAACGGGTATTCAGTTTATTCATCTTATTTGTAATGATCGGATCTGCACAAGCATCTGTAGATAATACCACATCTGTCAAGGATAGTTTGCTCAGAGTATTGAACCATCAGTCGAAAGACGAGCGGTTAAATACACTTTATTCACTGGCTTGCCTGGATCAGATGTCTCCTTCTTGTGCCTATTACTTGGGCAGGCTGCTGGAAGAAGCCACGGAACTGGAGAATAAGGAATATCAATGTCTCGCGATGTATGGACATGTGATTTATTATTTCAATCATCAGGATGAAAATAATACAACGGTATGGATGCAGAAACTTTCACCAATAGCCTTGAAGCATAAATACTATACTTATTACTTCTCTGCAAAAAGAGCAGATATAACGATGCATATCATCAAGCGGAAGATAGAATATAGTATAACGGAAGCAGAAGAAATGTACCAACTGGCGGAGAAGTTAGGAAATGTACAGGGAATGATTTCGGCCAAATTATGCCTGATGAATGCCTATCTTATGACTGCGCGATTTCAAGAGGGGGAAAAGGCCGGGTTTGAGGCATATGGCCTTTTGCCAACCAATGCCTCTTTAGAAGAGCGTAAAGTGATTTTGCAGGAGGTAACACTGGCACTTGCTTCTACTAAAAACAAAGACTTTTTGACTTACTTACAAGAGTTTGAACGTGTACTTGATGAACTTTCACGGGAGAAATACAACCGGGAAATCAACGAAAGAAGTTATCTGTTATTGGAAACCTTATATGCGGACTATTATTTGAACATAAATGACCTGGATAAAGCCCGCATGTATTTGAAGGAGATGGATAAGTACTATTCTCCGGCCAGTTTTATTCCGTATCAAGGATTATACCATAGTGTATACTCTCATTATTACCAGATTATCAAGGAATATGACAAGGCCTTGACACATTCCCGAAAAACGATTGAACTCCTTTCCGGAGTATCAGACGATGGCGGATTGAATTATAGAATAATACAAGCCGGGATACTGGCCGGTACAGGGGGAATAAATGAAGCTATTCCTTTATTTAAAGAGTTATTGGCCCAAAAAGATTCTTTCTATCGTGAATTGTCCATTTCTCAAATGGGTGAGATTTACCAAATGAGAAATATGGATGATCTGCTTTTGAAAAAAGAACAGCGCAGAAAAACAGTTCATTATATCATTTTTACTTTGATTGCCATTGCCTTATTGATAATGATACCGGCAGCGATACGTATTTATGTCCTGCGAAAGAAATTAATAAAAGAAGAAAAGGAAATACACAAGTTAAATTTGATTACGGAAGAAGCAAACGAAACAAAGAGTCATTTTTTAGCAAATATGAGTTATAACATCCGCATTTCATTGAATAATGTACTTGGATTCTCCCAAATAATTACCCGGGAATATGAAGATATAAATGATGAAGAGTGGAAGGAATACTCTGATATTATCCAGTCCAACTCAGAAGAACTGATTAATATGGTCAATAATGTGCTTGATTTATCGAGGCTTGAAGCCGGGAAAACAAAATGGCAGATACAGGATTATGATATGATCACATTATGTTCGGATGTAATCAGTATGCTGTATATGCAGGGTGGAAAAAGAATTAAAGTCAGCTTCCATACAGATATCGAAAGCCTGCTGCTACAGGTTGATGTCAGCCGGTTTACACAATTACTGCTCAGTACTCTGGCTTATCCGGAACCATGTGACAGGGAAAGGGCAGTCTCTTTTACCTTGCACCATGACAGGGCAAGTGACCTCCTTGTCTTTACCATAGTAAACAGCCCGATAGCCGATCCTGAATTTCAGAGCCCCAAGGTTGAAATACGGCACAATATCAATCGTTTGACGATAGAATATTTTAAAGGTGCATATTCCGTTATTTCGGAAGGTCCTGAAGAAAATACAATAGAGTTTACATATCCTTGTTCAATTAAATAGTAAGATTTACCTAATATGTTAGTTCGTAAATTAATCTTAATGCTGATGTTGGGGACATCATTAGTGCCCTCAACCGTTACAATGGCTTCTGCAAGCATTACCCCGGTGGATAGTTTGCAGAGGCTCTTGGAAAGTGCTCCAAATGCCAATAAACGTGCCGTAATCAATGTTCACCTGGCAGATATCTATACTGACAGTATGGATATTTCAAATATGTATTGGGACCGGGCTTTAGCCGAAGCAGTAAATGCTAAAGATGAATATGTGATTAAGCTTGCTTTAAATATATTAGTTGGGCGTTATGTGAAGGATGATCCACAAAAAGTGGATAAATACCTGTCAATAGCTAAAGAGAACTTGCCGGAAAAGCATAATGAACTGTTTTGTTCTTATCTGTACTGTTACAAGGTCTGGTATGAAATGCGGAAACAGAATAACCTGCAGGCCATTGAAAACGAACTGGCAGAAATGAGAAGCAAAGGCGCGAAAAACATGAGTCCGGAGGCTGAAGTACAGCAGGAATATTTAACGGGGATATCAATGGATTTTTCTTCAACGGCAACCGGAACATATAAAAAGATACCTGAAGCTATTCCTTATATCGAACGGGCTTTGAAGAAACTATCCGCATTCCCACTTCAGGACAGAATTCATTTTGAGAAATTATGCCGGTTTGAATTAGCTGAGTTATATATGATAGTGCGTGACGAAAGGGCGGTCGATGAAAATGAAAAGGTCATTCAGTTACATGAACAAATGAAAGGACTGAATCATACGTTTGAGAGAGCTTTTGAGGATGATTCACACTTTTATATAAAGATGTATTCCCACATGCTTTTTCTGACTGATCTTTTGTCCAAGGAGAAAAGTACGGAATATTATAAGAAGTATTTAAAACTGGCTGCCGAGAAAAAACAGATGAACGATTTTTACGAGAACAGCGCAAGGTATTATGAAACCATGGGTGATTACAAAAAAGCTATAGCATACATTGACTCAGTCCTGGAAAATAGAACTTATGAGGAGGGAGAACTGCTCCCTATCTATGTAGTGAAAGCTAAATTGTATTATAATACAGGTGATTACAAGAATGCTTATCTGACAATAAAGAAAAAGGATTCCATGCATGTCATGGATAATGCTGACCGAATTCTGGAACAAATGTCTGAAATGCGGACCCGGTTTAATGTTGACAAGTTAGAGTCGGAGAAGGACAGATTGAGTGATACCAACAGACGGCTTGCTTTAATAGGAATCATTATCTTTATAGTAATTCTTATCGGATGGGGCTTTTACCAGAGTTATATGGTCAAGCGGCTGAAGAAGATGCACAGGGAGTTGATTATTGCAAACGAAGAAGTGAAGAAGCAGAGCTTTAAAGCGACCGAAAGCGAGAAAATGAAGACAGCCTTTCTCCATTCAATATGCCATGAAGTACGCACTCCCTTGAATTCAATAAACGGATTCTCGCAGTTGTTACTGGAAGAGTCTTTGGATCTTGATACTAAAAAGGAATGTCAGGATAGCATACAAAAGAGTACTGATGCGCTCACTTCATTGATTACTGACATGCTTGAATTATCAGAACTTGTCAGTTCGGATGATGACTTGCCTGTCCAACGTGTGGATATTCACGGGCTTTGTGTAGAAGAAGTAGAAAAGATAAAAGGAAAAATAACGAACTCTGATATAAAATGTCTTATTAAAGGGGATAATGAATATCTGGAAATACCAACAAACAGTTTCTACCTTTCCCGTGTTATAAATAATCTGTTAGGCAATGCTGTAAAGTTTACAGAAAAGGGGGAGATTATACTGGAATACCATACAGATAAAGAAAAAGGAAACCTTGTCATAACAGTGTCCGATACCGGTATCGGTGTACCTCCCGATAAGCAGGAGTGGGTATTTGAACGGTTTACGAAGGTAGATGACTTTAAACCGGGTACCGGACTGGGATTGTATGTTTGCCGGAACGTAATACAACGTCTCGGTGGTGAAATATATATTGACCCGGAATATGCTGCCGGTTGTAAGGTTGTCATCTCTTTGCCTGTATATACAATTTAAGCAGCAATTGTAGAGATTCCCTAATGTCTCATTATCACTAAAAATGTATGAAGTGCCAAAATTGTGGCATTTCATACATCCGTTACTTTACTATCTGCCATCCCCACTTTGTTGACGGTTGAAATTGAAGTACTCGCCCGTCTGCATAGTTTTTAAAAATATGTGTGCATAGTGGGGTTCTCAGTTATGTGAGATTGAATATTCTCTTTTTGACTGTGCTTGCAGTTATCAAGATGTTATATAACCGTTGGAGATGTTGAAAAAATGTCCTCTTTGTTTGCACATGGAAAAAGACTCTTCCAACATCCCCCCCCTGAATTTAACTATTTATCATTTTAATATAAGCGCATATCAATTTTGCCAATAATCCGAATCGTCAAATAAACGACTTTCCATTGCTTTAAAATCATATAAATTACCCACCATCATTGGACTATCAACAACAAATATTCTTTTCATTTCCCTACTGTCAGTCACCATAAATATAGCATTTTTCATTTTTTCGTCAAGCAATTTAAGTTCTATAACAATATAACCTTCATTATCGATTTTTGCTGACAATACTTCATTATTAATGAAATCAATATAGTCTCCATCAAGCCACATTTTTTTTGGTAGAACAATCTTATAGTTTCCATTACCGGATAAAATTCTGATTTTAGCAATTATGTTTACTTTATCAACCACCTCAAGCTGCTTACTCAATCTGATTTCAGAGAAACTATCTTTTTTAACATCCTTCCATTGCTCCTCTTCAGTTTTATTACAACCAATCAAAGAACAAGTAAATAAGAGCAATAAATAAATAAGTAAATTATTTTTTTTCATTTTCTTTATTTTAATGGTTTAACATCCAACTTATGGTATTGTTCATTTCGGCTTAATGCCTGTATACAAAAGTTTACCTCTATTAAAATTCAAAACTTTATCATTATGAGGTGTCGTAAAATTATAATACCAGCCATTACTATTTCTATACCATCCCCAGTTACAATGCATTAAATTACCCTGTACTCTACATTTTTGTAATCCTTCTCTTCCAAAATATTCATCATTAAAAAACCAAGCGGACTGATATTTCCAACGTTCTTGAGTTAATATAGCATCTATTACCCAAATGTGTCCTCCTGCATCACTTTGTGCACAGTATAACACAGGCCTATAATAATTTTGAATTTCTTCTTTGATAAGTAAAGAACTTCCGCCTTTGTTATCCATATACGTTTCATTAACATCATATCCCATGCTATTTAGTCCGGGAATAATCATACTTAAGCCTTCTCTTCGCCCGCTATTTGCACTTCAAAAGGTTTGTCGGCTGATGTTTCAAACCCATCACCTACCTCTATCTTGTTGTCGCATGAAGCTGTAACAGCTACCAATGTCAAACTAAATAATTTTAAAAAAACTTTTTTTCATACGTATATTTATTTCCATCCTTAGGAAAGGATGAGGCATTAACAACTATTCAAAAAAAACAATGATGGTCAAAGATTAAATTAAATATTTAATCAACATACAAATTCAACATTGTTCACGAGCTATTAAATACTATAAGCTTTTTCTTTTTCATAAATTCATAAATAAATTTGTTTGCAAAGTAAGACATATGATTCAAAAAAGTGATTATTAAAAGTTCCGTTTCTTTTATATATCTGTCTTCAAAGTTATATGCCCAATATTCTGTATGACATTTGATGAATGATTTCATGAATAATTCCTATTCTATTCCAGCTACCATTGCACTCCACTGCATACATCAATTAAAATCTATCTTATACATAAAAGCAAAAAAGAAAGAGAATTATCATGGGGCAAATAGCTATCTTCTAGGGATTTAAATAACCGGCTATCTTTCACAGACCATCCGGTTAGTGGGAAATTAGGGGTTATACAAAAATGGTATATACCTTTTTGTAATGCTGAGAAAATAACTTGTGACAGTTTTTTTTATGAGAATATGATAGTATACTCGAAAAGAATTAATTAGTGCAAAGTTTAATTCCTTTCCGTATGCTATGAATCAAATCCGTACGGAAAGGAATGAACCGGATTTTATTAATAAGTGCCGCGGTCTATTTCAAGTGTAAATATTATTGTAATAAAGCAAACATTGAGAATGACTCAATCAACCAAAACATGTCAACAAAATTTCCGAAAGTCTCAATAAAAAAAATATGAATTTTTAAAATGTTGATATATAAATAGTTACCTTCGCTCTTTTTTCTTTAAAACCAACGACCTGTTTCTCGGTGTCGAACGAATCAATAAACAAGATCCGGAGTGTAAAACAAAGGATTCGTCCGTCTTTTTCTGTTTTACAGATTGTTTCATAGAAATATGTATGCCAATATATATTTTAATAATTATCCTATTATACCTGACATGTAGTAATATAGGACATGTTCATTCCTATACCGTTACGAGTATATTACTGATCACCCCTTCATTATGTGTATCAAGTTATTTTCTGAGCATTACTTAAAATCGCATTTTTTTAGTTATCTTTGACAAACCAATCAAACGAGCATGATATGAACGAAGCCAAAAAAAAAATTGATGACGCTTTCCGTCGATATTATCGTCCGCTTTGTTTGTATGCGATGCACTATCTTCATGACATGGCATTGGTGGAAGATATCGTGCAGGATTGCTTTGCCGAACTTTGGGAAAGGCTCATTACCGAGAAAGAAGTCTCAAATGTGAAGGCATACCTTTATATGATGGTCAGAAACCATTGCTTCGATACTCTAAAGAAAGACAATCCTACCCATTGTGACTTATCACCATCCGATTTGGAAGATATAATTTCGGATGAAGAATGCGAAGAGCGCTCACTGATAGAAGCTCGGTTATGGACGGCTATCGACTCTCTTCCGGAGCGGTGCCGGGAAGTTTTTCTGCTAAGCAAGCGTGACGGATTAAAATATAAAGAGATTGCCGATAAATTGAATATCTCCGTCAATACCGTTGAGAATCAAGTAAGTAAAGCCCTGCGAATACTCAAGGAAGGCTCCAAGAAAATATATTATTTCTTCTTTAGCTGATTTTTTTTCATTTCTGCGTAGTGGTTTTTTTGTAGATTTCAGTCTTAGCTCCAAAAAGCAATAAGACCATGAAAGATATAGAAAGAAAATGTCTCCAGTTTGTGCTCAGGTATTATAAACCCGGAGCATGGGATACGCAGAAAGCCATCCGCCGCTTTGAGCAACGAAACGGAATTGTGCCGAAGAGTAATCGGAGAGCTTATTGGTACTCCGGCATAGCTGCTACTATCCTGCTTTTTATAGTGTCCGGTATCTATTTTTATAACATGGGCACGAATGCGAGCGACAATTGGACGAAGCTGGTTGCCAATAATTCCGTGATGACATACACCTTGCCCGACAGCACGGTGGTTACGCTCTCCGCACACGCTTCTTTGTCTTACCAACCTGCGGTATTTACCCATAAAAACCGCAGGGTCAATATGTCCGGGAAGGTTTATTTCGCTGTCAAAAGAGATGAAAGACACCCATTTGAAGTCAATGGTTCACTTGCTCATGTGAAAGTCTTGGGTACACGCTTTCAGGTGAATGACACGCCCGAAAGTGCAGAAGTATGCGTTGTTTCCGGCAAAGTCCTCTTTACGGCCAAGGGCCAGGGCGAAGGTGTGACCCTGACAAAAGGAATGGGAGCTGAGCTGATGTATGGAGAGAAAATGCCGACTCTTTTAGCTTCCGGTACTATTAACCAGACTGCCTGGGCCACCGGTACATTCATCTTTGATAATACTCCACTCTCAACCGTTCTTGAAGAATTATCAGACTACTATCATGTACAATTAACTTCTGACGGCGAATCCGGCAAGAAGCTGAACAGCAAATTTGACACAGATAGCCTGGATGAAATTATTAGTCTGATTGAGAATGCCATGGATGTTAAGATTCAAAAGAGATAAGGAGATGAACAAGCTAATGATTTTCATACTTTTTGCGTGTACTTACCTGTCGCTGAATGCGCAAACCAAAACGGTAAGTACGGTCAGAGAGCAAATGGAACTTGTTCAGAAACTTCATCATGTCAATTTTGTGTATGATTCTTCCCTGAATCTGGATATTATCTACCAGGGGCGGTCACTTTTAAACCTGAATCTGGAAGTGAGCTTGCAGGAACTGTTTGGAACAACGGATATAAAATGGGAAGTACGAAACAAATATGTGTTGCTTAAAAAAAGGTGCAAGTTTACCATCAGCGGGTACGTTCTTCAGAAGAACGGTGAACCGCTAATCAACGCAACAATCCGTGATGTGGAGTCCAAAACCGGAACCCTGAGCAATGAATATGGTTTTTTCAGCCTTACATTGCTCGAAGGAAAGCACATCCTTCGGGTGACATACATCGGCTTTGGTGAAAAAGTGGAAAGCGTAGACTTAAATAAAAACATAATGCTGAAGGTTTATTTAAAGGAAGATTATTCATTGGACGAAGTGCTGGTTGTGGGTGACCTGAATTCACCGATAAACACTACCCAGACAGGCAAAGTATCCTTCAATGCCCATGATTTGCAGACAGAATACGCCCTGTTTAGTTCGCTGGATGTGGTAAAGACGCTTCAAAGCCTTCCGGGAGTGGCTTCCGGCACAGAAATGCTCTCCGGATTGTACGTGCACGGTGGCAACAATGATGAGAATTTGTTCCTTTTGGACGGGACGCCACTCTATCAGGTAAGCCATCTGGGAGGTCTGTTTTCGGCATTCAATACGGACATTATTAAGAATATCGATTTCTATAAAAGCGGTTTTCCCGCCCGTTATGGAGGGCGTTTGTCCTCGGTTGTTGACGTACGGACCAATGATGGCGATATGACGCAGTATCACGGGACCTTTTCGATGGGATTGCTGGATGGGAGGATTCAATATGAAGGCCCGATTATCAAGAACCGCACATCGTTCAACATCGCAATGAGAAGAAGCTGGCTGGAAGCATATTCAGCTCCGGTATTACACTTTCGTAATAAATCCAATAAGGACGACAAGCTGACAGGCAAATATGCTTTTCATGATATTAATGCAAAGCTGACTCATTACTTTTCGGATATAAGCAAAGTATATATTAGCTTTTATACCGGGAATGACATTTTGAAGATTGATAATAACCAAACCTTTAACGATTATACTGGAGATGCGGATGAAGAATTGTATAGAACAAAGTTTAATCTGCAATGGGGCAATGTAGCGACGGCCGTTCATTGGAACTACCAGTTCTCCCCCAAATTATTTGCAAATTTTACAGGTGTATATACCCGTAGCCGTTCCTCATTCAACTATGAAGAGGAAGATAAGTTTCTGAATGCCGGAGAAGTTACACGTCTTACGTATGTTGAGCGTTATAACCGTTCTGTTATTGATGATGCAGGCTACCGATTGGAATTCGATTACAGACCCGGTGCAGGCCAGCATATCCGTGCTGGTTCCAATTATCTTTTTCATGCGTTTCATCCCCAAAGCCGGATGATGAAAGAGTACTCCGGAAGCGAAGAGCAATTGGATACCACTCGGAATACTAATTATTATTTCTATAGGGGGCACGAATTTACCTTGTTCGCAGAAGATGATATCGCTTTGAGCCGGAAATGGCGGCTTAATGCCGGCATACACTACACTTTGTTTAAGGTTGCCGATAAAACGTATCATGCTGTCGAACCAAGAGCAGCCATCAGATACCGGTTGAACGAACATGCGGCCATCAAAGTGGCATATACGGAGATGAACCAGTTCATGCATCTGCTGTCCAGTACCTATCTGAATTTTCCAACAGATTACTGGGTGCCTTCAACGAGCCATATCCACCCCATGCGCTCCCGGCAATATGCTGCCGGGTTGTATATGCGGTTGCCTTATCATGTGAATCTTAGTGTAGAAGCATTCTATAAAACGATGAATCATTTATTGGAGTATGATGGCAGGAATCTGTTGGCGCCTACCATTGACAACTGGGAATCAGATGTAAAACGGGGTAAAGGAAAGGCTTACGGGCTGGAGTTAGCTCTTTCGCGTCACGTTTCAAAGACATCGGTGAATGTTTCCTATACACTATCATGGAGCAAACGGAAATTCGACGATATCTACCGGGGTTGGTATGCCAACAAGTTTGATAACCGGCATAAGGTCAATATATCCGTCCGTCACCAGCTGACTCAGCAGATAGAAGCCTATGCAGCGTGGAATTATCACTCGGGCAATAAGATAACCGTTCCCAGCCAATATATCGAGAGCCCGGCAATTCCGGGGATAGACGGTAAGAAGCCGGGACAGTGGGTATATGAAGAACCCAATAACGCCACACTGCCCGCCTACCACAGGTTGGATTTGGGAGTCAATTTCCGGAAGGTTACAAAACGAGGGTTTGAGCGTATATGGAATATAAGCATCTATAACGCCTATTGCCGGATGAACGTGCTGTATGCCAAAGTGGATGACCTGTCGGCAGGTAAGTTTACAAGCAAAGCGACGGGAGTTTTTCCTGTCATTCCTTCATTTAGTTATACATTGAAATTCTAAGATGAGTATGAGAAAGATAATATATCCATTACTGATATTACTGATAACCTGTTTGGTGTCCTGTACCTATCATCTTGATTTGGACACAGCCGCTGCTAAGGAGAAATTAGTGCTCTACTGTTTCCCTTCCAATTCTGACACAACAGTCATTCAGCTTTCCAAAAGCATCCCTGTTGGTCAAAACGGTAAAGGAGAGGCGAACTTAAGGAATGCAGAAGTCTGTTTTTCAGTAAATGGAAAAGAGCAGGAGGTTTACTGGAATGAAGATTCCACCGCATTACTCCCTGCACAATGTTACTATACATTAGGCAAATACGCTAAAGAGGATATTGTCCGGATACGAACAAGCATGGAGGGATTGCCCTCGATTATAGCACAGACTTCGATGCCCGGAGAGTTTCCGTTGAAAGCTATCCATCTGGTACCTTCAGAGGAGGAAGAAGGTGTTTTGCAAGTGCAAGTCACGTTCAAGGATAACCCTGGCACTAAAGATTATTACGGAATAAGGCTAATGAAAAAAGAAGTCAGTATGACGGATGGTGTGGAAAATTCATCTTTAGAATCAGTTGAATTTGACTTAAAAAATGAGCCCCTGCTGAATAATTCTGCTGACTTGGATAAGATATTCATATTCTCAAACGAGTACTCTCAAAATCTATATATTTGGGACGACGAGAAGATTCAGGGACAAGAATATACTCTTCACCTGGCTATGGATTATCAGGAGGATTATGATTCTGAATGGAGCGATCATACTTATAAAGCAGTGTATAAGATTTATCTCTATACACTTTCAGCAGAGTTCTTTAAGTATCTTGATAGTTTGAATAAAATAAATAAAAATGGTGTGGGCAATCATGGTTTCTCACCCATTATCTATCAGTTTAGCAATGTAGAAGGCGGAATCGGCGTTGTGGGCGGATGCCAAATTATAGAAACGGAGTGGCTAAAAAATGTATCTATATAGTAGTAACTTAATCAAATAACGAATAACGATGGAAATATTTACATTCAAGAAACCTGTCAATCTGTTGGCAGTATGTTTATCATTGAGCCTTTATTCATGTGTTGACAGCGAAGAAGAAACCTATGCCTCTAATTACAGTACCTCCCCGGATATTGAAGTCTCTGAAATGGGCAAATGGTTGTCGGGGACAAGAAATGCTTCTGATGCAGATTCCAATATGCCTGTCCTTCATTTTAAGAATGAGCAGGTGTATCATCAGACAATAGAAAAACTTACTGAAATGAGCATCGAAGAAAGGAACGCATATTTCAAAGAACTTGGCTTTGATGGTGCTTATACACTTTGGAATCAGGCAGACGAAGAGCTCGACCAGATATTCGATAATGCAGACACTCTGCAATTGGAGAGATTTATTAATGAATATAAAATCAAATATGAACGTCTCTTTTCATTCAATACTATTGATAAGTATGATGTGACTCCCTATTTTTCTTTTACTGACAATGACTTGTCGCTTGTAGGTAATATTAAAGGATACGTAGTTATAGGCAATGAGTTGAAAACTCCACAAAGCAATATACCTACATACGATATTATTGAAGCACCCATTGCTACAAGAGCACCTATTTCAGGCACAAACAAATCGAATTTTGTAGGATTTAAAAAGGCCAGCTTAACGATTACAAATGAAAATTACAAAAGTACAATGACAATCGGGCGAATGGTTAATGGAAAATCTTTAGCAGTTCTATTTAATACTAAAAAGAAAGTAGCTTTATACATGAAAAGGATTAAATCAGACTATACTATGAGTATAGCCTTACACAGTGCTAAAGTGTATCGTATTGGCTGGATCAAAGTTGTTTGTCCGTATGGAATGGAAATATTTATATTGGATGCGAATATAGAAACCATAGGTAATACATTCGATGCAGATGTAGATAATTTTAAATGCTCTGTAGGACCTAAAATTGGAAGAAAGTTATTCCATAATATTCAAGTCATCTAATTTTTAACACAAAAACTAACTAATAAAATAGCATACAGCATTTTTACTTTCCTATAAAACTGGTGAGTTACTAAAGAACTTTTGTTTTATTGATAACAGGATGATAATAAATAGTTTACGCGCTTTGTTGGTGCGTAGACACGATATTAACGCCCTTTATAGTAACTGTCCGATTGGTGAATGTAACAATGTTTTGTATAAAAAAGATGAATGAGCAAATCATATTATCAACTAAAAACTTAAAAAACAATGAAACCAGAACGTATAACTTTGATGTGTATCTGTTTATTTGCCTTCTTCTTTTTCTCTGCATGTGAGAAAGAAGAGACAAACAATAAACGGGTAGTTCCCACTCCTCCAGAGGTAGAACCGGATAAAGGAAGGTTTGACGAAGCACCTTTTGCTTGGGATTACAGATTTACTACCGTTTCCGAAGATGATTTATTCATTGGTGACTTGTACATATCTGTAAACAACAGATATATGGTAACTCCTCCAACTTTGTATATCGGCGCTGCTTATAGTGAAAAGAATTTTGGAATCTCTTTTAAACCAGAGGTTACAGCCTCTAAAAATCCCTTAGATGTCATTTTTGAATTCACCAAACCTTTTACCGGTACAATAGGCAACAAACATGGCTCAATAGGGTATAAAGAGTTATTCTCTGATGCTTTGGAGTCAAAGCAATATAAAGAGTATATTAATAACAGGCTTTCTCCATTTGATGTTAAACTGGTAGAAGTCTATACCTACGAAGATATAGAAAAAGCATTTCCCTATAACGAGGTATTGGGCGGGCTTTTATCCAAAGAGGCTAAAAAGACATCAACGATAAAAGGCATCAAAAGCAGGATGGTTGGCGTTCTGGCCAACAGAAGTTTTTCCGTCAATGCAGATACTCCGGTACAGGGGCTCTTTGAAGAAAAGGCCATGAATGAAAGCCCGGAAAATCCGGTTTACATTCGCTCTATCACTTATGGAAAGACTGCATATTTTGTAATCGAAAGTCAGCATTCCTATAAAGAGGTAGAAGAAGCCGTAAAAGCGAAACTGTCCTTGAGTAACGCAGTTAATGGAGCAGAGGTTTTAAAGAATTCTACCATTACGCTGTTTAGTGTACCTGATAACCGGCAGACGGCCAATGTATATACCAGTTTTCAGGATTTGGATAAATTCCTGGAAACACCATTTAACGAACACTTGTATGGATATCCAATATATTGTCAGGGAGTTTTCACGAAAGATAACTCTGCTTTCCGTATGAAGTCTTCGAATACCGGCAGTAATAGCAATAGGGGCGAAGGTGGCAGAGGTCCTGGCAATAGAGGAGACTCCGACAGGAGAGGTGGTAGCGGACGAGGCAGTAGTAGACGACCATAAATTGTTAAATTAGATACTTCTTATTATGGCATCTGAGTATTAGGAATACTCCCTGAAATTATCCAATAAAAAATAAGTGTGTAGCAGCATTTTATTTAGGCTCCGAAGTTTCGAAATGAATTTCGGCTAAGAAAGTGTTGTCTCTAATTTAGAAATTGTATTGTAAATATGCAGATGCTATATATAGATATTCCACATTCTTGTAACTATTTAAAAATAACCATTATGAAAAAACTATTTATCCTATTATTGAGCGGCTTTGTGTTCTTCTCTTGTACAGAGCAAGATATTCTCAATGATGAACCTATTCAAAAACAACAATCCTCAGACAGTAAGGATGAAGTACTGCCAAGGCTTGTTTTTTCTTCAAAAGATGAACTAAAAGAGGTTCTCAATCAGTTGAATGAAGGCGTTTCGTTAGCCAGTTTGCATACTCGCGCTATAGCTGCAGAGCAATTGCCGGTGGTATCAGAACAAAAATTCCAGTCTTTATTGGAAGTGAACAAGCAAAAATGCTTTGCAAGATTGAGCGTTGCACAGCTGGATTCTATACGTAATGATGAAGAAGAGTTAGAGTATTGTCCGGAAGACTCTGTGATTGCAGATATGCAGTTCGCACAACTTGTAAATGAAGCACGAGAAATTCAGGTAGGTGAAACTGTTTATAAATATCTAGACAACGGAGTTGCTTATACCCAAGCAGAGAACGTAAAAGAACTGAATGGGATTGAAAGAAAAGCAGAGCTAATAACGATTGATCCTGAAGCAGAGCCTAAAGAAGTTGCTTTGACTTCTAATGTGAAATTTGTAGCTATGCCTTATAAGCAGGTTGTTGCTGAAGAAGATACCCAGGCAACGACCCGTGCGATGGGAGAGGGGCTTTCCTTAAAGAATGGTGTTTATCTTCCGGCAAGTTCAATCAGGGACGTCAACTATAATAGTAAGGGAGATGGAAATTGGTTCCACCGCAAATGGAATGGCATTTGGGGAAGAAATATTGTAGCTATTAATAAATTCAGCAAAAGAAGAAAGCTGACTATGAACTTTTATGACCAGAATTATATTATCTATGCCAATATCGGCACCCATGTGAAGATGCAAAAGAAGGTTTGCGGTATCTGGTGGAATATAAAGGCTCAGGAAATTCGTCAGGGCTGGACTGCTATTGAATTGCAATATACTTTCCCTTCTCCAATCATAGACAAAATGCCTACGAATCCTTACAGAAAACCGGCCACTTACAAACCAGAGCTGCCGGCTTTTATGAAGCATAATTTTCCATTCCAGGATGGAGAAGCCTTGTTGCTTCATGTACCTTTTACTTCTTATGATTTGACTACCGGAAATATAAATCAGGCTTTTAAAGCTGGGTTGAATCTTGCAAAGAATATGGCATCGTCAGGCATAAAGAAGGTAATTAATAAAACGAAATCATCTCAGGTCGGTTTGTTTACCGTAAACAATGATGTTATATATACGGTAACAGGAGCTGATGAAAAATCAGGGACGCGGAAGAAAAGCTTGGAAACAAAGTTCTATTCCAGATGGTTTCCTGGTACATATACTATCGGTTTTTCAGTGGGTGACGGAGTGAATGTAAAGGGGGTATCTTTGGATGGAGGGAAATCTACCAAACTCAACCGGGGCGTTGTTTATGGAGCTATCAAGTACGATAACAGATGGCTTGGAGCGAGAATAACTAAAGATAAGTAAAAAAAAGGAATGCTTATCCCTGTTTTTACTAAAAAATAGGGATAAGCTAATGACAATCAAAATGAATAGCGTTGATGTATATATTAAAATCGTTTCTGAATGCAGAGTAGTGAATAAGCTATTCTTGTTAACTGTGCTCTTTCTATCTCCTACGGTTTTGTTATTTGCCCAGGATGATCGGGCTAAAGGTATTGTTTCAATAGCTGCTGGTTTGAATAACAATGAGAGTTGGGAAGTAGAACCTTCAGTGACTTACTATTTCAGTAAGTATATAGGCGTAACATTGGGGCTTAATGTGACAAGTCAATATAATCAAGTTGGATTCAGTGGTACAATTGCAGGAAATAGCAGGATATACTGGTCAATAGAAGACGATGAGACTAACGTTGCTAAGTTTCTATTACACCCGGCAATTTCTTTGCGCACACCCATATTGTGGTTAGACAAAGACCATGAAACCGGGTTGACTATTCAAATAGAACCGGGTATGTATATTGCTCTACCTGTAAATGACCAAATCACGGTGAACTATAGAGATAAGGAACGCAATTCTACTATTATCGATTCCAAAAGAGTATCTAACACTAAAGGGGAATGTGTCTTTTGGAATGTACGGGGGAGTATTTCTCTGAACATTGATAGATTCGTCTTGTCAACGGGTTATTCTATCTCAAACTTTGACATATACTCAGGACGCCGGAATATAGTCGTTGAGAACCTAAAATTAGACCAAAAATTACCCATAAGAGAATATACCTATAGCTTTTTTATATCTCTGGGCTACTGTTTTTAATTATTAATCTATAAATTATTAAAGTATGAATACTAAAAGAAATGCAATCTTAATCATCGGAGCTTTGTTCTTGCTAATACCTGCAGTTAAAGCTCAAAGTAAGTTTCACATCATATTGGATTATCATTATAATTTTGGAATCTGTGAGAAATACTGGGGAAGGACTTTTGATAGGGAAGAATATAAAATGCATGGTAACTCATTGCATTTTACAGCTTTGTATGATATTACGCGGAAAATATCAGTTGGCGCCGGAATAGGGGCCGATAGATATGAAGAACCGGGCTACAACACATTTCCCGTTTATGGAACTTTTCGCTACCGCCCTTTGTCCGGATTGCAGGATGGATATGTTTTTACTGACCTCGGTTACGGTCTTTTCAAGAACGATAATGTGGCTCACGGTTGGATGTGGAATGCAGGTATAGGCTACACCAAAATGTTTAGAAAGCATTTTGGCTTGAACTTCCAATTGGGATATAATCTGAAGGAGTTTGGAGGGATACCCTCTTATGAAGTTAACTTAGTTAATGGCGAGGTGAATTACGTTGGGAAGAAAAACAGTATCCGGCATTCTGTTTCATTCGGTATCGGATTGGTATTTTAGCTATTCATATAACAGTAACCAATGCTAAGTTACTATGTTTACGCTGGTGTTCAATTTCGCTTTTAAAAATATAATAGGCTTTACTGAAGAGAACAGAAAATGAGTGTGTTTTAAAGTCGTTAAATTTAGTAGTCATTAAAACAATTGGCATAATGAACGTCATAATAGGCTTACAGCATAGCCAGGGTCAGACTCTTCCCGAATCGTCGCGGGCGGTTCAGAATACCATTTTATTAACAATCTCATATCCTTACTTCTCCCGATTTTGCCGAAAATCAAGAGAAGTAAGGATAAGATTTTATTTTAGATAACCTACTGGTTGCTATTATCCTCTTTGTTTGTTTTTGCTGTCAATGTGATTTGTAAAGCTTTTAGAAGGTTTGAATGCCGGGACATTATGTGCCGGGATGGTAATGGTCGTATTCTTTGAGATATTACGTGCTACTTTTTCTGCTTTACTTTTGACAACAAAACTTCCAAATCCCCTTAAATATACGTTTTCATTTTTACTTAAGGATTCTTTCACAATCTCCATGAACTCCTCTAATGCTCTGAGGACTTCATCTTTATTGATACCGGTATTGGCGGTAATCTGTTTTACTATTTCTGCTTTAGTCATATTGTTTATACTATTATGGATTCTAAAAAACGAAGCAAAGATAATATATTCATTTGGATTTAGCTATTATGACTGATGAGGTTTATTTTGTCAATCAACAATTTGAGTATGCTGAACCGTTTGTTTCTACAATTTTTTCACTTACCTTCTTCCGTCTTGTTTGCCAATAGATTCTATTTAGTTTTGCAGGGCTGGGAATTGCTTCTCATCAACTTAATGTGTGGGCATAGCAGCTTTTCTTTCTATATACAGTAAATAACATGATATGATTGAACTGGATTATTTTAAGTCGAAGTTAATAGGTTATCTGAAGGAACATACATCCGAACGGATAGAAAATGGGGAGTGGATAGATATAGTTTCTGACACGGCATACGATGATATGAATCATCTTATTCAAGGGGGGCTTACGCGGAGTGCTGCGCAGGAAATGGCTCTTTCACAGATGTTATCAAAAGTTCCGGAATCTTTGTATGAACGAATTGATGCTATTTACGAGGCCCGTTTTAATCAGGTCCTGAACAGTGAGGGCCTACCTCTTATCAATCGGCTGGGGCGACATGATACGATTCTGACTCTTATGGACAAGTGGCCGGATAATGAGGGATTATCAAATGATGAGAGGATTCAGTTAGTCAGTACTTTGGTGAAGGAGGCGAATGATGGCGTACAATAAGAAAATTGCACTTTCAAGAAATATAGCAGCTATCGAGCTGGCATTCCGTATCGAGGCTGAGAAGCGGAATGCTACACCAAAAGAGATCCAGGTGTTGAACCTATATTCAGGTTTTGGGGGACTAAAATGTGTTTTGTATAATGCGAACGAAGAGCAGGACCGAAACAAAATGGCCAAAACGGAGATTGACATGTTTGACCTGGTGAAATATTTGAATGAGGTAATACGGGCACATACCGAATCGGCGGCAGATTATAAACTGTATATGGATTCTATCCGTAGTAGTGTACAGACTGCTTTTTATACTCCTGCATTTATCCCTAAAACTATTGGGACGGTGCTGAATAATGTGGGTGTCCTGCCGCAGAAAGTTTTAGATCCATCTGCCGGATCAGGAGTTTTCGGGCAAACTCTGTCAAGGGTATGGCCGGGAGTGACTGTTGACTGTTTTGAGAAGGATCTGATTACTGCCAAGATTCTTGCAGCCGCCAATCCTGATTTTAAAGTTAAAAATACGGGATTTGAAAAAATATCAGTGGGTAAGGTTGACAGTTATGATCTAGTTACAAGTAATATCCCTTTTGGGAATTTCAATGTTTATGATACCTTATTCAGGAAGTCGGGAGATAAGGCTAAGTTGCACTCTCTGCAATATATTCATGATTATTTCTTTTTGAAAGCTATCGATTCGCTGCGCCCTGGCGGGATTCTGGCATTTGTGACTTCGAAAGGTATAGCAGACTCACCCACCAACCAGATTGTGAGGGAATCTATGTTGAAACAATGCAGATTACTTTCTGCAGTACGTTTCCCTAATGACTTGTTTATGGAAGGTTCGGGCATTAGCGTGGCCTCCGATTTAATTCTACTACAAAAAAGAATACCGGGAACTGACGCTTCTCTTTCTGCCGAAGAGTCTGCCTTTACGAAATCTGAGAAGGGTGAAGAAGGGGTTTATGTCAACTCTTTCTTTACCGAGTATCCGGATAATATGCTAGTGGATAGGGTTGAAATAGGACGGAACCAGTTCGGGCAACTTGATTACAATTACTATTTCTCAGAAGGGCAGGATATTCTGGAGGAGAAACTTTTGGAGGCTCTTTCAGATGATGTGCTTCGGAATCTTTCGGAGAAGGATTACCAGCATATGGAGGAAGAATTGAAGGTACCCAGGCAAAAGGAGAAACCACCCGTGAATAAGAAGGAGGTTGTAGCAGGATTATCGTTTTTTGACTTGTGGGATGCCCAAGAGTTGGAAGCATCGGTGGAAAAAGATGAGCTGGCTCCTTATCGTTTATCTGAAGAATCTTTGCATTGGCATCAAGAAGGGATGTTGGGTTATGACGAAGGAAAAGTGGGAATTGTTACTCAAATTGGTACCGGCCCTCTATTTACCCCAATTGATGCGGGCGAACCGCAATTTCAATTGTTGAAGGATTATATTGGGGTACGGGATGCATACGGGGAGCTATATTATGCCGAACGTGATGCCTTAAAAGAGTTCCCGGAACTGAGAGACAGATTTAATCAGGCTTATGACCTTTTTTGTGCCAGACATGGCGCCTTGAATGAAAAGCAGAACCAGAAGGTCTTTATGAAAGATTCATTCCAGATGGTGATGCAGAGTCTGGAACTTTATGAAAACGGACAGTATATAAAAGGTACGTTGTTCCATGAACCGGTAGCATTCAAACCGGAGATATTACCTTCGGAACTTTCTCCTACAGAGGGGCTGCTGGATAGTTATAACAGATTTGGTACAGTAGATATCGAGCATATTTGTTTGGTAACGGGATTAAAAAGCGATGAAGTGATTGAGGCTCTGAAGGGGAAAATATGCTATGACCCCCGGCTGAAGATGTGGGCTCCCTATGAAAAGTATATTGCCGGCCAAGCTTTTGACAAGATTGAAGATTGTGAGTCGCTACTATCGGATATGGAGGATGAGCAGAAGCGATCATGGACACAAAATACACTGGACCTGCTAAAGGCTGCACTTCCACCTATAAAGCCTTTTGGGGAAATTGATATCAATATGGGGGAGCGCTGGATACCACTGAGGTTTTACGAGAGGTATGCGGAAGATGTTTTTTTGACGGAAGTGAAAGTTTGCTATTTCAGGGGAAATGACCGGTTTGCAGTCAGTCTGTTGAAGGAAAGTAACTCTAAGATTATGGACCAATGGGCTATTCGCGGAGGGACTAAGCGTTATGACGGGCTGGACTTATTTATTTTTGCTATGGAGGACCGTTATCCCGATGTTAAACGCCGGGTTTATGATTCCAATAAAAGAGAGTTCATAAAAGTGGTAGATCCGGAATTGACACAACTAATGGCCAGTAAAGTATCTACTTTGCGGGAGAACTTTGTGGAGTGGATGCAAAAACTGAGTGTGGAGGATAAACAGGAACTGACCAATATTTATAACCGGAGATTTAATGGACGGGTACGGCCGAAATTTGACGGCTCGCATCAGATTTTTCCCGGGATACATCTGGAGAGTTTTGAGAATGTGAAGGAGCTTTATCCGTCTCAGAAAGATGCAATCTGGATGAATCTGATGCTGCAAGGTGGTATTGTTGACCATTCTGTAGGGGGTGGCAAGACTTTTATTATATGTATATCCGCCCATGAAATGGTACGGTTGGGTATAACCCAAAAGCCTATTATTGCTGGTATAAAACAAAACATAGGTGCTATAGCCGAGACTTATGCCAGATTGTATCCTCAGGACAAGATGTTATTTATCCGGACACAGGATATTACACCCGACAAGCGTGCCGCACTATTCCAGAAAATAAAGAATAACGACTGGGACGTAATTATCATGTCACATGAGAATTTCGGGAAAATACCACAATCTCTCACTGTACAGACCGAAATAATCAATAGTGAATTACAGGAATTGATTGAGGCGAAAAAAGGTGGGGAGGATATGCTCGGCAAACGTGATCTGAAGAACCTGGAACGCAGTATCGAAAATAAGAGGGTTCAGATACAGAACTTTCTGGATGATATGAACTCGCATAAGGCAACCGGTACGGCTATCCCAGATTTTGACGAGATGGGGATAGGACATATTTTTCTTGATGAGAGTCATTATCAGAACTTTTTTGTTATACCCTTTTTATATTTGATATTGCTTAAAATCAGCAGATTAATACCATATTAAGTTTTGATTATTTTTGTATATTATCTGTATCACTAATATTGATGTGTTATGGATATACTACATTTAGAAGAAAAAGTAATTGGTCTTGTTGCCTATATGGAGGAAGTTGGTTATACTTCTCAATATATATGGTGCATCAACCGTTTGACCAAGTGGATTGTAAGCAACTCCACGTGTTACGAATGGCAGAATTATGCTGATATAGAGCATACTTTAGCGAAATTATGGCACAACAAACATACTTTTGCCAATAAAAGTCTCCTGTTGCGTATCATTCAGCGTTATGATGAGGAAGATTCATTACCTGATGGGCACAAGCACTATCACAAGCCCTCTAATTACAATCAGCTATGTGAAGAGTTTATGAAAGTCGTAGACATAGCATGTAAATTCATTGGAAAAGATATAAAAATGGCTCCAACCATTAAAGTTGCCATGAGTTCGTTCTTTTTGTCTTTACAAGAATATGGAATAGACTCCTTGACTACTATAGATGAGGAAGCCGTTCAAATGGTGTTTTCCCCAAACGGTATACCGATAAGAAGTTATTCATTTAAATATAGTGTGGAATATGGATTGAAAAGATGTATCCCTTGTTATATGGATGGTATTATAGAACATATAATATCATACCTGCCCGCCATACCGAACAGTAGAAAAAATATCCAGTACCTAACTGAGGCTGAAATTGAGGCAATAAAACATGTGCTGGAACATGATAGGACGATATCTTTACAGGACAAAGCCATTGCGACCATTGCATTGTACACCGGGCTCCGTAGTTGCGATATATCGGCATTGACAATGACAGGTTTTAATTGGGAAGAAGATCTTATCGTTATTACCCAATCAAAGACAGGAACACCATTAACACTACCACTTAGAGCTGTTGTTGGAAATGCTGTCTATGATTATCTGGTAGAGGAGCGCCCAAAGTGCGATGAACCATATATATTCCTTACCGTGAACGCTCCATATAGAAAGTTCCACACATCCAATCTTAATGCAATATGCGTAAAAATCATGCATAAGGCCGGTATAAGGCTCAAATCCTCTGACAGGAAGGGATTACATCTTTTCCGCCATCATGTGGCAACATCATTGCTCCAATCCGGTGTCCAACAACCAGTAATAAGCGCCACGCTAGGACATGCCTCCCCCGAGTCTCTTAATCCTTATCTTAATGCCGAGTTTAAAAGACTCAAAGAATGTGCCTTGAACATAGATAGCTATCCTGTGAGAAAGGAGGTGTTCTATCAATGAAGTTACAATCATTCCTTGCTGACTCCATCGAAGGATATGTCAGGTATCGCAACGTGTCAGGACGCACAAGCTACAGTTATGTGAAAAACGTAGTGTTGTTCGACCATTTTTGTGCCAGAGAATACCCTGGACATACGGAACTTACTCAAGAGATAGCAGATGGATGGTGTAAACAGCGAGAAACCGAGAACACAAACTCATGCGTATCCAGAATTTATCCAGTGCTTGACTTCTTCAAATACCTAAAAAAACGAGGGAAGACCTGCATATCTCTTCCACCAGTGCCTAAGTCATTACCGAAAACTTATATACCTCACGCTTTCACACATGAAGAACTGACGAGATTTTTCACTGCCTGTGACAATATAAAGCCAAGAAAAGGTATCCTGTCAATAATACAGAGGATAACGCTTCCGGTGTTTTTCCGCTTGCTGTACAGTTCGGGTATGAGGACAACTGAAGCTATAGGGCTTAAACGTGATGATATCTGCCTTGAAAGTGGAGTCGTGTCAATAAAGTCAGGGAAAGGATACGACCAGCATTTTGTCGTACTTCATGACACAATGCTTTCGCTTATGCGTATTTACGATGAGAGAATGTCGTTTATACTCCCGAACCGTGAATACTTTTTCCCTACTCCAGATGACAAGGCACATCCTCCTGTTTGGGTAACATACCACTTCAAAGTTTTATGGAAAAGTTGTAATAGCTCTAAAGCCATACCTTATGAGTTAAGACACAATTATGCTATCGAAAATATCAATAGTTGGAATCATCAGGGGTTTACAATCCATGACAAGTTGCTGGCCTTGAGCAAGAGCATGGGACATAAGAAGGTGGAAAGTACAATGTCCTATTATTCCTTGACACCGGGAATCTCTGATATTATAGAATATGCTGATGCAGAAATGTATGAATTTCTAATACCTGACATGGAATATGAAAAAGATTAATCCACAAGCATTGCTAATTGCAAAATACTTGAATGAATGGCTTGGACGACATGTGCCTTCAATAAAAGCATGCAGCCCTCATACCAAGAGGAACTATCAAACCTCAGTTACACTCTATATGGTGTTCTTGAGGAGTGCCAAGCATGTCTCTCCGAAGACGTTGAATGCTCAGTGCTTCTCTTTAGAAAATATTACCGAATGGGTTCTATGGTTAAAAGAGTGTAGGTCTTGCAGCCCTGCGACATGCAATGTAAGGTTGTCAGCACTAAGGGCCTTCTTGAAATATATGGCTGATAAAGACATGGCATTTATGACCTTCTATCTTCAGGCGGAGACAGTCCCTAATCAGAAAACAGCCAAGAGAAAAGTCACGGGGCTTAGCAAGATGGCCGTAAATACACTTCTCGCAGTCCCTAATCAGAGGACTACTCGTGGTTTTAGAGACTATACCTTAATGCTGATGCTATATTCTACGGCAGTCCGTATTAACGAACTCCTTTCTTTGAAAATTGGCAATATTTTTACAGATGGTTCGAAACCGCGAATTATAGTCATCGGAAAAGGCCGAAAAAAACGCCCCATACCACTTTTGGCAAAACCGATACAGTACATAAAACAATATCTTGCGGAGTGCCATCCGAGCCCTGATAATCCGGATGCCCTCTTGTTCTATTCCCAAAGCAAAGGGATTTATACACCAATGTCTGCCGAGAATGTGAACAAACTATTGAAGCGTTATGCCGCAATTGCAAATAAGAATTGTAAAGATGTACCTTTGGATTTACATGCCCATCAGTTCAGACACGCAAAAGCCTCACATTGGCTTGAAAACGGTATGAACATAGCACAAATATCGTATCTGCTCGGACATGAGTGCATCCAAACGACAATGATATATTTGGAAATAACGACAGAACAAGAGTCAAAAGCGTTGGAGACCCTTGAAGATGAAAATCAGAAAAAAATGCCCAAGAAATGGAAAAGTATGGAACATGGGAACCTTGAAGATTTTTTGGGACTACGTTGAATTTGTGATATAAAAAATGGTGATTAAGGGATCATACTAAATAGGTACGATTTCCTAATCACCAAATATAAACCAGTGTCTATCCTAAATATAATCAGAAATAATACGACATACAATATGTTGATAATATTGAGATTACATAATAAAGACTGTTCCATGAAAAAGTTCTGATAATGTGATAAATCCGAAATTTCGGATTTATCACATCAATTCAAGAACCTTGGCTATGGGTTTACGAAACACTATCGGGTAAGCGGATTGGGGGATGCTGTAGGGTCGCAACGGGCAAAAAATCTTCTTTTAAGTCTGCGTACTATCCAAAGGCGGACGGGCAGGGATTTGGGGGCAACCTTCTTTTCGGGTACAACAATCTCGAACTCATTAACTGAGTTATATTCCATTTTTAAATATCTGACTCCCAGTCTGCTGGAAGAGCAGGGCATTTACTGTATAGATGCGTTTCTCGCGAATTTTGCACAGAAGACCAGTGAGTTTGAGGTTAATATAACTAATGAGATTGTGAATAAGGAGCGATACCGCTATTTTATTAAGGTGGATATATTAGCCATGAATTATGCCCTGATTACAGATTTCCGCGTTGCGGAAAGCATCGGGCTTGAGCGTCCTGCAATGGAGGAGAAACTTTGTACAAGTCCGCCTACGCCTGAGCAGGAGGCTTTTGCTGAGGTATTGAAAGAGTTTGCGAAATCAGGAGACTTCACTGAAGTTGAGCCTTATGTAAATTCAACGAATGATACGGCAAAGATGTTGATTGCGACTGACCTTGAAAGGAAACTAACGCTAGATATGAGGATACTGGATCCGGTAAAATTCCATGATCATCCGACTAACAAAGTGTCCCGTTGCGCGGCTGATATTGCAGATGATTACTATAAATACAGTGAGTATAAGGGGACTCAATTTGTGTTTACGGATTTAGGGTCTTACCGGGGTGACGGGTCGTTTTCTCCTGTGGAAGAACTTAAAAAGAAGTTGGTGGAAGAATATGCCATACCCGAACATGAGATTCGGTTTATCCATGAATTCAATACGGAAACAAAGAAGGAAGTTTTCTGCCAGATGATGAATGAAGGAAAAATCCGGATTGGAATTGGGGGGACGAATAATTTAGGTACAGGCACCAACGCTCAAGAACGATGTGTGGCAATTAATCATCTTGATATTCCATGGAAGCCGATGGAGATTGAACAGCGTAATGGTAGGGGGGCACGACCGGGAAACTGGGTGGCGCGCATGCATTGTGATAATAAAATAGCAATCCGCTATTACTGTACCGAGAGGACATTAGATGCTTACAAATATAATCTGTTGAAGTTTAAACAGGGTTTTATTTACCAGTTTAAGAGTTGTAATTTGGATACACGCAAGCTGGACGAGGGCTCCTTAGATCAAAGTACCGGTATGAATTACTCGGAGTATTGTGCGGAACTTTCCGGTAACACGGACTTATTGGATAAAATCAAAGTGGATAAGATGATTGTACGTTTACAGGGAGAACGTAAAGCTTTCTATAGTGATCTGGATTATTCTAAATTTGATTATGCAACAACAGAAAGGACTATTGATAGCGACAAGAAAATTCTGGAGCGTATTAATCTTGATTTGGCACTTTTTACTCCGGAGATAAAAGAACGACTGGAGGGATTGAAACATTTTGATACTTGCAGTTCGAATTTTAAGAAATCAACGCTTGTCAGGTATGACGACTATCCTGGTGTCAGTTCTTCTGAAAAAGTAGGGGAGTTGATTCAGTTAAGAAAAAATAAGATGTTCCGTTTTGATTCTATTGATAGCGAAAGGAAAATAGGTGTTCTTGGTGGATTCGAGGTTAAGCTGGTAGCAATAGCAAAGAGATTTGAGGATTCTACAATAGAAATGGCTGTATCTGGTCCCGGCAATATTAATTACAAGCATAATAGGGGAGTGATTCCTACTGACAAAGTGCTGACTGCATTGGCTGCCGAGCGGGCATTGATTATCATACCGAGGATGAAGGAAGAATATGAGATCAAGATAGAGAAAAACCAAAAGCGCCTGGATGAATTGGCAGTCACTATCCAGCGTTCTTGGGGAAAAGAGGCTGAACTGGCTGAATTGAAGACCAAACGTATTGAACTGGAGAAGAGAATAACTGATAATATATCACCCGAAAATAAAAAGAGTACGGAGCAAGTGAATAACACTTCGGGAATGAGCGATGGAGAATTTGCTATATATCAGCAACAGATGGAATTACAGGCAGCATTGAGACTGATTGGGGTAACAGAAGAGGAATCCCATGAAGTAATGCAGGGGAAAATTGTCCCATTAACCGATGTTACATTGGTTAATCCTTATGTGGAAGGGGAACAGATTGAGTGCAGTTCTGCCAAACTTTCAATTATTGATGGTGGGATAAGAATTGACGGGACTTTATTAAAGGATTTCTTTGATTCCTATTTTAATAGGGATACCGGGAAGGTGCACACTTTAGGGGTAAATCATTAGTCCTGAAAGCTATTCTTATCTTTGTAAATGCAAATATCAGGGGTGAATGGCTGTGGGGATGCGTATTATTGACTTTACATATCTTTGTAATCAAATATAATTGTATGATTGAGAACCATGAGATGGAGTGTGACGTGAATATGTATATTATGCGCAACCCACGTTCTATCCTTCAATATCCTAAAGAGAAGAGGACGGATGCAATGTTGACACTGGCCATAAGCAAGGACCCGACTTTGCTTTGTCGGTTAGAGGCTGATAGTGTATCAATTGATGTCCGTATTAATGCTATTCGCGCCAATCCGGAGGTCATAACACTACTGTCCGATTCTTCCTTAGAAGAGCAACTGGCCGCAGTCCGGGCAAATGGTATGTTGTTAGGCTCTATAGCCCATCCTTCCGTGCCTGTGCAGATAGAGGCTTTCAAGCAGAATCCGGCGGCTATACAATTTGTGCATGATCTGACGGACGATTTTTTATATAGGGCTATTGCGGCTAATGGCAAGGTGCTTTATTATATTCCGGATCCATCGGACAAGATAATAGATTATGCTCTTAGCCTTTCCGGGTTAAATATACGTTATTTATCTCCGCTAAAGGAAACACGTGAGATGATGCAGAAAGCACTTGCATCCAAAGAAAGAGAGGAGGTTATCCGCTATTTTAATACTGTCTACGGGGGACTGTTCTGGTATGGCCGCCATTATAAAGATGCAATAGAGGACGCTATGCAACTGGGGATGGCTATAGAGAATATCAACGAACTGTTACAAGCGACTATCAGGGACAAGGAGATGCGGTATGCTAATATCCAACTGGTGAATCCGTGGGGAAAAATGAAGGACTCTTATATTAAATGTGAGGCTCTGCGTATCGGAATAAATACATCAACCGGATGCCTGGAACTGGAAGGTGTGCCTGTACGGGATTTTTTTAACTCTTTCCCGGATATGGAGTGTGACGAGAAGGCTTGTGAGTCTTTTCGTTGTAAAATGCAGTTAGAGCAAGAACTGGATTTTTAAGCATAACAATGATCTGATGCTTTATCATTGGGTGATGCCGCGAGTGGACAGGTGATGGCTTTGTGAGATAAAAATGAAAATAATATGAGAAAATTGCATAGGTGGTCTCTTTGGGGATCTTTATGGGATGTATTTAATGATGTTTTGGGCATGACTCGTGCATTGGGTGTACTAAGAGCCAGTACAGGGGAGGTAGTCCAAAGTGTACTTCCACCAATGATGATCATGGATTATGATTATGCTGTTACTCAAATGGTGAAAAGGTTTTTGAATCAGCCTAATACCCATGAGTTTCTGGAAGGACAACAGTGGGATCAGTTTAATTTTGAGGTTTATGAGGTTCCTTTTTATATACGTGACAGGTACTCCGCAGGCTGGGAGGAGCGTCTGGTAAATAAAAAACCGGCAAATCTTATTATCCAGATGAAATGTGATATTATTGCTGTATTAGCCCGTCAAATAGCAACACACGACTCGAATGACTTACCACGTGCATCTGCATTATCAGAAAATTTGAGATATATCAGGAAGTATATATCGAAAACTATGATGGAGGGGAAATCCTTATCCGTATTAAGAAAAGATTTTTCTAATTTTACGAATGAACTTAACTGGGGGTTAGTAACGCATGCTTATGAATGGTGTGATAGTAGAGATGCCAATCTACCTGCCAACAGCGAATTGTGCCGCTATAAAGCGATGTATAGATTAAGTCTTTCAGGAAAGCTGGACAATGAAGATATGTATGCTTGCACTGAAAACTTTATGAAGCAACTTGAGGCTATTTTATCGGATAAGACATTGGATGGGTTTACCCAGAAAGAAGTAAATATGCTGCTGTGCGGTAAAGTCATTATACGTTCTCTACCTTTTAACTATGAACGGCTGTTTTCAGTTCATGGTCCGGAAATTAAGTTTAATATCATCGATATGCAAGGCGCTGCAACTTGTATGCAAAAGTCATTGGGATAAGTATATCTTTCATGTAATATGCCTATTATCAATAGGAATCCATGTATTTGCAAATAAATTCTCTTTCTTTGAGTAATTTCACGACACTTCATTTTTGTTATCTTTGCAGCATAATGATGCAAATTAATGTATCTTATATAATTGAACTGGTATGCGCCAGGATAAAAATGCAATATTTTTCAATGGGTTATATAAGTAACTACATCCATTTTATGGATGAGCTTTTGAATTTGATGCGATCCGCTGGTGATAAAGCAGGAAGGAATTATACTCTTGCTTATTCTCGGTGTGGAGTTCTTACTTATGAGCTTTTTGTGATTTTCCCATTATTAATTTGTACTGCACAATTTTATTGGTTTGACAGAAAAACAATATTCAAAGATGGAATAGGATTTGATACTGTTAAGAAAATATCGCATGATTATTTTGGTATAAGACAGTATTTCTTATCTGTGTACTTAAATATTCCGAATTTCCTAATAGAGTATTGGAAAATTCTATTTTCCTTTTATCTCACGTACATTATATCAGACATATATAATACATATCAGTCATATCTGCTTTTATTAGATTCTTTACTGACTATGACTTGATGGGACAGGTTTTTATTAAAATAATTATATAGGTATTAATAGTTTTGATTACAGTATGAATAGGAGAGAGTTTTTGAATGAGAGGTACCAGCGTAGTAAAAATAAGAGAAAGGTAGCTGTCCGAGAGAGTATTGAAGAAGAGGTTGTAGATACCGAACTGCTTAGGGTTATTCGTAATAAAGTGAAGAAAGTAGGTTATTCACTGGAGTTTGAACGAAATGGATATGTTCTACTTGATCAGTTTGGTTATTTAAGCAAAAAAGGAAGTTTGATGCAGATTGATGATTATTGTGTGTTGAATGACATATATATGCAGGAAGATAGAGCTTCTTCTCTTAATCAAATATTGCTTGAAAGGGTCTTACAGAAGGAATTAGAAAGCTAATATGGTAGCTCGTATTTCAGTTTTTAATATTTCATGCGGCTAATTTGATATATCGTTACATGAATTTTTAGTCACTAATTTAATAAAATATTGGGTTATGAAACAGATTTATTCTCTTTTTACCGTATTGTTCTTATTGAGCATCTTACTCTTTTCTTGTTCAGAAGAGAATGAAGAGGGGTGTGATATCATTAAAAGTGCAGAGAACAATAAGTATAGTGTTGTAATTGATTCGGGAAGTAGTGCGGAAAGCAGAGCTATTACCGACCTTGTACAAGGGGGAGGTAATTATTCCGAAGGTTCTTTAGTGAAGCTTTATACTAAGGACAGAAAGTTTATGGCTACAGCCGTGGGGTCAGCCGGAACAACCTGGCTGCAAAATGGAGATCCAAATTCTACTACTATTCTCACTTCTAGTATTAATCAAGATTGGAGCGTCGCTATTAAGTATTACAGTGACGTCATATTAGACTGTACTGCTCCAGGTGGTGATGGAAGTAAAGTGACTAAAGCTCTTGAGGTTGGAAGTCAGCTGCCTGACCCCGTAGTAACGGCCGGATATACCTTTGAAGGCTGGTATGAGGGGGGGACAAGGGTGTATATTGTGCCGGAAAGTTCTAACAGAACATTTACAGCGAAATTCAAGCAAACTGTTGGCGTATATTACTTCTCCTCCTCAAATAAAGAATGCGGTACGATATCCCAATCTATTGCCTATATTGAGGATTGGAGAGACTTAGAAGAACAGTCAGGGGCAATCCAAATCACTGTTAATCCAAAGTTTGGGTACTATTTTAATGGCTGGACTGTCAAGGTACCCGGCTCAAGCTCTTATGTAGAAGTAACAAAGTGGTGGGTTGATGATAAAGGGACATTAATTTTTAATAACGGACAGGTAGTTGATGAATATCCCTCTGGATCTGAATTTAAAGCTGTCTTTTTAGCTAGCCCAGCGCAACCAACTTACACTATTACAATTCATTTAGCGGAGTGGATTAATGGGAGTTGGAAGAACTCTATACCCACGCAATACGGTGTTTCATGGGACAAAGACAATGCTTATGCGTCAATGGGGACTATCACTTTGACTAAGAAGTTTAAAGCCGGTGATATTTGTACTTTTTGGCTTGTATCTTCCTGCGATTCTTACGGTTGTTACATGCCTCAATCTATAACAACTGTTAACCATAACATAATAGATAACATTTATGGTAAATATACTTATTCATTTAAGGTCAAATCAAATACAGAATATTATGTAGATATTACTTATATCCGTAATGACTAAACATTAAATAATCTTACCGATGAGATATATAATTATTTCAAAGTATAATTTTTTAATTTACTGACTATTGTAATTTATATAAAATACATACAGAAATGAGGGTGTGAAAAATATGTAGTAGTTGATGGTGATGAATATGGTTATGATACAGATTATATAACTTCATCAATAGATAGCTAGAATTGGACTTATCCCGAACAAGTGTAAGATAGAAATAATCAATCGATTTTTATAAACTTAAATAGTATTTGCATGCAGGACTAATCATTTAATATGATCCCTTCTCTAATATAAAGAATAAGGACGAAAACATATCCAGGTATATTCGATTATGCCTGGATATTTAATCAATACTTTATATTGTATCACTAATTAATTCCTATACATTGATTTTACATAATATCACAAACCGCATTAAACTTTATGTTTGTTAAAGGTTGCCCATTTACGTCTTTCACTTCTTCAGGTACAGACCATGTGATACCATCTTTAGAGGTTGTGACGACCCCACTGTTATTATCAGTTCCAATCACAAGAAACTTGCCATTAGCATAGGCTATAGATTCCCACCTGATATCTTTTTCACTTTTTTTTATTATACTCCAGTTAGCTCCATCTGTGGATGTAGCAATACCTCCATTACTACCAACTGCTACAAATCTGCCATTGCCAAATGTAACGTCATTCCAAGTATTAGTTCCTATTTCAAATGGTAAATACCAATTTAAGCCATCAGTAGATAAAGCCATATAACCTGCAAGTCCTACCACTACAAATTTTCCATTTCCATAAGTAATGCCACGCCACTCAACTGTTCCAACTGGTTTTGGTGCTGTCCAATTTACCCCATCTGTAGATGTAGAGATATAACCAGCACCACCATGACTTCCCGGCATTGCTGCTCTTAAAGCTATAAATCTTCCATTTTCATATGCAATATTTAACCAATTGTCTGAGGTCGTTCCAATTCTTTGGGGTGTTGTCCAATTAATACCGTCGCTCGATGTAGAACTATAGCCTCCATAACCGACTACAATGAATTTATTATTACCATAAGCTATTGAAAACCAATTATAATCTCTGCCGACTACTCGCTGTGGTTCTGACCAAGTCAGTCCATTTGTGGATGTCGTTACCATCCCATAATTCGATCCCATTACAACATATTTCCCCTTGCCACGAGCTATAATTGACCAGTTATCGGCTCCGACTTGTAATGTTCCAAATGGAGAAATTATATAGCCTTGATTGCCTACAATTAAAAAGCCGCTTGCATTGAATTTTGCTGTAAATGTTCTGTTAGGATAAGAGTGATCTTTTTCCGGAAGTAATACAGCATCTAATAAATCTTTATTAGTGCTGAAATATCTTTTATAATGTTTGCAATTATAGTATAATTGTACTATCTTTGATGAAAATATAAAAGATGGGAAAGTATTCAGCATTAATTCAAAACAGGCGTTTCGTTTCCGGGAAAGAAATGTTTAAAGATGTCCTAAACAAAGAGACAGCTTCTTCCTTGTTATACAAGTATAAGAAGCGAAACATAATTGTTCAGATACGTAAGAATGTATATTTACCAACTAACCCGGCAGATGGCTTTATAGACGAAAACAAGTATGAAATTGCTTGCAATTCTGTTCCTAATTCATATATTTCATATCATTCAGCAATGGAATTCTATGGACTACAGAATCAAGTTTTTAACCGTATCTATATATCTGCACCCAACCGATTCCGTCCTTTTGAATTTGACTTTATTGAATATGTATATGCACCTGATAAGTTTCAAGAAGGAGTAATTCACTTAAGTGAGAAAAATAATGTTTATATCACTGATATTGAGCGTACAATAGTTGACTGTATTGACAGGTTAGATCTTGCCGGAGGAATTGAGGAGTTGATATATAATCTTGAACTAATAAATGAAGTAGATGAAAATAAAATGCTGTACTATTTGTTCTTACATGACAAACATGTACTATATCAGAAAGCCGGCTTTATTCTTTCATCTTTTAAGGAGCAAATGAAACTAAGTAAAGAGTTCTTCGAAATATGTATGGAAAAAATCGGCAAGAGTGTACGTTACCTTACTGATAAATACGAATCAAAAACATATATTCCTGAATGGAAGTTATATGTTCCACAATACATCTTGTCATTAAAAAAGAAACAGCTTGAATTATGAATACACTAGATATTACACGATTATATATTAACGAAACTGCTCAAAAGAAAGGTTTTCAGCGTGATACACTGGAAAAAGTTATACGACTTTACTATTTGCTAAAAGACATGTCTGAAATCCCTTTATTTCGGGAAAATCTTGCATTAAAAGGCGGAACAGCTATTAACTTGGCGTATTTTAGTCTTCCTCGGCTATCGGTTGATATTGATATGGACTTTACTCGATCTGGAAAGATGGAGGAGCTGCTACCTTATAGAAGAGAAATTAAGGATACCTTGTTTTATCTGTTACAGTCGCAAGGATATAGTATCGGGAAATTAGGAAAGGAACTTCATACACTAGACCAATGGACATTCAACTATAAAAGTGTGTCTGGAAATAACGATCACATCAAAATAGAGCTAAACTACGGTATAAGGAAGCATATTCTTCCAATAGTGAACAAAGACATAAATTTAAACATAGTATCGGATGCCGGCATTAAGATACCAACCTTACACCCTTGCGAACTTTTTGCAACGAAAATAAATGCTCTTATAGAGAGAGCAGCTGTCCGGGATTTGTTCGATGTATATTCACTTTCAAAATCAAATCTAATTTCTACTCAGGAAGAAAAGGAAATGTTGAAGAAAAGCATTGTATTCTATCAAACAGTAGGAGTAGAAGGTACAGCAAAAAAAGAAATTGATATAGCAAAAATAAAGGATATTCAGCCATCTAGGATTAAAAGTCAGTTAATACCATTACTCCCATCTGGAAGGAAATATTTCCCTATTGACGAAGCAAAGGATGGTGTTATGCAATACTTATCAAGTCTGATTGTTTTGTCACCGAGCGAACAAGAATATTTGGAAAAGTTTAGTCTTGGAATTTATAAACCTGAATTATTATTCTCTGATCCTGCAATCATAGAACGGATATCAGATCATCCGATGGCAATATGGAAAATAGCACATTCAGAAAAAGATAACCAACTGGATCAATAGCTATCATCTAAAGATAATGAATTACAAAAAGCTATAGACTAAATGATTTTCCATAACTGTCTAAATTGAATGAACAAGGATAAATATCTTCTCCAAAAATAATAAAAATATCAGAAAGGACAGCTCCGGCTTATGTAATGATTGTTGTTGAAAAAATTGGGATTCCAGCTAATAGGGATGGAATCAACCGTGTCGCGAATAACAATGATGCTGAACATAGTAATAGCATAGATAAAATCAAGATAGTCAGATTGAATTATAAGTGGTTTTATTTCTGGAAAAAGATCACTCTTATCCTAACAGAACATTTACAGCAAAATTTGCAGGAAGTATTCAGATTGAAGCTCTAGTGGATGTTGTATCAAGTAGTGCATATATTACAAACTCATATTATTTAAAATCTTCAAATCCGGTAACAGTGGCAATCACTTCAATGTGCCAAATCTTACATGAAGAGTATAGAGAAGATTATGATGGAAATGAAGAGTTAATATTTTCAGAAGTTATTACCGTAAAACTGACGATACCTGTTGGTCAGACAGAATCAAATAAAGAAGAATATACCTCAGGAGGAATCGGCAATCGAACACAATACTATTTATCTTCCAAGGATCATTCTTCATGGAATATGAAGACATTCAATGGTTTTACTTATAAATTGAGTAGAGATAATTGGCACTAATAGAAGTATGATATAGCTAAGATGAAAGAAAACTATTTTTCATATTATATTCTGCTAAAAAATTAGATACTTATTATTAGCTCCAAGCATATCTATTATAAATATGCTTGGAGCTTTTTCTTTTAAGATCTCATGTTATAATCATCTTTTTTCGGAAGTAAAAATCTACTGCATGCCACATACTCCATTGATATCTGTTTCTATTGGTTCACCATTTTCATCATTTAATTGAATACGATCAGTCCATGATTTTCCATCGTTAGAGACCGATACTGATCCGTCTCTAAAACCAATTACGAAAGCACCGTTATAGTACTTGCAACATACGATATAAGGACTTCCTATGGTTTTCGGACTATTCCAATCTATCCCTGTCTCAGAAGTTACTACTTCCATATATGAACTTGCAATAAATATTCCATTACCGTAAGTTATACTATTTTGATTATTAAAAATATTGGTTGAAGACAATAGTCTTTCCTTTTTTGTCCATGTATTGCCATTGTCAGATGACACATATACTGTGCCTCTTTGAGCATTTGATGTAACCACCAGACATCCATTACCATAAGCTATATCTGCATATTGTATTAAGGAGGACGAAACCTGAGTCCAATTATTTCCGTCAGTAGATTTACCTATATATTGACGACCTGAAATATAATAATAGCCATTTCCATAGGTTGCGCCATAAAGAGTTTTACTATTTACCTGTTTAGGAGTAGTCCAGTTTACTCCATCGGTGGATGTTGATACATATCCATTATCACCTACTGCAATAAAACGTCCATTCCCATAAGTTACTTTTCTCCATCCATGGATACTACTTGTCCATTCATTAGCTTTTATCTGTTTGGGGGTAGTCCAAGTATTTCCGTTTGTAGACATCGTAACATTGCCACCAGCTAATCCGACAGCAACGTATTTCCCATTACCATATGCGACATCAATCCAAGCATTTGTACCAATATGTTTAACTCCTGTTGATGAATAAATATAGCCATTATTGCTAACGGCTATGAACTTTGTAAATGCAAATTTTCCCTGGATAATTCTATTAGATTATTGCTATCTTTTTACGTAAGTAGAATCTCACCACTATTGTATAATAGATGTTCTCCAAATACCACAGCTGTCATAATAACTTCGGTGAAATCGAGTAATAGGACTGAAATTTACCAATTATTGTTCCTTCTAATCTTCTTGATTTATTTAGATCAGTTATGTTGCTCATATGTGTGTTCGCAATGTTTATCAGCACCTATCTTTCTTTTGCATTTGAGGTTCTTTGATCTACCCACAATCCATCCTTTACATGAACATTTGGTACATCCTAAATGACCCGTAAAGTTACCTCCCCATTTTGGGGGTTGTTCGTAATAAATTACTTTCTTTTCAAATGGTCAGTAGCCATATATTTATAGGTACTTACAAAGTATACTATAAAACTAAAAACAAACCCAAAAATGTAGCTAAATAGTTTTCGCTCATAACTAGTCTTTTATTATAATGTAGGTCTTTGTAAATTTATTTCTTACAAAGGTGCAATATTTGTAAAATTAAATTAGATGGAAAAAAACGAATTATGATCATTTGATAAAAAACGAGATTATTCAATAAAAAATCATGCCTAAGAAACATTATTTTTATTTCTGTTATTGGATACTACCTATAAAATTTACAGCAATAAGAATTACACTACTAAGATTATTTTATGAGGAAAATAAATTGTTAATGAAATGAAAATGAATATTGAATTGTTTTCTATCATGGCAATATCATGTGCAACTCAATATGATTATCTTTATTCTTGTCTTTGATATTATTATACTTACACATACTTTTGAATAAAGTATATCGATTTGATATAATCTATATAAATATATATATTAAAAAGAAAATATCTATATAATCATTGCAATGATATAGATTATTGCTATCTTTGTAAAAAAGAAAAGCTATGTGGACTGAAATGAGTGATCCGGCCATCTTAACTAAATTAGGTGCTCGTATTAAGGATGTAAGAATAAGGAAGAGGATAACACAGGCTGAGCTAGCAATAGCGGCTGGAGTTAGCCCTCTTACTGTGGCTAATATAGAAAAAGGGAAATCTGTTACAATACTGATGTTCTTAGGAGTATTGAGGGTTTTGGGATTGCTAGAGAACTTAGAAAATTTGATACCTGAAGCCAAAATCAGCCCATTTCAGTTGAAAAAAATGCAAGGTAAAAAACGCTATCGTGTACGTCGTTCTAATATAAATAAAGATGAATGAATTAATTGTTGATGTAAAACTATGGGGGCAGAATGTTGGCTCTCTTTATTGGGACAAAGATGCTAATTCCGCAGTTTTTGATTATGAAAGAAAGTTTATCCGTTCGGGTTTGGACATTTCTCCAATTGTAATGCCCATTAATCGTTATTCTGGGGAACCTTATCAGTTTCTGGAAAACCGGAATAATTGTTTTAAAGGTCTACCAGGCTTATTTGCAGATTCATTGCCAGATGCCTTTGGTAATCAGATAATAAATGAATGGTTCGCTAGTCGAGGATTATCCGGAGAAGAAATAACACCTTTGGATCGTCTTTGCTATGTTGGCCAACGTGCGATGGGAGCATTAGAATTTGAACCAAGTGAGGAGATTGAAGGCTTCAATGAATCGTCTATTTTACATATTCAGGAGCTTACGAACCTTGCTAAATCGGTATTTGCTGATAGAGAGAGATTTCAAGCCAAACTTAACCAAGAAGATAAGAAAATACTAGAGATTTTGAAAGTAGGAACCTCTGCTGGAGGTGCAAAGCCTAAAGCCATTATTGCTTACAACGATATCACTGGAGAGGTTCGTTCCGGCCAAGTGCAAGCTCCTGATGGCTTTAGCTACTGGTTGCTAAAGTTCGATGGTGGAACATATTCTGAACATTCTGAGATTTCTGATAATCCACAAGGTATAGGTAATATTGAATATGCTTATTACTTAATGGCCAAGAATTGCGGTATTGATATGATGAAATGCCGGCTATTAACTGAAGGCGAATCGCATCATTTTATGACCAAACGTTTTGATCGTAGTGAATCAGGAGATAAGATCCATGTACAAACATTAGCCGGCATTGCGCATTATGATCGAGATCAACGGCACTCATACGAAGAAGCATTCAGGATAATGCGTGCAATGAAGTTAAGTTATCCTGATCAAGAACAGTTATATAGAAGAATGGTCTTTAACGTCATGACAAGAAATCATGATGATCATGCTAAAAACTTCTCGTTCTTGATGAATAAATCAGGCAAATGGGAGTTTGCACCAGCATATGATTTATGTTATTCATATACACCTGGTGGTAAATGGACTAGCAGACATCAGTTGTCTCTCAATGGTAAGCAAGATAACTTTACCCGTGAGGATCTTATTATTGTTGCCGAGAATATGGGCATCAGAAATAGTAAAACAATCATTGAGCAGATACAAGACACAGTAGGGGCCTGGAAGGACTATGCCAAAGAAGGAGGAGTAAATGAAAAACATAGTAAGGTGATCGGTGATAATTTACTATTATTCCCTTCCAATTTTGTATCTATGTCTGACATGCAAGAATAGCGCATTGCATTCTATAATAAAGAGAATAACAAATTGGAGGAGTAAGAGTCAAGTAGATAAAGCCTAATGATATAAAGCTAGTTTAAAGCGATTATCTTGTGATTTACTAGGATAAAGGCATATAACTTTCATCACATCACTGGAGTAACTCATCTTACTTCCGGAAAAAGATCACTCTTATCCTAACAGAACATTTACAGCAAAATTTACGAAGGAAGAAGTCAATTTTATAGCAATTGGTACTAATGGCTGTATAGTCTATCGTGATAATGGTAATACTGAAGTAAAAAAAGTGGGAAGTGCCTGGTGGACAGCTATTACTAAAGGCAATGGAAAATATGTGACGGTTGGTGATAATGGATATATAACAAGTTCCACAGATGGAATAAATTGGAGTACTCCGAAACAAGTAGGAACAAATAACTGGAATGCAATAGTATATGGTAGCGGAAGATATATGGTAGTAGGAGATGGCGGATATGTGACTTCATCGGTGGACGGTATTAATTGGGCAAGCCCAACACGACCAGGCAATAGTAGTACCAATTATGTGGCATTAACCTTTGGTGATGGGAAGTTTGCAGCTTTAAATGATCGCAGCAGCGCAGCTTACATATCCATTAATGGAGCGACCTGGGAAGGATATGGTAATATTTTTAATATTGCAGCCAGTAGTTGCCGCGCAATCGGTTATGGAAAGGGCCAGTTTATTAGTTTTGGAGCTTCAAACAGTGCGGGATGCTATGCCAATGTGTCTACTGACGGATATATCTGGAAAAACAAGGCGGATTGTAAACAAGTATATATTGACCATATCGCCAGTGTTGCGTATGGAAATGAAATTTTCGTAGCAATATCAGGATTCTATTTTATCACATCAACCGATGGATTGAATTGGGCGAGAGGAAAACTGGTTGATACTACATCTTTATACCTTCAATGCCTAACTTTTGGAAACGGGTATTTCGTAACAGGTGGAAGGGACGGAGCTATTTATAGTAGTTCTGATAAAGGAAAAACTTGGAATAAGATTGAGGTCAGCACTACAGAGTTTATAAACTCAATTTATGTCATGTAGCTTAGAAAAAAACGAATAGAGGAAGTGCCACACCCCCTCTATTCGTTTTTAGTAGAACAACACTAATCAGTCATACTTTTTCCACCCAGCAGAGATATCCACATCTCTGGTGGCTGTAAGTGTATAACTGTGAAGCCTAATGTTGTCTGTATAGGTCGTTAAGGATGTTCCTGAATTCAAATAGAATCCGACGCAATAATAATAAGTCGTATTATAATCATCTATCTGCACTTCATCTCCTTCGGCATATATAGTAACCTTCTCACCGTATTTCACAACCTTTGTTTGCGTTATGTACGACAAACTTCCCGAACTGAAACCGACTTTTCCTTTTCCTCTCATAGTATCATCTACCTTATTTGCATATAATTTGATAGTCACTTGCGATGGTGCACCATCGGGAGTAGCTTCGCCACTGAACGAAGCGTATATATGCTGCTGGCGATACCTGTCTACATCCTGATCGTCAAAATTAGAACTGGTGAATATCAGATTTCTATTCTGATCGAACCATCCCAAAAACTTGTTATCACTTTCTGGCAAGGCTTTTAATGTACTACGCATGTTTCCATCCTCTTCTGCATATATTTTATAGGTTCTTATCAAGTAACCACCGGAAACACGCTCTTCTATCTCACCACTATCGAGATACCCAAGAGATCCACCCCGTTCGTCCAGTTCTTTATCTACAATGGTGACATACAATATAGGATCTGCTTTAGCTTTGAATTTCGCTGTAAATGTTCTGTTAGATTATTGTTGATTTTTCCAGGAATAAAATCTCCATACGATTAGTGTCTTTGCCCCCAAAATGAATATGAAGGAGTTATATCCACATTAAGAAATGAAAGAATAAAACCTGCTTTTTGATATATAACTAACTTGTCATGTTATAACAAGTATCGTAGGATGTTACTGACTGATTTTCAATAATATATAAAGTTAGGTAAAACACAGTAAAGTAGTAACATATGTTCATCCAATTATAATCGTTTCCAGAGTTCTCCATCTTTCAGTTTTATGAGATATGGTGAATTGCTTTCTGTGTACTTCCGCTTGATATAGGGAACCGGGGTGAACTTGATGATGCTCTGGTCCGGGACGGTACACATGACTCTGCGACCTTCACTCCCTTAATCAGTCCTCGGTCCTTTTCCCGCTAGGTAATTTTTTAAATTGCTTCTTTTTATCTGGAAAATACCCAACCCGGATATGGCAATGCCTGCTGTCGTTTTTAAAGGCATCTGCCATAGCTTCAATAATGGTATTCAATCCATTGCGGATTTTCTTTTTGGACCATTCCGCTTTGGTGTGCGGTTTGCGGCTATTAACTGCTCTTTTTTCACTGAAATGATTGATAGATATTTAATCGCCCGACCGGGGATAAACCGCTGACAAAAACCGGATGATTTGCTCCATAGAGGCATCCTTTAATACGACTTTCTTCTGTCTGTCCAAGAGATACATGGTCGGTGTGGCACGAATCTCGTAGAGCATTTTTCCACTGATGTCGCCTTGTTTATTCCAGCCTACTACCCAGCCATGCGGCATCTGTGAGGATTTAAGCAACCATTCCTCCCCGTTGTCATCCGTATAAACGGCAAGGACGCGAAGAATCCCTTTCTTCTGCATCTCAAAGAAAGCGGGCATTTCAGAAAGCTCCTGTTCATACTTGAGGCAGTTGGAGCAGTCGGGATCGTAGAAGAAGAGAAGGATATAGTCGGCACGGAATTGATGCAGACGGTGGGGAGTACTGATGTGACCGGACTCCTTGAGATGCTCCGGTGTGACATAACCGAAGTCGGGCGCCACCATACCGGGACGGTTTCTGAGGGCTTGTTCCAGCCGGTCCGCGGGCCGGAGTTTATCTGCTTCGGAGAGCCGTTTGGAGGCAAGCATCTGCTCCAGTATGCAGATGTAATAGTCCTCGTTGCGCATGGGTGAATTGGGGTCGTAGAGATACTTTTCGCTTAAAGTGCAGAAGCGGGTGTAGGCGGTACTGTCCGCTTCCGCATGGATCATCATGGCGCAAAGGGCAGAAGAGCGGGCTTCTGGGCTTGCATGTTGCAGGGCGTCTATAAAGTCGGCGTAGAGCAGCTCGGTGTCATCACTGCTGATGAAGGCAGTATCGGCAAGTGAATAGCCGTCCCAATAATGCTGTACGTAGTAAGCGGCTCTTTGCCCGGAGTCAGTCATCATCAAGGGGATTGCTGGGTGGGTGTAATGCAACGCATGTATGCTGTCTCGTCCGGCGGCAGCAACAGCAGCCTCATGTCCGGCCACAGCAGCAACGACGGTTTCACCGGGCGGAATATTCGTCCGGGGTTGCCCGCAAGCGGAAAACAGTAGCAGCATGACCGCTACAAAGCCTGCCAGCATCAAAAAAACCGATAAGACCAATACCCATGCATGAACTCCATATTCCTTCATAAAAGACTCAAACTTGTTTACCGGATTGTTTCCCGCCTGCTCTTTCGTATCCTTATCCGCGCGGTCATTTCCATATTCCGGACTTATATCTCCGCTCCCCATGGCTTTTTCATGCTCTTCTTTGCTTTCAAACACGTTGTAGCAGTAGCAGATTCTTTCAAGACCCTCAGTCCTCACCAGCCATGTTACCGGAAAGATATACATCACTTCTTCCTGTCCTTCCCTTGTCACCCTCACCACCGGAGAGTATTTGCCCGGCATCAGGAAGGGTAGGCTCGCTATCACCTGGTTGGCGGTGTATTTATATAGGTACGGTACTTCCACTACCCTGTCAGGTTCTGTAGCCCGGACAAGGCACAGGCTGATATTGCCCGGGGTCAGTATATCAAGATGCCTGCCCGATATGATGATGGGAGCCTGCGAGGTGATGATGCCATTGCACTTGCGCGTCAGGAGGTCGTAGACCCCGGTAATTTCGGGTATCTCCAGTTGTTTGGATATTAAATTTTCCGTTATTATCAGTTTCATATTACCAGTTTTGTTAGTTCGATTATCAGTTGTGTCCGTCCATGAGACTTGGCTTGCCCGGTTCATTCCCCGTCCAGCACGCAGCGCACGGGGAAGCCGTACTTCTTCATGTCGTGCATGATGTACATCTGGCGGCTGGGCTCCACACAGAGCGAGTAGCCGTACACGGGGCTCTGGCTACTACCCGTCCAGTAGCGGTGGCCGTGGGGAATCAGGATGCGGCAGCCGTTGATGTGGCTGCGGTGGCCGCACAGGGGCAGATATACCGGCACGCCGTCGTCGCTCAGTATGCAGATATTTGTGCGATCTTCCTCGCGTTGCAGGTCCATGGCGGCTGCGGGACGGTTGAGGAAGGCTTCCATCTCTATGTGAGAGGGGATTCGCCAGCCTTCCGGCGATGGGTCCGGACCGTCGGGACGCAATGCCTCAGTACTGCTTTCGGGCTGTGACGTTTCCGTCACCGCATCCTGCCGTGACACCTGCGCCCCTCTTCCCAGCCGTGACGGGTTTTCGGCCTTGCCCTCGTACCAGTTGCTGTTGCAGGGGCTGAAGGCTTCGGACCATTTGCTGTCGCGGTGACCGAACTGGAAATATCCGCCGTGGTTCAGCGTGCTGCCTTCGTCCAGTCCCAAGGGGATGGCTACCGGCGCAGGCTGACCGGTGGCAGCCAGGTTGCGGTCCATCCAGCAAAGGCCCTTGATGCGGACGTACCCGCCCTGATAGACAAGGATGTCTTCTACAATGCCCGTGTCCGTCACCAGGGAAATGACAGCGTGACGGGCGGCGGGCAATCCGCCACGAGGATGGTCGCCGTTGGGTTGCAGGGTGACGGTGAAGATGGCACTGTACAGGTCGGAGTATGCCGGATGGCGCTCGATGCGCAGCCACGGCAGGCTCTCGTCACTGATGATGCGCCAGGGCTGGTTGCTGTCCACACGCACGGTGTACACCCTGGCGTCGTCACCGGGACGGAAGCTGAGTGGTGTCTCAATCACTCCGGCATGGCGGGTGCAGGGATCGTTCTTGGGGTACTCTATGTAGTAGTTGAAGCGCAGTCCCTGCATCACGCTGATGTCCACCGTGCGGTTGAAGGGGTATGTGCCCGTTTCCAGCGTGACTACGGCGGTGCGCGAGTGCATGTTGGCGGGTTTGGGCTCCAGCACCACATGCACGTCACGGGCGCCGCACAGCACTTCGCCGGGACGGGGGGAGATGTTCCACCAGCGTCCGCCGTCGGAGGTCATCACCTTCTTCACCTGCCAGCGCACGGTGTCGCTTTCGGGGGTGACGGTGAAGGAGACGGTTTCGCGCCTGCTGCCGTCGCACACGTAGAGGCGGCGGGAGACGCCGAGGTCGGGGTGCTGCCCCATGATGCGCTGGCAGAGGATGAATCGGCGGGTTTCCTGGTCGGTGCGTACTTCCACTTCGGCACGCCGTTCGGTGCCGGTAAAGTTGGCTTTGAGGCAGAGGGTGAGATGGAAGCTGTCCGGGGCGCCACGGCTGATCCATTGTTCTTCGGGCCGGTCGCAACGGATGATTTCGGCCTCCCACGGGCATTGCAGGCGGTAGACGTCAAAGCGCAGGCATTTGGCCATGGCGTCGGTGTTTATTTCACCGGGGATGAGCTCGCCCACTGTGAGGGGGGAGGTGTGTGCCGGGCAGGCGGTGTCGGTGCGGGGCAGTTCGGCCAGTTCAAAGCAGAATGTGGTGCGGTTGTCGCCGGGTGCCACGTCGGCCTCGCCCATCCAGATGTGTACGCCGGGTTTGCCGCAGAAGTGCCGGGCTTCGAGGTAGGTCTCGATGCCGCTGACGCAGAAATCGCCCGAGCCCACAAGCACGCACACCGTCTCCACCTCGCGCGGAAGGGAGTAGCGCACACGGCATTTGCGCTTCCTGCCCAGGGTGACCTCCGTCTGGGGGATTTTCTTGATGATGTCGCCGCGCGAGGTGAAGGCGAGCACTGCCACGTGACCGGTGCCGTCCACCTCTTCGGGCAGCACGAAGGTGAGCGTGACGGGACGGTCCGGCTCCATGAACTTCTGCCATTGGCGGCTGGCGTGCCATTGGCGGGCGGCACGGTAGCTTGCTGTGCCCACCACAAAGGCGAGGGTTGCTATTTCTGCTATTTCCATAGTATTGTTGATTTATCGTTATCTTATTTCTTGCGGACGCAACGCATAGAGTAGGACACATCCTTAGTGTCTACGTTGATGCTCCTCGCATCATCACGGACGACCAAGATATATGCTGAGGCATCATTGTCCTCAAACTCCGTAGATGCCCAATAGACGTCAGCAGGGAAGACCGCTACAATCGCATCGTGATTCCCGCTGTAATATTTATTATCTGCCGGAGTCCCCGTCATTGCCACAAATTCATCCTTGGTGGGCACATGCCAACCCTTGGGACAAACACCGGCAGCCATAGCTTCATTCCATGTTATATCTTGATATCCGTCAGCATTCTTTGCATTCACCGGAGCCACATAGTAAGCGGTCTGCGTGATTTCAAGTAAGTTGGGTGTCTGCCCTTCATACTTTCCGTCCCACCCCTCATACGCCAGGTCGAGCGTAGGCGCAGCCGTGCCGTTGTCTTTCCAGATGGCGTCGGGGTCCCAGGTGCTGGTCACTTCCGTCAGCGTATACCCGTCAGCCGTGCTCCAATGCAGAGTCTTCACGTCAGCTACGGAAGCGTTAGCAGTAGCGGTCAGCGTAGCATAAGCCGTGGCCGGGGTCACGTCGCTCGTCACACCTGTAATGGCGGGAGTTGGAGGGGATGGTGGGACATCTGTGTGTGCGTATGCGCAGTCGGTGATGGTAACCTGTACATTGATAAAAAATCCTCCTTCCACTGTAGAATAGCAGGAGATGGCGGCATTGCCGGATGTTGTGTTGTTGTACATGGCGAAAGCCGCGTGATCAGCGTCTTGCATGGTTCCATTACCGTAGCACCCGAATACTTTACTACCAAGCAGCCAGCCGATAAAGCCGGATATCTTTTCCACACTTTCAGAGCTGGAGTTCCAGGCAATATCTGCTGTCGCAAAGCAACCGGCAATGATGCTTCCGGTCCCCTTGCCTATAAAACCTCCCAGTTCGTTGTATCCTGCACCATTCATTGTGACATCCACATCGGCACTGCAACGGGTTACAGTCGAAGCATCTATCACTCCGATGAAACCTCCCACACTGTGATGGTAAGAGCCGTTCGTTGTCAGGGTTCCCGTAGCCGAGCACAGGGCAATCACGCTGCCGGCAGCGGCTTGGCTGGCTAAGGCGCCTCCTCCTTTAGATCCGTTTGCCGTGAAGTCCCGCAGGTGGATGCCGGTGAGGGACGCAGCACTCAGATACCCCCAAAGGCCGCTATACTCACCGGTTGTCACCTTGAGGTTGGATATGGTGCGCCCGTCGCCGTTGTACTTGCCTCGGAAAGCGGCAGGTTCGCTGTTTCCGATGGGCACCCATGCATCTGCTGTGGCGGTATAGGTGTATGCGGTGCCGGTCAGGGGGTTGATACCCGCTTCGGCGGTGGGTTTCAGTTGGCTCATATCGAGGTCGGCCGTCTGCAGGACGACGGCGGTGCGTGCACCTGCGGCATCGTCGTTTACGTCTTTGGCAAGCTGTGCCAGGTCTTCGGGGGTGCGGATGACACGGGTATATCCGGCGGGGACGACGTTGATAGTCGCCCCTGCGCCCCAGTTGGTGCTTGCAGCGCCTACGGTGGCGGTGAGCTTGTTCTCTTTAAAGGTGAGGGATACGGGGTATCGCTTGTTGGCTTCCACGGTGAGCGGTGTGGCAAGGGTGGCCATGTAGCTCTGTCCGTTGATGACGGCGGTCAGGCTCT